>Ga0315547_1000699_pt1 | contig 30853 bp, 18 predicted proteins | sample SalMarSW160240MG_2_FD_202542 | JGI IMG/M metagenome (GOLD analysis project Ga0315547, IMG submission 202542) | Salt marsh sediment microbial communities from the Plum Island Ecosystem LTER, Massachusetts, United States - Salt Marsh Sediment SW1601-240 ...
CCAGATGTATGTTCCAAAAATCCTGAAAAGAATTAAAGAATCAGCACCTGCCGGGGCAGATCTTACAAGTTGGAAGTATTAAAAGGATGATAGATGATGGATGAAGGTTGAAGGATTTGCTGATTTCGGATTTCGGATTGCGGATTGCGGATTGCAAACTAATTACGAATTACTATTGAGTTACTATTGAGTTACCATTGTATGATTGCATCACCATCGTCTGACCATTGCGTGACAATCGTGTGGACATTGTGTAACCATCGTATTTTGTCATCAACCACCATTCGTAAAAAGAGCCACCCGCGAATGCAGGTGGCTCTCTAACTAACCCTAAAAATTAACCTAAACCATAGCGTTGAACTCAAGCTATGTATCCTCAAATGTGTCAGTATCTTCGAAGCTGATCCTTATCTTTCACCACAATTTCCGGCTTATCCTCGTATTCGGTAATGAGACCTGTTACCTCAATGTGCTCATCCTGGAAATAGAATTCAGGATGTCGTGAATACCGGCGTGCAATATCTCCTGGAATCACTACCGTAAAGTCGTGGTGCGGGTAAAAGGCTCCGAAGTAGAGGAAATATTCATCGGTTTCCATGGCGTAATACACTTCCGAAACCTTACCGTAAATCTTTCTTATCTCACCGATATGGAACAGGGCATCGTAGGCGGAGATGGTGGTGATGGAGTAATCCGCATAATAGGTCCAGTAACTGATCACCGGGTAGAGGCGGCAATAGTAGCGGAAAACCGGGTATGACCAGTATACACTAACAATTGGTGGGCGCCTGTACGGAAAAAATCGTGCACGGTAATCCCTTGGATGGGGAGCCATCCTGTAACTGTGAAGGATCGGGCGCTCCCGGACAAACCTGCGGGTCGACCGGTAGATCCCAGGCCTGTTGTGTGCCATCGAACTTCCCCAATTGCGGGAACCGTAGTTTACCGACTTTTGTGAAGGCGAACGTTGCTGAGGGGTACTCCTCACCTGGGAGGAAGGATTGGTGCGAACCGCTGACTCCCGTGTCGTAGCACTCCTGTTAGGTACCACATTATTGCGCGATGTTGATTGTGTCACCGTACTCGATCTTGAATTGCTGTTTTCCGGGTTGGTTCTTACAACGGTCCTGGAACTGGATGAAGAACCCCTGGGAGCGGTCCTGACAACCGCACTTGAACGGGATGAAGAACTCCGTGGAGTGGAAACTACCGCCCTCGATTTCGTAGAAGAGCTCCGTGAAGAAGGCCGAACAGCTGAAGTGGATCGTTTCGCAGTTGATGTGCTCCTGACCGCCTTTTTCACAGTGGATGAACTTTTCCTGGAACTACTGCTCCGGACTGAAGTGGTTTTGGATTTGCTGCTCTTCGATCCGGACCTTCGCTGTGCCTCTGCACCCATGGATGCAGCAAGCATTGCTATAAGGATTATGATAATAAATTTTTTCATGATTTCCACAGTTTATACTTCGTTTTATCTCTTCAATTACATCAATGCAAATTCTTTGCCAAAGTTTGCTAATCCTACTCCTGCCTGTCCGGCAGGCAGGCCTGCGGGGAGATATAAGTTAAATGTTATGCCATAGGCATCACTATGTGATAAGTTAATAAGTTAACCGGATGGAATATCAACTGTTCTAAAAATTAAAATTCTCGATCAGTATTACGATTGAAGTGTAAGAACAGCCAAAGCACTAAAGTCTAAGTTTTGAAGAGAAGAATGAGATCCTTGAGTGATAAAATGAGCAGAATATATACTTAAACAGGAGCCAGGATAAGACCGACTTAGCTCCAACGGACCTGCCTGCCGGAGTGTATTTCTTCAGTATTTAGGTAACGGTTTTTTCCTGTATTTCGGCAGGTCTATGACAAGATATAAGGTTATATTTTTAAATATTCTGGAGTAGCCCTTGAAGAGAATCCCAGCGGGATTCAATAATAAATAGCCCGGTACAAGCCCTGACGAATCAGTCAGGGCGTAGTGCCGGGTACTTAAGATGAGAATATAACTCAACCCTGAATGGGGTTGAATATTAAAGAGTTGATGCTTCCAATTCAACCCCTTCAGGGTTGAAAATAATCGGTTATTTAGTACCACCGGTTCGCACCGGTGGTTATTCATTATTCTACCCCTGCCGGGGTAAATCATTATGGCAAAGAACTATATTCGACAGAAGAATCTGGAATAATATCTCCCATCATATGATTATATGCTATTTTGTTACCGAAATTGTGAAGTATTACACGGAGGCAGGAGCGTCATATAGCAGCCCAGGGCGTTCTTGCCCTGTTAAATGAAAGCAAAGCTTTAACTGCAAGGCAGTACTTCACAGGGCATGATTAGCCCTGGGTACATTGAACCTGATTGAAAAGCGGGTCAACTGCGATGTTATGCAATAGGAAATTGTTACATGGACCGAAGATTTACCGAACGTTCATAAGAGTTATTATCCTTTTAATAAACAGACCTTGTCTCTTTTGGGATAGTTAAAAGTTGACAGGTTTCCGGTCAATCCAGCTCCAGGATCCTGATGTTTTTAAACCGGACCGGTACTCCACCATGCAATCCCTGGAAGCCGATATGACCCCTGGTTGGGAGTTCTGCAAGGGGCTTGCTGAGCCAGGAAGGAATTTCAGAGCCATCCGGGTTGGTTCTTCCGCTCGTATATAACCGCATATCAAGCCGGACAACCTCCTCCCCGTTCAGTAAAACATAAATCGAATGCTCCACACAGGTGATGGTGATCCGGTTCCATCTGCCCGGTTCCCTGACCATTTTCATGGTTGGTGCCATGTGCCCGTAAATGGCTCCACACCAATCTTTTTCAGGAGAGGTGCTCGCCTCTCTGAACGAATCATCCGCAATCTGTATTTCGACTGAATTCGGAATCCAATCATCAATATGACTGCAATAGACCACAACCCCGCTATTAGCACCGCTATCCAGGTTAAATTCAAGATCCAGAATAAAATTATCATACGAAACATTGCTCCATATTTCCGTGTCTTCGCTGGGTATCAGGATTCCGTTCACAAAGCTCCAGCTTCCTTTCTGGTAAAGAGCATTCGACAAATCGTCGGAAAAAAGATCGTTCCAGGTTTCACTGACCGGATGACTCCGCGGGGAGACCTCCATCCTTCCCGAACAACCCATGATGAACAACGGGAATATGGATAAAAGTCGTAAACCATTTCTGAGTTTCATCGGATTTCTTTTTCATTAACAGTAAAACTTACGTAAACGGACCTGCATTGGTTTGCCGAATTCTCAATTTTTTGACGAAATGATTACCTTCGGGAAGGTACATTATGATAGAAGCTACCTCATGCAAGGAAACGATATAACAAATGGACTGGTGGACAGGGGTCTTTGTACCTTTATGGCAAAAACAATTCTATTCTTGCTTCTTATCTGGTTCGTTTCCGTTTCTCCCAGCTTTTCCCAGGTGATTACAGCCCTCCCCCGGCAGGAGTCATCCCCTTCCGGCAGCCGGTTTGCGGAAATGATCACCGGTCTTGACCTGGAGGAACGCGAAGACAGCATTTTCAGCCAGGTAGCCTGCGGGAATATCCCGGGATTTCTTCGAAAGATGGTTCCTGTAACCGTGAGAGACACCATTTACGGGGATGCTTACCTGCTTACCTATTATGTGCTTGCTGACTACCTTTCGGTTGGCTCGGACAGCGATTTCCTAAGGATCCCGATGACACCCCTTCTCGCCCAGGAAATTTCCAACCTTTTCCAATGCAGCCTGCCTACTGTAAAAATGGTGGACGATATTTACCGGTTTGCACCCGTTAAACTAACACCCCACCCGATTCCCCCGGGAGATTCCATGATTACGGTACCTGTATTCCTGGACCACAACCGGATGATCTACAGGCAAATGGACTCACTCAAACAGATCTTTCCTGCCGGAACATTAACGGCTGGTCATAAAAAGGATGTGGTCATTACCAACTGCCTGATCGGTGAAGATGGCAGGGAACGGGTTGCTATCTATGGTTGGCACCGTCCTGACCACACACCAATCCAGCCACTCTATACCGGCCATCTCGCAACATGGGTAGACTATAGCCACGGGATCCGGCTGATTAGCAATCATGTGATCCTGAATGGGGAGCCCGGGAAACTGACCGATATACTGCAGGACCCCTTATTATCTCCTCTGGTCAGTAATGAAGGGGTGATCAGGCTGTTAAAATATCCTGTAAGAGAACAACCTGATAATAGGAATTAACCCATTTCCAACCACCCGAAAAAAAAATTGGTATCACCTGTAGTTTTTTGCACCATCCTGCAACTAATGAAGTAAGTTCCTGAAATAATGAAAGGAGATTTTTGCAAAGAGGATTTTGTAACCTTGATCAACCGGCACGAAAATGTCATACACAAAATATGTAACATTTATACCGATACTTCCCCCGACAGGGAAGATCTGAAACAGGAGATCATTTTCCAGCTGTGGAAATCGTTTGCCTCCTTCAGGAAGGAGGCAAAAATCCAGACATGGATGTACAAAGTGGCACTGAACACAGCGTTGATCGGGTTACGGAGAAAAAACAGGATTAAACAAACGGAATTGCTTGAAATCCATTCAGAGATTGAGGATGTGGATGAAGAAAAAGAAATCGAATGGAAGATTAATGAACTTTATAGGGCCATCCAGCAACTGAACCAGGTAGAAAAGGCAGTAATCTTCCTCTACCTGGAAAAGTGCTCTTACTGGGAGATCGCTGACATTATCGGACTGACCGATAAAAATGTCAGTGTTATTCTCGTACGGAGTAAGGAAAAATTAAGGACAATCCTGGGACAAACTAAAAAAGCAGATGATGGAAAATAATGATCTCATACAAACCTGGGAAGAAGGGAACAAAAAATTATTCGCAGGTGAAAAACTGGCAAAAAATATGATAGAACAATACCTTAAACCACGGATTACAAAATCATCATTCCCGTTTCTTTTCAACCTGGTCTATTATTTCGTGATTCAGGTGGCAACCATCGGATTACTAGTTGCCGATATCATCGGATACAGCTCGAATCCAACCATGCTCTCGGCACTCATCCCGATGCTAGTCCTCACCGTTGGATTCCTGGTATTTGGTTACTATTGCTTTCTGAAATACAGGGCTATCAGCAATTATGCTGAAAACCTGGTGCATCTTCTCAAAGAACAACTCAAATTCATAAGGATCCACTATGAAACCTTATTGGTCATCTTCTCCTTTTCAGTCATTATCCTGATTTTCGCCCTTGGAACACTGGTCGATAACCAGGATGGCACTTTCCGGATAAACAACCCCCTGTTTTATGCTGAAATCAATATTGCTATCTTCCTGTTCACATACGGGATGTTGAAGTTATCCGGATTCCTCTCCACACGACCCCTGAAAATTTACCTGAATGATCTTCAGAACAGTGTTCTCGAAGGGACCCAGCAGCTGGAACAGAGAAAGAAAAGATACTACTGGATTGGCATTGTATTGATCTTAATCTTCATAGCCCTTCTGATCCTGGGTATTTTTAGAGCTGCAGGGAAAATTTAATTTTCCGATTTCCGTTCCTTTCACTAATTTTAAGGGTGAATAATTTATCCTTTCATCCTGCTATTAAACCGAATCCGTCATGAAAAACATTGCTTTTCTCCTGCTTGTAATACTTTTTACACAATGTTCAGCCCAGCAATCCGGATGGGAACGGCTGTTTTTCAGCGATGCCATGGGTACGCCGCACATGACAAGCTCCGAACTGGACGCGGTGGATCCGTTTGAGGGATTGGGAAAATACGGTGGACATAACCTTTTCGATAAAAGCAAATACACCGCCTGGGTTGAAGGGGTGGAAGGCCCGGGAACCGGAGAATATGTCTACCTGGCTATGGGGAAGAAATTCCCCGAACAGATGGTCATCTTCAATGGCTACCAGAAAAACGATGATGTATTCATCAAAAACAACCGGGTAAAAACCATCCGGGTATCCCTCTTTGCCGGCTTCATGATCCCCGGGGATGTTACAGAAATCGGTATGTATTATTATCTCCGGCAATTCGACACCGAAGAGGTGATCGGACTGGAAGACCGGGATGGATCACAGGCGATCGACATGCCCTTTGAGCAGACCAGGGTTAACGAATTTGCTGAAATGAGCAAGAAACAGTTCATGGAAGAGCATAAAGCTAGATTGGAAAAATTCAAGGAAGACTGTCCCACCTGCTCCACCGAACCCTCTTTTCAGTTCTTCGTGCGGATCGAGATCCTGGATGTGTACAAGGGAAGCCAGTGGGATGATACCTGCATATCGGATATCTGGTTCACCTCCCCGGGAAAAACGATCGATGTCATTCCCCCGGACGAACGGATCACCGAAGTATGGGAAGATATGGAGAAGGCGATGATCTACGTGAACACCGATAAGCGTTCGGGCATTGTCCTGGCGGATGGCAATGCACTGGAAAAGGCTCGGAACCTGGATGAAGGGGAATACATGGACATCACGCTGATGGATGTCAGCCCCGACAAAGAGTGGGCACAGATCGATTACCTCTATACGCAGGATGGAGCCGGACGGGGGGAGGAGTACTCAACGCTCTATTCCGTAAGGTACCTCTGCATGATCGACGATCCCATTCTCGGGATAATTTACGGGGCATATGGATTTACCGAGGAGAACGAAAAGATCTACCTGGATACCGCTGACGGACCGCTTGACCTGGAGAAGGTGCTGGAGGAGTTCCTGCAGCAGCGAAAGGAAAAATAGATCCCATATTCACACAAAAAACATAAATCCTATGATAACGAAGAAACAGCTGTCAACCATTACCCTCCTCTCCGTCTTACTGGCAGTGACGCTCGCCATTGTCTCTTTCTGTGGTGCATTTCTCCCGGTTACTTACGAGCGGGAGGTCCCTTCACTTGCAACCCAGGGCATCGGGCAGGACCTGGTTGACCTTTTCCTGGTTGTTCCTCTGCTGATCATCCTGCTGGTCCTTGTGCGCAAACAGAACCGGGCAGCGATGTTCCTGTTCACCGGTACGCTCTTTTATATCCTCTACTCGTTTATCATCTACAGCCTCGGCATACACTTTAATTCCCTCTTTCTGCTCTATTGTTCCACTCTGGGGCTTTCAACCTACCTGTTCATCATCATGATCCATGAACTGATGGGAATGGATGTTGCCTCCTGGTTTGAAGAGCGCACCCCAGTGCGGCTGACCGGGATATCCCTTATCCTCGTTTCCATTCTGTTCTACCTGCTCTGGCTGAAGGAGATCGTTCCCGCAGTGATCCATAACCACATACCCGAAAGTGTTTCCGATTACAACCTGCTGGTCAATCCCGTGCACGTGATCGACCTGGCTTTTGCCCTGCCCGGGCTCATCCTTTCAGCAATCCTTCTAATGAAGCGAAAAAGCCTTGGGTACATCCTGTCGCTGACCGGTCTTGTATTCATCATCATCCTCGCCATTGCCCTGGCTGCCATGGTGATCATGCTGAAGATCAAAGGGATCAGTGAAGAATCTTCGATCGCCGGTGTGTTTCTCATCCTTGCCCTGCTGAGTTCGGTGATCCTCTTTCTTTTTCTGAAAAAACTCAAAGTATAAAGAGGGATTCAATTTAAACGTAGTACCACTTCAGATCTGACAGATCCTGACGCTACCGATTACCGTTTTGATAACTCGTCGCCCCAACTGCAGTGGAGCGACGAGAAACCGTTCGTGCCCATCTCATCTGCCTGGAGGATAAAATAACGTGTTTAACATCGCCTGGTGCGTTGCGGTCCATGGAAGTATTTCCAGTGATTCTCGTACTACGACTGAGCGATGGTTTGTGGGATCGCAGTTCGTGGTACGAGTACTGGCTATGCAAAGAATTCGTCTGACGAATATATCATTACAAGTTCCAACGGGGCGTAATATAATAGCCAGGGGTGACCCTGTGAAATAACCCTTCGCTTTACCACTACATCTTGGAAGTATCATTGTATTTTGTTTCAACAGTTCAACTGAGAATATTTCTATTTCACAGGGTGAAACCCCTGGAAATAGATGATGAATATACAACGGTCCAACTGCAAGTTTTGATCGAAGGGAAGACTCTCTGAGTCGACCAAGTAAAAAAAATCGTTAAATTAGAACCAATCAAAACAAAGTCCTGTTAAGAGTTTTGCTGAAATCACTTGCGGGCATAACTCCGTCTGACGGCTCAGTTGGGGCGTGGGGAGAGCCGTCCGACGGATAAAGAGGAATAGCAATAATTCAATCGCATAACGGGTTGAATTATAATATTAAAATCCGGACCGGTCGAATGAACATTGAAGATTTACAGGAAATCTGCATGGGATTCAACGGTGTCACGGAGGACATCAAGTGGGAGAACAACCTCTGCTTCAGCATCGGGAAGAAGATCTTCATGCTTATCTCCCTGGATACGGTCCCACCCACGGCATCCTTCAAGGCGAGTAATGAGAATTTTGAGGAGCTGGTCACCCGTGACGGGTTCATTCCCGCTCCCTATTTCGCACGAAACAAGTGGGTTCATGTGGACGACGTATCAAGGATGAGCAGGGCGGAATGGGAGTTTTACGCCCGCCAGTCCTACCAGCTCGTCGCCTCCCGCCTGCCCGTCAAAACCCAGAAACACCTGGGAATATATGATGAATAGGAAGGATTGGGGATTTCGGATTGCGGATTGCGGATTGCGGATTGCGGATTTAAAAAAGTAGTGACAGCTTCCTATTTATTTTTTATATATAACTGAATATCAATATTTTAAAAATTTTATATAATAATTATTTATTAATATTTTATTAATTAAAATACTCTGTATCAATATAATAATTAGAAAAATTAAAAATAGGAAGCTGTCACCACTTTTTTGTTTATTTACTTCAATGATCAACTCCTGATACCAGGAGATAAGTACTTAATCTCATATAAACGAAGTTTATTCCACCCCCTTTTATTATTCTTTTCCATATGTTTTAGGTGTACCGGATTCCGGGGTTTGCTGACGATCAATATTCTGGGGGAAATAAAGAGCTTATTGAATCAGTGTTCGATTTCCATTCTCGTCCACCCTGTAGAAACTATTATTGTCTATCAGTAATGCCTGGAAATCAATATCCGAATATTGATTTTCGGGATGTAATACATCAATTGTGTAAACTCTTTTATTATATCTGGAATCTATTGTGTTAACCAGACAATGACCTACAATTATTGATTGGGCATCATAGTAATCCAGTATTGTATCTACTTCTTCCTGGGTGGCTTTTTCGTAAACTCCATCTTTACTTTGCAGGTATCCTCTATACCAAAACAGACCGGATGTTTTATACAAAGCATATACCTCACCCGGGCATGATGGGTATATTGTTTCTCCATAATAGGGTCTGATACGATCATTCATCTCTTCAATAGTTAGGTCCAATTCCAGCACTTCAGGACTGATACCACCATGGACAAACAGGTAATCGCCTATTTTCTCAATAGCATTCTTAGTGCGCATCCATCTTCCTATCTCTGATGCCAGCCCATAAAGCTCTTTATATTCTACATTCATCAAATAAGCTATCTCAAGATATTTATCATCTGCATACCTGTCATCACCGTTCATGCACATAATATCATGATTTCCAAGTATAAAATGGACGCGTCCACCTTCTTTTTCGGCCTCTTTGTCCAATTTATATATTAACCAGAGTACCTGGGTAACATATGTACCCCTGTCAACCATATCACCTAAAAGCACAAGATGACTCTTTCCAAATATCCAATTTAATGAATCATCAACAACACCATTTCCAATTAACAATCGGGTAAGAGCATAATAATTTCCTTCAATATCAGAGATTGCCAGTATCTGTCCATAATCATCCGATATATCGGGATTCTCAGGATAGCCAATCATCAAATTAAATATGAATCTATCCGGATCTTGTTTTGGTGATATTACAGGGATATCATCTTCTTCGTTAATAAAGGAGAAAAGTAATTTGCGTCTGTTATCAGTTGAATACATTACAACATTATCCTGTTCATACATGATATATGGACCATCAATTAACAATGGATTCTCGAGAGCTGAATTTTGATCAGTCAAATTATTCTCATCCGAGCATGAACTAAGAATTATCAGAGCAATAATAAATAAGGTAGCTATCTTTCTTGTTTGGGGCATTCTACTCTAAGTTAATCATCTGTAATTATGAATCCGATTTAAAAAATTGATTCAGGGTTTCCCTGGAAAAGGCACTTGATGAAGAACATCTGATACTTCCGGCAAAAATAACCTTGATCAATTTAAACTGATCTGTGTTAATTCAATGAATTTTTAATCTTGCCACCCATTATTATAAAGGAATGGCAAAGATATCAGTAACTATTGGTTCAATTACTCCAATCCCAATCCAATTATCGTATTAAGTTCATCATCCGATACTAAAAGTAAACCGGATTTTGGTAATCTTTTGGTCAGTTCCCTCCAGTTCTCATCCGATTTGAAAATGTATTCAAATACAGGCAATGCTTCTTGCAATTGTTTGTTATTTGCCAGTGCAACAGCCTTCCAATATTTCATCTCCAGGTTGTCAGGGAACATTTTTTCTGCAGCATCATATTCCATTAAAGCTGAAGCCATATCTCCAAGTTCAATGGCTGCATCACCACGATTCATATGTTCATAAGCACGGTGCACCCTCAACAGGCGGTGTAGTTCTTCCAAAGGAGCTCGATCATCATCAACACGTAAATCTATTTTCTTATCTGACCATGGATCAGATTCAGGTTCAGCACCTACCACGATTAATGCAGCAGATTGTTTACCCCGGATATCGCCACCTGCATCCTGTGCCACTTGCAGTACTATTAATATCCTTTCAGCGAGAGGAAGATGCATGTTTTCTTCAAAGGCTTTGGCCATAGCTGGCACTACTTTATCATTCAGCATCATATTTGCCTGTACAGAGTAATTTTCACCAACTAAATGATGTGCGGATTTTATGCATTTTTTACCCGTATAGGCGAAAGCCTCTCCATTGGTGTCAAGGAAAGCAACTTGCCGGTAATCCCTACCCTCATCCTTTGCTATTAATATTTTTAAGGCTTCTTCCGGGGATTTACCCTCTGACATTAATGAAAGGCCGTTGATACCAAAAGAAGGATTGACAAAAGACTGGGTTGCCACTACACCTACTCCGGATCTCCCCCAGGGCACCAGGGTGCCTACTGAGAACCAATGACTTTGAACTCCTACAGCCATCTCTCCAGTTATTGCATCCCGTGCAACTATTGAAAAGGTATGGGCAAATGGATCCGTTTTACTAATCTTTTGTTGAGCAAAGCCGTTATAACAAAAGAATCCGGATAACAATAGAATTATCGTTCTTAAAAACATATTTTTTATGGTATTAATTGTTTGTCTTCACATCACTGTAAAATAATTTGTAATAAAGTTAATTCATCCCTTTTGAACTATTCAAAAGGGATATTCTTTTCCTTTTTAGAATCGTTAATTGTTACAATGAATTTCTTTTCACAAGGATCCAGTTATCTCTACCAAAGTACACAAAATGATTCTGCCAGTTTGTCGCATTTTAGTTATAAAAAAGGTACCAGGTGATGAACACCTGATACCTCCAGCCCAAAATTAACCTAAATTAATTTTAGCCGACCTTTGTATGTTACATAAATTTTTAATCCTGTTATCCAATATTTTGCGGCATAGGGCTGACATTGGATTCATCTCCTGATATTGGAAATATAGCGTAAAACGTCATAATAAACGCGATCAGGAATGTTCGAATTAAAAATTCATTACTTTTCAGATTGCCTCCTTATTTAACGTTATTTCATATCATAAATAATTGTCAAAACCGGCGCAAGTGTACCACTTGAAGATCCATCAGAAGCTTCAGCTTCTCGTCCACCTTCATCGGAGGTCTCATTTTCAGTGCCCCCGCTTGGCACCATAATAAAGGCCATGCTATTTCCTGAGGCCCAGTCTCCTCTATTCACAATTTCCTGGACAATGGCGACCAAATCGACAGTTCTTTCAGTAAGACCTGCATCCCCTTCACTAACCCATTCAGGAATGTCCCAGACAGCATTCGCTGTAGTTTTTGGCCTGCCTGATATATTATACGGATCTGTTGTATAGGTTGCAGCATTTGCAACATTCTCTCCATAAATTGTCATCTGAGCCGGGTCTGCTCCTACAGCATCACAGGTGAACTGGATACTGGCACTCAGGATTGTGGATCCCTGTGGGATAGTTATATTATTAAACCTGAGGCCAATTGTCTGAACTCCCTGTGCAATATCATCCTGTGTCCAGGTGTCATACTCTCCAAGCTCAAGGTCAGAGCTTTCCAGCGCCATAGCTCCATTTATTTGTCCTTCCTCTGCGTCATCGTATGAATCCGGAGGAATCTGAACAACCAGAGTTAAGGATTCAACCACAGTAAATAAAATCCCATTTGATTCACCATCTACTGTTACGGTTACATTGCCTGTTGTAGCTCCAGCAGGTACAATGGTAGTAATAGTGGTGGCTGTTGCCTCAGTTACAGTAGCTTCTGTTCCGTTAAAACTGACGGTATTTTCACCAGCTGTTGTACTGAAGTTTGTACCGGTAATGGTTACTATGGTCCCAACCTTACCACTGGTTGGATCAATAGAGGTAATGGTCGGGATTATTGGTATTGTGACTGTAAATGGGAAGCCTGCAGATGTTTTATTATTTGTTGTCACTGTAACTTCAGCTGCACCCGGGGTTAAGCCTGCAGGCACATTGGTTGTAATTTCCATAGTTGTGGTTTCAGTCACAACAGCAGCTGTACCATTAAAGCTGACCATGTTCCCTGCAACAGCAGAGCTAAAGTTTGTACCCTGTATGATAACTTCCATGCCTTCAAAAGCAGCACCTGGTTCTATTTCAGTTATAACAGGTGGTTTTATACCGGGATTATATTCATCTTCTGCACACGACCATAATAATACATTGACCGCTATAATGCTCATACAGAACATGAACGACTTTTTTGAAATCGTCACTACTTTCTTCATATCTTTATAGTATTTATCGAATTATAATTAATAATATACATTTTGATTATTCAATTCTCTTAGTAATAACCATCATTTTGTGTTATCGGGTTAATATTGAGTTCACGCTGTGGTATAGGGAAAATAACCTTGTAATAATCCCACTCAATGAGAAAAGGTGTGTTAGCAATATCAAAAATCCTGGCAGAATTGGATCTTACAATATCCCTTTTATTTCTTATCAAGTCAAAGAACCGGTGGCCTTCGGCACATAATTCTTTTCTTCTTTCGGTTAGTATCCTGTCAAGGTCTACATCCACCTGTGCTACGGTAGCCGCCGGATTAGCACGTTCAACAATGGCATTAAGATAAGTCGTAGCGTTTGCAGCATCTGTGTTTTTAATAGCAGCTTCGGCAGCTATAAGGTAAACCTCAGAAAGACGTAAAATGGATACATTACCGATGTATGCTGATCCTACCAATGGGCTGCCGCTTTCCTGGTGAGCCACTATAATGGCTTTAGTGTTGCCATTGCCAGGATATTTCAGTACCCTGCCCCATGTTGTGTCTGCAACAGGATCACTCGTCTGATCAATATACAGCATCTCGTTACGGATATCATCCGGATCAGATCTGATTAAATCGATAAGATCCTGACTTGCGATAAACTGACCATAGCCTTCAGGGTCGGAGAGGTTAGCTACGCCTTCCAGTCCACTATTATCAGATTCGTTGTTCATAACTGAAAATATTGCCTCTGACGATCCGCTTGAGTTGGACCAGGAGTCAACATAATCTGCCCTGGCCATAAGAGAATAAGGACTATTATCAATAATGTCAACAGCAGTTGTGTACGCATTTTCATTATCCTCCATATACAGGTATACCCTTGCCAGCAGGGTCTTTGCAGCCCAGGCATTCATTTTACCCAATCTCTTACCGGTAGAGAGCAAAGGAATTGCTTCTTTTAAATCGGCAATAACCTGTGCATACACTTCAGCAACGGTATTCCTGGGTAATTTTTCATAAGGATCCGGGACACGGGTTAGAATCGGAACACCCAGTGATGCCCCGTTATCATGTGAATATTGCCGGCCGAATTGCCTGCAGAGGTCAAAATGGGCAAGAGCCCTTATGGTTAAAGCCTGGCCCTTAATGTCCAGCTTCTCTGCGGCTTCATCATCCGTGACAGTCTCAATACCATCAATAAATGATAATATGGAATTTACATGTCGCAACAACCAATAGGGAACCGACCATGTATCAGCATCAGAACCTTGAGCAGTATATTCATAGAGATACTCATTATCGATCCTGCCCCACTCGGCAGTCTGCATGTCATCAGCCCTGCAATCGTTATCGGTGATTATATTTGCGCCATAATAACCATTATCCTGGAAACCATTATAAGCTCCATTTAATACAATCCGGGTATCGGAAAGAGTTTGTATATTATCGGGAGATTGAGAATCGCTGGGATATTCATCAAGAAATCCCTCCGAACATGACTGTCCGGCGATCATTAAAACAATCACCAACAGTTCAACTATGTATTTCAAATTTCTCATCATATATATTTTTATAATTTATTTAAAAACCTATCTCAAGACCGAATGTCAAAGTTTTATTATTCGGCATTTCGTAACTTGTCATTCCACTGGCTCTTTGTTCCGGATCACATAAGTCCTGCTGTGCCCATGTCAGATAATTGGTTGCCTGGACGTAAACATTTATATTGCTGAGTCTGATCTTTTGAACAAGAGACTCAGGCACATTGTATGACAATGTAATCTCTTTAAGCCGCAAAAAGTTATTATCAAGCAGGAACCGGGATGAGTGTTCGTACGAGTTATTGTTCCCACCCCAGATTCTCTGTGGATTCATTGCTATATCACCGGGCTTCTGCCATCTGTCAACCTGACTTTCCTGGATGGAATACTTAACGTAATTACCGTCATTCCAGATTTTGTATCCATAGTGATAATAGATCTGGCCCCCGACTGAGAAATTAATAAGGAAAGAGAGGTTAAATCCTTTATACGAAAGTGTGTTGCCAAAACTGCCAAAGAAATCAGGATCAGCTTTACCGGCAATAGTACGACCACCGGCTTCTCCGAAATTGCCTGTTACCTCGCCAGTTTTTTTACCATCCGGATCAACTATATACCACTGAGGTGCACCATTTGCGGGGTTAACACCTGCCCAGAGGGGCAACCAGAATGTATAGTATGCTTCACCTTCTCTACGGATGTATCTGCTGGAAACGATATCCTCATTTTTGTTGAGTTTAACAATTTTATTATTGACAGTGGTTAAGTTAAAGGTGGAAGACCAGGTAAAAGCATTGGTGGAAATATTCCTGGTTCTGAGAGTAAATTCCCATCCTTTGTTTTCCATCTCGCCTATATTCACCCAGGTGTTTTCGGCACCTACGCTCGGGGCCAGGGGAAGGTTCATCAGAAGATCAGTGGTAATTCTTGAGAAGTATTCAATGGTAGCACTGAAATCTTTCAACAGCGTAATATCGAGGCCCACATTGAAGCTGGCATTTTTCTCCCATGTAAGTTTTGGATTGGATATGGAGCTTTCGTATGCAGCAACCTGGCCATCGTATGTAGCATCATATGAATAGAGAGCTAAATGGTCATAGTAGCCGGGAGGAAGCGTTCCGTTTGTTCCATAGGAAGTCCTGATTTTAAGGTCATCGATGATGGACTGGCTTTGCATGAAATTCTCGCTGCTCAGTCTCCAGGCTCCAGAAACAGACCAGAAGTTTGCCCATCTTTCATCGATGCCCAGTTTAGAACTTCCATCGCGGCGGATACTTGCTGAGAAGTAATACCTGTTCTTGTAATCATAATTTAGTCGGGAGAAAAAACCCAACAGTGTTGAGCCCTCCTCATATCCATATGCCTCAACGGGTCTGGCGGTTGCACCAATGCTGCGCAGGGTTTCATTAGGAAGCCCGTCCCCTTCAGTAGAATACCTGATGGCCTGTTTTTTCTCTGCTTCCTGTCCTGCAATAATGTTTAGATTGTGAATGTCGTTAAACGTTTTCTCAAATGTCAGAAGGTTGGATGTAGTCGTTGTAATTCTTTTCCGGTTATCCAATGCTACGTAACCCTGCTCATCATCACCGGATCTGGAGAGGGGTGATGCATACCTTTTCTCATCGTTATTTATCCAGTCGAAGCTATTGGTAGACCTGAAGGTCAGAAATTCAAAAGGCCTGATTTCCAGGAAACCGGTATTCATGCTTCTGAATAACTTTCCACCCGTTTCATTCAGATTACGCTCCATGACAATATTATAGTACCCGCTTTGTAATTCAGGCCGGTAGCTACCATCCGGCAGATAAGGACCTTCGGTAGGGATACAGTTACCGCTCACATTATAAAATGGACTGTAATACCTTGTCCCGGCGTCAACGATCTCCTGGTCTGCGTATGAATTTAACAAATTCACACCCACCGAGAACATTTTGTTTATCTTATGAGTAACATTCACCCTGCCGGAATATCTGGTATAACCGGATTTATAAGCAATACCCTCCTGGTCAAATACCCCTCCTGAAATATAGAATTGTGTTTTTTCACTGCCACCTGTTGCTGATAGTTCGATGTTCAGTGTTTTGCCTTTTCTGAACAAGTGATCATACCAGTTGGTGAATCCTTCTTCCGGCTCAACAAAATCGTTTTTTATCATTTCTTCATCAACATCGAAACCTGCAGGTGCTCTGCCTGATGCCACATAGTTTTCCAAGCTTTCCCTGTGCAGCATAAGAAAGTCTTTACCGGAAACTGTTTGAAAGTTATCAACGGCCCATTGTGAAATACCGTAAACCGACTTGAGGTTAAACTTGGTAACCCCTTCACGGCCATGTTTGGTTGTCACCAGGATAACTCCGTTTGCAGCCCTGGAACCATAGAGAGAAGCTGCCGCCGCATCTTTTAATACTGTGATGGTTTCAATATCACCAACGGGAATCGTCGACATAACATTTCCAGTCTCATAACCGCCTGCAGAATTATGCATGTCTCCGGACGTTACAGGTACACCATCGACGACAAAGAGAGGTTGGTTAGAAGCCGAGAATGAACCCATGCCCCTGATCCTTATCTCGGTCCCTGACCCGGGCTGTCCGGATATATTTGAGACCTGGACTCCTGCAACTGTACCAACCAGGGCTTTTTCAAAGGAGGTGACGGGTGCTTTTTCTATTACATCAGCTTTCACAACTGTTGCTGAACCAGTGAATGATTCCTTTTTGGTAGTACCATAGGCAACAACTATCAATTCATCCAGCATTTCAGCAGATTCTTCCATGGTGACATTTATTACTGATTGTCCATTGACCGGAATTTCCCTTGCAGCATAGCCAACAAATGAAAATACCAGGACGGCGTTTTGATCCGGAACCTCAATAGAATAGTTTCCATCTATATCGGTTGCAGTCCCCTGATTTGTCCCTTTAACCAGGACTGTAACCCCTGGCATTGGTTGCCCGGTTGCTGACTCAGTTAATGTTCCGGTCACCCGGAAGCCTTGAGCCATAAGCATCTGAAAACCAATGCATACTAGAAAACATAATAAAATAATCTTTTTCTTCATTGATCTAATTTTTAGTCATTGTTTAGTTAATATTTTCAGGTCAGTTTGAATACATTCATTCAATGTGAGGATCAATATTTTATCGAAAGGTCCTTTATGAATTTTGAATGAAGGTATTTAGGTTAAATTTGGGTTGTTTCATAGGCGTTTGTTTTATTAGTTAAGTTATTGTAAAAGTGTTTTTGATTGATCAGAAGTTAATCGATAGAACACATTTTCTTGAATTAGCAGAGCCTGTTCAATAATATTTTTATTGGCCAGGGGTATGTTAACCGGAATAACTTTCCCTTTACTAACACGTTCTATCTCATCTACTTCAGTATGACCAACAACAACATGTTCAGCCGAGTATTGGTCAAGAATGGCTTCCAAATCATCTTGCTTAATTTTATTATACCCGCTTCCTGATTTTAGATACCCCCTGTACCAAACAGGACCGTAATTGCCTTTTAAAAGTTTAATTAGATCTGAATTTATAGTATCTGATTCAGTATTTAAATAGTCGCGAAAAGATGAATTGATTTCGTTAATAGAAAGGTTTTTTGCAGCCAGCCAAGGAGAAATCCCACCATGAATGAACATGGTATTTCCGATAATTTCAATTACATTTTTTGTCCTTATCCATTTTCCTAAGATTGAATTGGTACTAAAAAGTTCAGGGTAGTTAATTTTCAGGTTGGAGGTCAGACTATAATACTTGTTAGCTATATATCTGATGTCATTTTTAATTATCATCATTTCATGGTTTCCAATCAACAGATGGACTTTACCTTTCCTCTTCTCGGCCTCTTTTTCAAGATTATAAATTAACCAAAGGGTCTCCATTACTCCCTCACCTCTATCAAAAATATCTCCCATTAAAACAAGATGACCATCTCCCCATATCCAGTTAAAATTTTCATCAATTACTCCGGCCGCTTTTAGCATCTTAACCATCCTTTTATATTGTCCATGGATATCTCCCAATACAATAATTTTGGATGGTTCTTCATAAATGCAAGGAGGAGTGGTCTCTATAAATGAAATGTTATAGTAATTTTTGTCATTTTTTATATCAGGAACTCGCTCAACGGGATCACTTAGAATTATTTCTTTATTTATTATGCTGGTCTCACTTTTTTGCTCATCATGTACAAGGTACTTCATACATAATTTGCGCGGTTCAATAATGTCTATATAGGGTCCGTCAAAATAATCAGGAATATTTTTTTCATATATGGTGCACCCAATGGATTTTAAATATTCCTGTATCTGTTTATTGTTATTAATTATTGCAAAATCAAGAGCGGTCCAATCATCCTCATTTTGAAGATTTATATCTGCTCCATTCTCATATAATATTTTAAGTATTTCCAGGTTGTTATATTTTGATGCATAATGGAAAGCCGTGTTCAAATCTCCATTAACAGCATCTATTTTTGCCCCATTTAAAATTAGCATTTCAGAAATTTGAGCTCTTCCATATCTTGACGCATACATCAGAGGCCTTTTCCCTTTATTTATTAACTCAAGATCTGATCCTATCTCAATTAAAAGTTTCGTGACATCAAAATGTCCATTTTCAATGGCATAAGAGAGTAGAGTTCTCTCTTCCGAACCAAAAAGTCTGTTAACTTCATCACCTGTTTTAAAATACCTCTGCAGGGTCTGCACATCCCCTTTCCTTACTAAACTGAGAACAATTGAATCATTCAAAAACAAAGATGATTCATAAGCTTGAAGCTGTGGAAATAGCGACAGGAGTAATATTGTCAGGATGATTTTATACAACTTTTTCATTAATAAATGAGAAATTGATTAATAAATGATGTCAATTCAATAACAAAGATCGACAAATGGCTATCAAGTAATGGAAAAACAGATAATACAACTTATATACATATCACAAAATGATTAATACAAAAGTTATACATGCCATATATCTAACACTCCTAACACACACAATTAGTTAGTATTTGGGAATTTACTTCGGAAAGATTGTTTACAAGTTTATTGGAGTGTGGAATTATTGACTCAAATATTGTCAATGGCTTATTTTAGAAATTGGAAAGAAAGTTTGATAAACTAATGTCTACATTATCCAGGTTAAGTTTCTTGCGAAGTCTCGAACGGGCAATATTAATACTGTGTATTGATTGTTTTGTAATTAAAGATATTTCTTTTGTAGAAAAATCAAGTCTCAGGAAAGCCGATAAACGTTTTTCATTCCTTGAAAGATTAGGGAATCTGTCTTGCAAATTGTCGTAAAATCCTTTGTGTACTTTCAGAAATCGTATTTCAAACTCCTCCCATATCTTATCGTCAGTATTTGAACAAAGATCAGCGATAACTTCATTTACAACAGATTCATTTTCTTTCTTAAGGTTTTTCTTAGCTTCATTCAATCGATCAACTACACTGATAATTAGTTCATTTCGCTTAACCATATACATCGTTTTTGTAGCTAGTTCTTTTTGTTTTAGTTCGAGTTCAGTTTTTATCTTTCTCCGTTCAAGATCGATATTCTGATATTCAAGATATTGCCTTTTGTTTTTAATTTTCAAGTGGGTAAGAAGTAAAATAACAATTATTACTATAAGAGACAGTATGGCAAAGATAGCTATATATATTATCCTTCTTTTTTGATCTTTTAAAAGACTTACCTCCTCTGCCTTCAGTCGTTCATAATCATATTCAAGCTGCGCTATATTTTTCATCTTTTCAATAGTGAAAATACTATCGTTTAATTCTTTGTGCATTGAGAGGTATTTGTAGGCTTCTTTATTATCACCCTTCTTATAGTAGATTTCACTTAACAAGGCTGCGACCTCTTTTTTATTTTCAAGCCTACCTAAATCTTTGTACAAGTCCAGGGCTTTTGATAAATTGTCAATCGCAAGATCAAAATTACCCATAAGGTCATAATAAATCCCTAATTTCTGGTGTTGATTTGCAATTCCGCGGGTATAACCTATTTCATTATGAATTTTCAGGCTCCCAATTATGTAGTTATATGCATCATCCAATTTCTGCTGATTCAAATAAACGTTAGCAATGTTCCCCAATGTGATTCCCTGGTTTTTTTTGGATCCGACCTCAATGAACATCTCATGGCTTTTTTTATAATAATCCAGAGCAAGTTCATCATTCCCTTCAATAGAATATACTACCCCTATATTATTGTAAGATAAAGCTATACCATATTTGTCTTCCAATGCAATCCGCAAGTCCAGGCTTTTATTATAATAATCAAAAGCTTTCATATTATTATTCTGATATTTATATAAACTACCCATACAATTATAAATATCTGACAATCCTGCACTGTCGTTTATTTCTTCATATATTTTTAGCCCTTCGATACAATTTTCAAAAGAAAGCTGGTAAGATCCCTTTTTTTTGTAAATATCTCCAAGACTATAGTAGAGTTTTGCCATCTCCTGTTCATTCCCCAGGTCAGAGTATATATTCAACGACTGCAAATAATTTTCTATTGCTGTGTCATATAGATCCGTTTCTTCATAAATGCTCCCAAGAATATAAAAAACATTTGCTTTGCCCTCTAAATAATTAGCATTTTCTGATTCAATCATTGCAACCCTGGCATACTGCATCGCTGTTTCATAATCTGTATCGATAACCTTATCAATTATGGACAATAATATTTCAACTTTTTCTCTGGAATCGGTTGTGGATTCCAATATGGACACCAAGCTATCTATATTAACCGAAGACTGGCAAATGCTATAATAACTCAACGAAATTAACAATCCACATAGTAGTAGTACTCTTGGGTAAAATAACTTATTCTTGTATGCAAGAATAAAAGTCAATTGAGCTATATTTTGAAGGATTAAACGAGGCGATGAAATACAAAAGGTGATCCTCAATTATAAAGGTACCACATTATTTCTAAAAATTGGAATAAATTGGTATTAAACCCCAGAGTGGAAAATCCGGTGAAATTGAGCCACCTATTCCGGAAAGCATGGTTCACTTCGAACGGAATTTGCAGGTTTACAAGAACTTGAGAAATTATTAAAATTTGAATATTTCTGTATAGTAAGAATTTTCTATTTTACTTCTTTATAAACTGAATTCATCAGCCTGTCTTTAAAAATAAGAATCTGTAATACGATGAACTCCAGTGACTTTAGTGATAATATTACCCACCTGAAAGTACAAATACTATGAGAAAAGTCATAAAATATATTATGAAATGAGCTACTTGATCATTTAACTTGTCATGGGCTATTTTGGATTTTCTTTTATTCTCAATAAAGTAATCCTGATTTATTGAAAGAGAATCAAAAGCCTCATTATTAACAAATTCTTTTTGAATATCATCCCTGCCTGATCCTGTTTCCAAACCAACATCCATGACATAATCCTCGTCATCATGAACCTGGCAGGTACGTGTTGTAAAACCAGGAATGGCTGCTCTGGTTTCGTATCTGGCCGGTCCATCCCTTTTTGATTCTACCTGACCCTGTTTGATTGTGGAACAACTCATCAGGACAATCGTTAAACTGAAAAACAATAAGATGCGTTTCATAAAGCAAAATTGAATTTACATATTCAGGCGCTGCCTCTTGCTTCAGATCATCTAATCCTTCAATTCTTTCTCTATTTTACGGATTCCGAGGAAAGAAAATATAACGAAAAATAGTACAATGATCCCACAGACAGCAATAACTATTATCATTTTATCCAGTAACTGTTCAAAGGATAATCCCGGTTTTTGAAAGATGTTGTATTTGGCATAGGTGAACAAACAACCCAAAAAATGGTGACAGCTTCCTATTTATTTTTTATATATAACTGAATATCAATATTTTAAAAATCTTATTTAATAATTATTTATTAATATATTATTAATTAAAATACTCTGTATCAATATAATAATTAGAAAAATTAAAAATAGGAAGCTGTCACCACTTTTTTGTGTATATTTTTATGAAATGTGTTGTAAAACATATGCTTTAGTGGGTAACCTTTTTGCAGTTTTCGGAATTATAGGGTGAAGGGTCTTTCATCATCACACATCCCGGTCATGATCAAATTGCTCCGGATATTCTGGTTTACTGCCAATATCGGAATATGCTGTTCCACTGCTGCACAGCCTTACATTCAGGAATGGATCCTGCAATTGGGGGGAGAAGGATGGGATCTGTCGGGTGCAATGGATAATGATACATCCGGGAACATCTATATGGGAGGAGTATTCAGCGGAACCGCCACCTTCGGAGATCACACCCTCATCTCAAATGACGGACAGGATCATTTCATCTGCAAAATCAACGAAGCCGGCTCAATTGTCGGTGTCAGGCAGGTCTCCGGGGGGATCTACAATACGTTAAACGGAATACATTGTACAGGCAACCGGGTATACCTCACCGGCACTTTCAGGGACAGTCTCCTGCTCCATCCTTTTTGTTCAGAATCCCAAAAGAGAACATCTATCTATGTCGCCATGCTTGATCCCGACCTGGAGCCAGTATGGCTTACCGTTCCGGTATCGGGTGATAAAATAAACCTGCTTTCCTGTAAGGGTGACAGGGAGGAGAATTGTTATGTCTCGGGTTACTTTAAAAAGTGGATTTCGGTTAAAGATTCTATTGTACATTCAGTCAACCGCAAAGACCAGTTTGTTTTAAAACTCAATTCCGAAGGGGATGTTGACTGGATAAGAACCTGGTGTGTAAAGAATCCGGACGACCGGTTATTCTTACAGGTTTCAACAGGAAAGGAGTTGATTGTAGCCGGCACATATGAAACAAAGTTCGAAGCAAAAGACACGACAATCTTCTCTTCCGGCCGTAAGGATATTTTCATCAGGAAATTTGATTCTACGGGGAATGAATTATGGATAAAACGTATCGGTGGTGATTTTGATGACAAAGCCAGGGCAATTGCGATCGATACAGCCGGTTATGTTTATTTTTCAGGGTCGTTTAACCATTCCATAATCCTACAGGACACGGTTTATGTTTCTCATGGTGAACAAGATCTGTTTCTTGTCAAAATGAATCCTTCCGGAGATATAATCTGGACAAAACATTGGGGGGGGAAACAATCGGATGAAATAAATGGCATTAGTATTGATTCATCTGGGAATCTCTTCACGCTTGGATCTTTCAGGGGAACAACCATCATGGATCAGGATACCATCTCCAGCTTTGACCGGCAGAGCGATATCCTCTTTTTAAAATTTGATCGAACCGGGGAATGTTTATGGTGGAAGAATTTTTTTGGCACTTCAGAAGATCTGGGACATACTATTTTAACCGATTACTCTGATAAAATCTGCCTCATGGGTTCTTTTACCGATGATCTGGCAACGGATCAGGAACCGATTTTTTCCCGCGGAATAAAGGACATTTTCATAACAATGTTTATTGATCCCTGTACAATTATTCCATTCAACTTGCCGGACACCCGGGTATTGTGTGAGAACAGTTACGACACACTTGATGCAGGAGCCGGTTTTATGGAATACAATTGGAACAATGGTGCTGGTGACAACCAGTATTTTGAAATCTCCGAACCAGGTGATTACTTTATTAAAGTCACGGATCAATTTGGATGTAAAAAAAGTGATTCAATTCATATCCTATTGGATTCTATTCGCATTGCATTTCAGGTGACCGATGAGTTCCTTCCTGATGGGAAAAACGGTTCAATTCATACTTCCGTTTCGGGTATTTCGGATCATTTCTCATACCTGTGGAATACGGGAGATACGACACCGAGCCTGGCAAACCTGGTACAAGGTAATTATTCGCTCTTTGTGAGTGACAGTTTTGGTTGTTCTTCTTTTGTTGAAATCCCGGTGGGATTGGATGTTTCATCCGGGATACTATCTCTTTCAAATTTTCCAAATCCGTTCATTGAAACAACAAATATTCTTTATTCTATCCCGGATGATATGTGGATCGATATTTCACTTTTCGACATGAATGGGAAAAAACTTTTAACCATTGTAAATAGTGAGGAAAAATCCGGGATTCATCAAATGGAATGGAACAGGAAGGATTTACCAAGCGGGGTTTACTACCTCCAGATCAGAGTTACGGATAGTGTTTTATCACGAAAAATAGTTATAACGGATCAGTGAATAGTACATGAAGTCATCCTTTTCCATATTGGGTTTTATATTCGTTATCTTATTTCCAATATCACGTTTCTGTAATGCCCAGGAGTCTTTCCCCCAGTTGGGAAACATCATTCCACCCTCCCCCACTGCATCTTCTCTGGGTATGTATGCAGAAATTCCGGTCACTCTATATACCGGTAGTCCTTCGATACATATTCCGCTTTGGGAGGTCCAGGGCAGAAAGCTATCCTTTACTATTTCTCTCGACTATCATGCATCAGGAATAAAAGTGAATGACATCGCCGGGTGGACAGGTCTTGGTTGGTCCTTGCATGCAGGTGGGATCATAACCCGAACGGTACGAGGAATAGCTGACGATCATCCCATGGGGTATTTATCACTGCATGGGAATCAACTTCCTTCACTGGGGACTAATCTTGATCTGTTCGGACCATGGAAGCCTCCGGGAGCAGATGATTTGGAGATGAACCTATACCTATCTGAAATTGCCGATGGCAGGGCAGATTCACAACCAGACATGTTTTTCTTCAACGTTAATGGTCGAAGCGGTAGGATTATATTGAACGGAAATGGGCAACCGGTAGTTATTCCGCACCAGAATTTAGTCGTCTCGTATAACCGGGATCAATCAGGGAAAATAACCTCCTGGGAGATTGTAGATGAAAATGGAACAAGGCATCAATTCGGAGGATGGGATGCTTCTGAAATCTCGACACCCATCAATGAAGATGGATCAAGAAGAGAATCGTTTATTTCAAGCTGGTATTTGAAGCAAATTCGATCAACCAATAACGAAGACAATATACTTTTCAGCTATATCGATTATCATAGCAGTCGCCGTGATCCATTACCTCAAAGGAAAGTTGGAAACTCATATCCCGACTGGGATGACCTGCAAAGGTACAATCAGACAGACATCGATGGCAAATTTCTCAGGGAGATAGAGTATTCAAAAGGATTTGTTCTTTTTGATACCTCATCGTTTGGAGATTATTTAGGAGGTGAAATAACAGGGCTGGACCGGATTACCATCAAGGACCTTTTTTCACAAGAAACAGTAAAAATCTTTCAGTTTGATTACAGTTTTTTTGAAACAGCAACCTATGGGACCTGGTACGATTATCTTCCTCCATCCAGACGATTACGGCTGGATAATGTCAGGGAATTATCCGGCAATGGAGAATCAGCCAACCCGCCCTATATGTTCTTTTATGACCCAACTCCCCTGCCTCCGAGAGGATCATATGGTCAGGATCACTGGGGGTATTTTAATGGAGCAAACAACCAATATTTCATCCCGGAGGTTACCGTACGGAATTACAGGCAGTACAAAAGTACTCCTCCAACAGGCATGAATGCAAGAGGAGAGAATATTGAAAAACTAACCGGAATAAACCTGAATCTGCCACAGTTATCTGAGATGATCTGGAGAACCCGGGGTGCTAACCGGGAACCAAATGGAGACTTCATGAAAGCCGGAATGCTCCAACGGATTGTTTATCCAACCGGGGGAAGTACCGTTTTTGAATTTGAGCCACATGATTTCGGATACATATCAATGCCAAGAAAGCCGATGCAATCCAGGATTTCTGCCGCCTATGATGCTGCTCATTATTCTTCGACTCAGAACATAGCATCCCTGAATATTAACCATGATCAGGAGATCAGGATAATTCCTCTTTTTTATGTTTTGAAGGGGAGTATTAAAGATGCTCCACCCGGTCAGGAAGATACGCCTCCCTCGAATCTATCCAGCATATTTATTGTAAGTGAACCCAAAATTGATGAGTATCCGGATACCATTTTCAATTTTTCATTTCATGATTACATGAGTCAAGTCCATGGATTAGAAGCAGTTTTTAACATCTGGTTACCAGCCGGGCATTATACAATGGGTGCTTTATCAGAGGAGGAAGGGGATTATACTGAAATGATAATCTATTCCGATTCGGTATCTCCTTTTGACGAAACCTACCCCATCTATTCAATTGACTATGTAAATCTGACGGTTATGGCGGGTGAAAAGATTTGGATCGATGAGCAGAGCTATTATTGTTCAAAAGTAGCAGATATTAGCCAGGAAGACGAGAATCTGGTTAACATTGCATTCCTTTTCACAAGCAAGGTCCATCCGAATCAGATCAGCGCATTCGGTTTGGATATTCCCTTATCGATGGTCAGGATAAAGGAGTTCAGTAATCCTGAAAACATCATCTTCGAAAGAATGTATTCCGGGAAAGAACAGATCAGGTGGTATCCGGATCAGGAAGAATGGATTATGCAACAATCCTTTTCGAAACTCATGAATCCGGGGAAATACCTGGTTGAATTCATTCCCAGGATTAAAACAGAAACCGGTTATATCAGCATGACATGGAGAAAGGCGGTTGCAACGCATAATCATAAAATCACAGGTGGTCTGCGGGTAAGAAAGATCATTAAAATTGACAATGAATCCGATACGATTGGTATACGAGAGTTTGATTACACCATCAAGCATGATAGGATAATCCGGTCAAGCGGTATCCTTCAATCATGGCCCTCCTATTACGATGTACCTGATCAGATCTATTATTTAAAGGAAGATAATCCTATTGCCATTTCCTATGCACCAATAACCCTCTATTCATCCGGGAAAAATTTGCTGGGTTCAACTCAGGGGAGTCATATCGGATACCGTCAGGTGACTGAATCCAATCCGGTAGCAGGAAAAATCATCCATCGCTTCACATCGGCATGGGAGTACCCTGATATCAGCAGTCTTTCATTCCCATATCCACCTGCCACAAGCTTTGATTGGAAGAGGGGTTTAAAAAAACAAACAGAAAAACTATCAAATGAAGGAGTTTTAAGGGAAATTGAAACCGTTGAGTTCAATTCTTTTGAAGATTCTACTCACCTGGTATATATTCCGGCATTTGTTGTCGCACGGAAATTTCCCGAATCAAATTCAGCATTTATCTATCAAAAATATGCAAATGTCTCCTCCTGGAATTACCCGATAGAAAGGAGAACAACCCGGGTTGATATAAACGGAGATAATCCCATCCATTTTGTTGAATCGTATAGTTACGATCCTGATCATCTTCAATTAAAACAGGTGAAACGAGCAGATAGCGACAGCAGTATTTATGTTGAAAAATTCTATTATCCTGGGGATCCTGCGATTGAACCATCGGAAATAAACAACGGTCTGGTTCAAAAACATATGGTAAATACGATCCTGAAAAAAGAGACAATAAAAAACGGGCAGTTAATTGCCGGGGCTAAAACCAATTACGGGTTTTTCAATGGTTCACAGCTACTACCAGCATCCAATGAACTATTGGAAGGAACAGCGTATGAAGTAAAATTGATTTTTGATCAGTATGATGGTAATGGGAACCTGTTACAGTACCATACACCTGGAGATCTGTATCACTCCATAAACTGGGGGTGGGCAGGGACTTATCCTGTAGCTGAAACCACCAACTCAGTCTATAAAGAAAACGTGAATCTATATCCTGCCGAGTCAAGAACAACCAAATATACTTACCAGCCTCTCATAGGTGTCAGGTCGATTACGGCGCCGGATGAAAGGTCTACCTTTTATGAATATGACGATTTTGGAAGACTAACCTTGATAAGAGACCACGATCAAAATATAGTAAAGCGTATTGACTATCATTTTAAACCTTATAAAGGAGACACAACCAGAACATACTGGACCCAACAATATTTTGAAGAATCCATACCTGCTGATTTTATCCTAACAGACAATGCCATTATTGTTAAAAACTGTACCGGCAGGCTTTCCGTTTCAGGAGGATCACTTGGATCAAATGCTGAATGGGAATGGTATGTGGGATCCTGTGGAGGAGCATGCATTGGAAGTGGTTCTGAAATTGTAATAGCACCCCTTACAACAACCACTTACTATGTGAGGGCAACCGGTGATGCAAATTCAACGATATGCCGTGATATCACTATTGAAGTAGTTCCACCAACCTTTAATCTCCTGCTTTCAGAACTTACCTTTGATTACAGGGGGAATACTGAAGATCCGACTACCATTGAGACCAATTATACCGGATGTGATCCCTGGAATGTTTCCGAAGATTCTGAATGGATATCAGTAACTGACCAGAATGATAACAATTTCACGATTCTGTGTGATCAGAATGACAGTCCAAATTCACGCACCGGAAAGATCTTTCTGCATGGTGATGGAGAGGTATTGATTATACCGGTTCACCAAGCCGGTTCAGTCCATCTTGAAATCAGCTACCTTCCAACGACTATCCTGCCGGGTGACGATGTATCTCTCACCGCCACCGTTTTGAACGGGACCCCACCCTACCGGTATACCTGGGAGACCCGGGTGTCCGGAGCAACCGGGTGGACCACGGTGCGTGATCATTCGGGGGACGAACCATCCGATACCCTCCTGATCCCCGCAGCGACCGTCAGCTTCGATCTGCGGTGCAGCGTGACAACCGGCGGGGAAACCGTCACGCAGGAAATTGAGATTATTGTTGCGGAGTGAAATGAGAAGTGAGTTGTGAGTTGTGAGTTGTGAGCAGAAGAAAGTCCACAGTCGCCAGTCTGCAGTCTTCAGTCAACAGTCTCCATTTGGAATTAGGCAGCAGGCAATAGGCAGCAGGCAGCAGGAATAGTCCACAGTCTACAGTCCTCAGTCAACAGTCTACAGTCCGAATTAGGCTGAAAGTAGTAGGCCGTCCCGAAAATCACGAAATTGCTATTAGCAATTCGATTGATTTTTTTCCGTAGGAATGCCTTTGGCAAAGTATCCTCGAAAAACTATTCCCAATGGGATGGTTTTTCGGGATAGGCAGTACGCAGTAGGCAGAGAGGCAATAGGCAGCAGGCGGAAGGCGGAAGGAAAAGTCCACAGTCTACAGTCCTCAGTCAACAGTCTCCAAAAAACCATTAACCATTCACCATTAACCAATAACTAATAACTTTTCACTTATAACTTATAATATTATCTTTATTCATTCGCAAACCAATTTCCTTTATCATGAAAAAACCGATTGCTTTATTACTGATCATAGCACTCCCCGGGCTGGTTCTTCTTGCCCAGGAGGAGCGCAAGGTTCCTTCGTTCGAAGAGGTGTTGTCCCTTAAAAGGGCAGGCATGCCCTTCCTTTCCCCGGACGGGAAGCACGTGGTCTTTACCGTGAGCCAGACCGACTGGAAGGAGAACCGCACCGACACGGAGATCTGGATCTCGAAAAACGGGGGCACGCCCTTCCAGCTGACCAACAACCCGGAAGGAAGCAGTTCCGGACCCCAATGGTCGCCCGACAGCAAATGGATCGCCTTCACCTCGGACCGGGGCAACAAGAACCAGATCCAGGTTATCCGTGCGGAAGGCGGGGAAGCTTTCCCGGTGACCCACACGGATGAGGGGGTCGGGAGATTTGAATGGTCGCCCGACGGTAAAAAGATCGCCTTCACCATGACGGAGAAAGAGGAGAAGAGTGAGAAAACACGGAAAGAGCGGTATGGAAGCTATGCCGTTGAAGACGAGGAGTACCGCCTCACCCGGTTGTGGGCTATCGAGTTCGATCCCTCATTCCTGGAGTTCTATCCCCTCCCCTGCTACGAAACGGATTCTGCAAAAAAAGCGGATCTATGCCGGAAATGGCCTGAACCGGAACCCCTGATCGACAGCGTGGATTTTACCATAACCGGGTTTGAATGGTCACCCGACGGGAAAATGATCGCCTTCAACCACCAGCCCGATCCGCTGATCAACTCCTGGACAAAATCGGATATTTCGATCCTGCATGTTGATACGAAAAAGATCATGCCGCTGGTGCAAAATCCGGCTGCCGACGGATTCCTTGACTGGTCACCCGACAGCAGATCCATTCTTTACAGCAGCGATGTGGACAACGCTACCTCCAATTTCTACATGAACAGCCGGTATTTCCGGATCGATATTGACGGCTCAAACGGGAAGGAGCTGGCAACCGGGTTTGATGAGAATCTCTCGAGCCTGACCTGGACGAATAAAGGGATCTACTGCACTGCGTACCAGCAAACGGTTCGCCCGCTTTTCCTGATGGACCCTGACAAGGGCAGTATTAAACCG
>Ga0315547_1000700_pt1 | contig 30840 bp, 27 predicted proteins | sample SalMarSW160240MG_2_FD_202542 | JGI IMG/M metagenome (GOLD analysis project Ga0315547, IMG submission 202542) | Salt marsh sediment microbial communities from the Plum Island Ecosystem LTER, Massachusetts, United States - Salt Marsh Sediment SW1601-240 ...
CGGGAATATTACATAGTTTTTCACAAGCAGCCAGAATCAAGGGACTTTCTCGAAAAGACAATAGGCCAGGAATATAGGGCAATGTAATCTTACCTTGAGCTACCTCTACCTCGACTATGCTCAACTCAGGATAACGGAGAACCACCACTGCTCCTCTTGCTACGCCCTGAGCATCAGGAGCAGATATGTCAATACCGGCAACAAGGCGTGGGTTAATAACTTCGTTCTCAGTGACCACCCTTTTCGCAAGGCCCAATTGTATTTCCCTTGCTCGGGCAACGCTCACCTCCCACCCGTGTAATGCATGCACTCTCATATCTTGAATTATAAAGCATTCCACTTTAATAACAAACTTTGAAGTTACTGATATGTAAGGAGCGTGGATTCTTACCAAGAGTACTAATTTGCCAAAAATGAACCGCCTTGTTATAATCACGGACGTAATCCGTCATCAGTTGCTGAAATGATTATCCGCCCGATTACAGAAACAGCTGATGTGCAAATGTTGTCCAGTAGTAGCCCAGGGGACTATCAAGAAGACGTGTCATGGCCAAAGAAATCACCAATAGCGTAGAAGCCCTCGAGGTCGAAGCCGAAAAGATACTCGAAGAGGCAAGGACCAGAGCCAGCAAAACTCTCCTCGAAGCCAGGGAAGAGGCTAAGAAAATGCTTTCCTCTCAGTTGCCCCTCGATGAGATAAAAACCGAGTGTGACAAGATTGTGAGTAAGGCCAGGGCAGAAGCCGATGAAAAAATCAAGGACTCTGAGAAGAAAGCTGCTGAAATCGGCATCAATGCTGATAAAAAAGTAAAGGAGATTACAGAGCTCGTGGTGAATATTGTCACGGGCAGAAGTTAACATGATACCCCTAATCGTCAATACATCTGACCCTATGGCTAAAGTCAGGGTAGTGACTACCAAGGATTACTCCACCAAGACCCTCAAGACCCTGCATACCATTGGTGTGCTTCATGTCGAGGAAAGCGAAGAGCTAAAGCCCGTAGACAAAGAAGCCATTGAAGGGGAACGAAGGGAAATCGGTGAATTATTAACCAGCATTAACGACATATTAGCTTACATGCCAAAAGGAGAAAAGGTATCGCTGAGAGAGGATGTGGAAGTTATATATACCAGGCCGTTTGACGAAGTTGACAGCGAAGTAAGGTTGCTATGTACCAAGCTCGGCAACGTGCATCAAAGAGCTGCCAAACTCAACAAGGATATTAAAGAACTAACAGAACTAACCAAGTATCTTGGCTCTCTGGAGCGGCAGGCCGATATTAGATTACAAGATTTAAATTTTTCTGGAAGTTATCTTTTTTCCCGGGTCTTTGTGTTTCCAAACGAGTTATTTGAAACTTCATACCCTAAACTTAGAGACTACATACTTGAGAGCCTTTCGGGCACAGTAGAAAACGAGACTGTCTTGTATGCCATTGCCAAATCGGAAAATCAGGAAACTATAGAGTTTGCAGTCGAGGATGGGGGAGGCAGGATTTTACCGATACCAGGGGAAGATTTGACGCTAAGAGAATTTCTTGAAGCAGCCGACGGCGATATTCACAGTCTTGAAGAAGAACTAGCAAAGCTTCATACCGAGATTGAAAGTAAAACCAGGGAAAATTTAGAAAAGCTCGTCCTTTTCAGGGAGGCATTATCAGCCGAAACAGAAAGGTTAGCAGTTTTAGCCAAAGCCTGTGAGGCAAAATACGTCACATTAATCGAGGGGTGGATTCCAGAGAGTAATGTCGAGGCTGCAATTTCTGAGCTCAGGGAGAACATAGGCTATGTGTTTATTGACACAAGAAAGCCAGAGCAAGCAGAGGAGCCGCCCACCAAGATGAGGAATGCAACCACGGTTAAGCCGTTCGAAGTCATTGTGAACTTGTTTGGTACCCCAAAGTATAAGGAATGGGATCCCACTCCGGTAATAGCATACTCCTTTGCCATTTTCTTTGGCATCATGCTGGGGGACGTAGTGTACGCTGCCCTCCTCATGCTATTTGCATACCGTGGCCTGCGACTTCTCGCTGATAACCCCGAATCCGAAGGTTTTAAGCTATTCCAAAGGATAATTTACATAAGTGGTGGTGTTGGTTTGGTTATTGGTGTGCTTACGGGAAGCTACTTAGGTGACTTCTTCCCCAAGTTCCTTGGAATTGAGTTAGCACTCGCCCCAACAGTTCAAGAACGATTGTTAGACCCCGTGTTCTTCATAGCATTCTCATTAATAATAGGTCTGGTTCACGTAAACATAGCCCATGTGCTCGCACTTATCAGAGGGATAAAGGAGGGACAGAAAGCGGTTGTGCCCAACAAAGCCGGGCTATTTATACTTCAGATCGGCGCCATACCCTGGATTATGCATGCCATACTTGGCATAGATATTCCGCTGTTACCTGAACAAATATATCCTATCCTGTTATATATTGCGATTCTGGGCGTAGTATTAATCGTCGTCTCATCCTTGATGGAGAAGGGTGCTTTCCTGGGTGGTATTTTCTGGCTATTTGATGTGACCGGGCTACTGGGCGATGTTATGTCATATGCCAGGCTGGCAGGTGTGGGGCTGGCCACATATTACCTGGCATACTGCTTTAACCTGATGGCAGGTTTATTGTCCGGCATGATGCCTGTCGTTGGCATCTTAATATTTATAATAGTTCTGCTTGTTGGACATGTGCTTAACTTGGCTCTTAGCGGCATAACATGCTTTGTACACTCCCTCAGGCTATGTTTTGTGGAGTTCTTGTTCAAGTTCTATGAAGGAGGCGGCAGGGCATACAGCCCGTTTCGGTTTAGGGCTCGACCTGAATTTGTCAAAGTGTGAACGCAGTTAAAAAATATTTAATTAACGGAGGTGTAAGATGTTAATCAGCCCCGAATCTCTGGCAGTCATTGGAGGTGCGATAGCATTAGCCGGTGGCCTGGCAGGGTCTTCAATAGGCATCGGTATCGCCGGCTCGGCCGGGGCAGCTACTCTGTCTGAGGAACCAGGACAACTCAGGAATGTTATCCTCCTGGCGTCGCTACCGATGACACAAACCTTTTATGGCCTCATAACACTGATACTTATTTTAACAACGGTAATTCCCTCACTCGCTACCATGGCTGATGGTGGTGGTATGGGCTTCGCAGTATTGGGCATCGGTGTCATAACTGGCGCTGCTGAAGCGTTCTCGGGAGCGTACCAGGGCTCTGTGTGCGCTTCGGGTATCTCCCTTTTGCCCAAGACAAAAGGGCGGATATTGACTAACGCCATGATGTTAGCCGTGTTCGTCGAGCTAATAGGTGTGCTGGGACTGGTATTCGCCATAATGGCATTGGCCATGTTAGGACTTTTTTAAGGGCATCTAAAATGGAAAAAATAAGTGAAGCCGTTGTCAGCAAAGTGAAGCTGGACGCCCAGAACATAATAAGAGAGGCTGAGGACAAAGCGCAAGAGGAGATAGAGAAAGCCAAAAGGCAGAGGGAAGTGAGGTTCGAGGAAGAGAGGAGCAGAATGCTAGGAGAGGCAGCGGAGGAGGTAGCGAGAATTTTGGCTCAGGCCTCTATCAAAGCGCGACAGCAGCTATCGAGCGCGAAAGCTGACACAATCGCCAAAATAATTGACGGGGCGCGGAAGGAATTGTCCCAAATTTCAAGCGATGAAAGCTATTTTCTAAACTTGATCAGGGAAGCTATGGAGGGGCTCGGCGTGGACAAAGGCAGAATTTATGTTTCTCCAAAAGATGTAAGCACTGTAAAAAAGTTTCTTGAAGCGGATAAGGAATTATCCGGCAGGATATTGGAGGTCAGGGAATCCAATTGCTTGGGAGGGGTCATAGCCGAGGATGTTGAGGGAAAGCTCAGGATAGATAACACTTATGAAACCAGACTCGAGATGTTGCTACCAAAGTTGCTGCCCAAGATAAGTAAGGAACTCTTTGAAGCTCCGTAAGAGAACGTCGTGCTTAATCCGAGATACGCATTTATATCTGCTTGTTTGAAGGGCGAGGAACCTAAAACTGTCACCTCCGAACATATAGATAAAATGATGACAGCGCCCAACCTCCAGGATGCGCTGGCAACCATCAGAGAGACCGATATAGGAAGCTATCTGGAGGAATTGCCTGTTAAGACTTTTGATTATCTAGATGAATGCTTGTGGGGTTATCTCGCGCAGCGCATCCGATATGTAGAATCATTTAAGTTCCTGCCCAAAGAGATACCGGAGGTATCCAGAGCATATGTGGTGAAGTACGATGTCTCGAATATTAAAGCTGCTTTGCAAGGCATTTCGGGTGGGAAAAAAGCCAGTATGATACCGGTCGGGATTATCCATAAGAATGCATTGCTAGATGAACTTTTTAACGCTGAGAATGTAGATGCCATCATCCAGCTACTCATCCAGTGCAAACTGGGAGATTATGTACCTGCCCTGGAACAATACAAAATAGATAAAAGCGCAAAGTCGAAGCTCCTTGTTGAGGCTAACTTAGACGGTGAGTATTATAAAGGCATATTAAACATGGCGAGAAGAATAAAAGATGGCTCTGTACTTACCCAAGCCTTCGGCTTAGTGATAGACCTAACAAACCTGCAAATTGCCTCGAGAGCTATAATTGAAGGCATAGGACCCGATGCTGCTGAATTTGTTATTGCCGGCGGCTATAGGATTACAGACAAAGCCATTAAAGAATTACTACCCCTCAAAATGACCGACATACCTGCCAGGCTGGAGGATACCCAATATCAGGATATAGCCAATGAAGTATCCACTAATTATGATAAAACTAAAAGCATCACGACTGTAGATGAAATTATTGATAAGCATAAGTTCAGGATGCTCAAGGAAATGTTGTCACCACGAGTGCTATCCCCGTTGGTGATGGCCTGGTATTTAATCCTCAAAGAGGTTGAAATACGCAACTTGCGGCTAGTTCTAAAAACAATAGTCGATGGTGTTCCCGTTCAGGAAATAAAGAATTATTTGGTGCTGTGACACGATGCCTATCAAACAACTAGATATAGCTGTCATAGGAGACGAAGAACTGGTCAACGCACTGAGATTGGCCGGAATCAGCAAGCATTACACGATAAAGGGCGATCATGATGTCCGTGACAATGTAAGGAAAGCTCTAACCGAGTTGATAGCCGGGCCTGATGTTGGCATAGTAATTATATTGGAAGACTATGCAGAATACGTCGAGGATCTGGTGACTCAGGTTAAGAAAGGGAAAGGAACCACTCCTGTAATCGTCCAAGTTCCATCGAAGTTTGGCACAAAGCACCCGGATATCAGGAAATATTACAGGGCGCTTATCAGAGAATCTATAGGGTTTGAAGTGGAAATTTGAGATTATGGCAAGAGTAGGAGGATAAAGACATGGGCAAAATATGGAGAGTTTCAGGTCCCCTAGTTATCGCCGATGCCATGAAGGGTTCCCAGGTTTATGAAGTTGTCGAGATAGGTGAAGAAGGGCTTGTCGGGGAGATAGTAGGACTGGAAGGGAACAAGGCGATAATTCAAGCACACGAGGATACTCTGGGATTGAAAGTTGGCGAGGTGGTGAGAGGAACGGGAAGAATCTTAAGCGCAGAGCTGGGCCCCGGACTTGTGGGCTCTATTTACGATGGGCTACAAAAATCTTTACTTACCATGGGTGAGAATATTGGCCCGTTTATGAAACGGGGTGCCAAAGCCTCAGCTCTTCCCCGCGACAAAAAATGGCAGTTCACACCTAAAGTCAAGGTCGGGGATGCCGTTAGCCAAGGGGATATAATAGGCGTAGTGCCCGAGACCAATCTAATAGAACACAGGATAATGGTGCCGGTGGGAATCAAAGGCACGATAAAGGAGATACGCCAAGGCGACTACACTGTCGAAGAGCCTGTAGCTTGGATAGAGCATGATGGTGAAGTAAAAGAACTCACGCTGATGCAAGAGTGGCCAGTAAGAAAGCCCAGACCCTATAAACAGAGGTTCGACCCTTCGGGCTTGCTCACTACTGGCATGCGAATTTTGGATTACATGTTCCCCTTAGCGCTTGGGGGTAAAGCTGCGATACCCGGGGGCTTTGGTACTGGAAAAACCGTTGCCTTGCAGCAGCTGGCTAGATGGGCTCAGACACATCTGAACATCTACGTTGGCTGCGGCGAAAGGGGTAACGAGATGTCTGACGTGCTTACTAGCTTTAGAGAACTCAAGGACCCTAACACAGGAAGATTGTTACAAGAGAAAGAGATCTTTATAGCTAACACCTCTAACATGCCCGTTGTGGCTAGGGAAGCAAGTATTTTTGTTGGCATTACTATGGCCGAGTACTTCCGGGACATGGGTTACGATATTTTGGTGGTTGCTGATTCAACTTCGAGATGGGCTGAAGCCATGAGGGAGATGAGTGGAAGACTGGAGGAAATGCCAGGGGAGGAAGGCTTTCCTTCATATATGGGCTCTCGGCTTTCCTCTTTTTATGAAAGAGCAGGAATGGTTGAATGCTTAGGCAATCCTGAAAGAAAGGGCTCAGTAACAGTAGCCGGTGCCGTGAGTCCCCCAGGAGCTGACTTCAGCGAACCGGTAACCCAAAACACACTTAGAATAATAGATGCCTTGTATGCCTTGGATGTTTCGCTGGCAAACAAGAGACATTTCCCTGCCATAAACTGGCTTACTAGTTATAGCCTTTATGTAGACGCAGTTAAAGATTGGTGGAATGAGTACGATCCGGGATGGGAGGATACCAGAGCTAATGCCTTGAGAGTATTGCAGCAGGAGGCTGAGCTGGAGGAAATTGTGAGACTCGTCGGTCCCGAAGCTTTACCCGAAGGAGACAAATTATTGCTTCTTATCGCCAGGATGATACGCGAGGACTTTCTCCAGCAAAGCGCCTATCACGAAGTCGATACCTACTGTATGCCAGCAAAAGCCGGCCTCATGCTTAAAACTATAATGAAATTTTATGAACTAGCTCAGGAAATGTTAAATTCGGGGGCAGGCATTGAGAGCATCCGCTCATCGCCAATGGTGTACAGAATATCCAGGATGAAGGATATACCCAATGAGGCCTTTGAACAGAGAGTCAAGGAATTGTGGTCGGAGATGGACCAAAGCCTGGTAACTGGCAAACGCGTTCCCTGAGAAAAGGAGGGCTTTTATGGATTTCTCCTCACTTTACGTTAAAGAAGGAAGAGCAATTAGTAAGGCTAAGGGGTCTTTGCTCGTAGCTGAAAGCATACCCGGTATAAAATTTAATGAGATGGTTGATGTTCAACTTGGGAATGGTGAGGTGAAAGGTGGTCAAGCAATAGACATCAGTGAGAAAGCAGCTATAATCGAGGTATTTGGTGGCGTCAGCGAAGTGGACCTCATCGGAAGCAAGATAAGGTGTAAAGGCGAAACTTTAAAGTTGCCAGTATCTATTGACATTTCAGGGAGGATCTTTAATGGGATGGGAGAACCAATAGATGGAGGTCCACAGGTGATCCCCGAAGATTACCTGGATATTAACGGTGAGCCCATAAACCCCGCACTCCGCCAACCTCCAGCAGAGTTTATTGAAACGGGAATCTCGGCGATAGATGGCTTGAATGCATTAGTTAGAGGGCAGAAATTGCCCATATTTAGCGGCTCAGGCCTGCCTCATAACCGAATTGTAGCTCAAATAATCAGACAGGCAGCCGTAAAGGGCACGGAGGAAAGATTCGCTTTAGTATTTGCCGCTATTGGTATCAGTTACGATGATGCCTCCTTTTTCATGAGAAATCTCGAGAGGACAGGTGCACTGGAGAGAACTGTGGCCTTCATCAATACCGCGTCAGACCCTGTTATCGAGCGAATATCAACACCAAGGCTAGCTTTAACCGCAGCCGAATATCTGGCATGGAAACAGAATATGCATGTGCTGGTCATACTCACCGACATGACCAATTATTGCGAAGCTCTCCGCGAACTTTCTTCCATGCGTGAAGAGATACCATCAAGAAGGGGATATCCCGGGTATATGTACACTGACTTAGCCATGATGTATGAGAGGGCAGGCAGGATTTTGGGTAAAGAAGGCTCGGTAACTATAATGCCCATTTTGACCATGCCTGACGATGATATAACACATCCCATACCCGATCTTACCGGCTATATAACTGAGGGGCAGATTGTCCTTTCCCGAAATCTAGAAAGGAAAGGGATATACCCGCCAATAGATGTATTCTTATCCCTTTCCCGAATGATGAAAGAGGGTATTGGGCCGGGTAAGACCAGAGAGGACCACAACAATGTTTTCATGCAATCCTACGCTGCTTATGCTGAAGGATGTTATCTCAGGGAGATATCCACCATTATAGGTGCTGAGGCATTGGGTGAAAGGGATAAAATATATTTGACCAGCGCGGATGAGTTCGAGAGAAAATTCATATCTCAAGGTGAGTGGGAGAAAAGAACGGTAGAAGACACCCTGGATATAGCTTGGGGGCTATTTTCAACACTGCCTGAAGAAGACTTGAAACTAATCAAAGAGGAGTTCATCAAAAAATACCTTCCCAAGTATCGGAAGTAGAAGCAGGTGCCGGGGAAATGCCGGAATTAATTAAAGTTAGACCTACAAAAATCGAGCTGGTAAAACTAAAACGCAGGCTTTCCTTGTCCCAAAGAGTACAAAAGATAGTAAAGGACAGGCTTTCCATACTAACTATGGAGTTCCTACAGACAGCGAGAGACACACTGGAAGCTAAAAGAAAACTACTTGATGAATTATCCAAACTTTACAAGGCGCTATCAGTTGCCGCTGGGTATCATGGGTACATAGCGCTGGAAAAGGAACTAATAGCCACTGAGATTGATTTAAAAGTCACCGCTGGCTTAGGAAACGTTGCAGGTGTGCGAATTACGTCTTTTGAACTCATGGGCAATGTAAAGCCAATGAAAGGGTATAATCTGGTTGATACCTCCTCGTGGTTGGACCGTGCCGCACAGCTATCTGAAGAATCTCTTAGAGCTATTATAGAATTAGCTGAGCTTCAGAGGAATTTTGAATTACTGGCAATGGAAATAAATAGGACAAAAAGGATAACCAATGCCCTAGAATATATAGTAATCCCGGGACTACAGGTGACGATAAAGTACTTAAATATGAAGTTTGAGGAAAGAGATAGAGAGGAGAAAGCACGGCTGAAACGTGTGAAAGTCCTGGTTGCTCGAGAATAAACAAATGCCTAAGCCATTACAAGATGAAGCAAACCAATCTCCCTATGAAAAGATGCTTCAGGATTGCTTAAGAGGCGAGCTCAGGTTAGTGAATACTGGGTTACCACAGAGTCAAAAACGGCAGAGCAAAGAAAATAAACTCTTTTATTTATTAAACGAGAAATATCCCCATGTGGTATGTAACGATGGCAGCACCCACTTCTTTAAAAAGAGTGAACTTGAGTATCTGGCAAGCATGCTAGATACTGATGAGCAAAAAGCATTGCCATTGCCCATGCTTATAGAGCTGGGGGCAAATCAAGCTGAAATAGCCATAATATGCGAAGGGAAAATAGAGGAGAAAGTCATATCAAAAGCGCTTAACATGCCGGTCACATGCGAGGAAAGAAGGATTAGGATATATAAACCACAATTAGCCTTGCTACGGAGGAAGTTCAAAACAACAACCGTATATGTATTCTCTCCCAAAATCGTTGCCTAAACTGCCCGACCACCATACAATTTTCTTATTTTTGTGCCGCCGAATTACAGTCGATTGCAAAAATAGTTGCACAAAGGTCATTGCGAGGGGCTCCGACCAATCCCGATTTATCGGGGCGAGGCAATCTTGGCGAGGCAGGGGATTGCCTGGCTTCGCTCGCCATGACAGTTAGTATTGAGTGATTTATGTGGAAAACTATTATGAAGCATTGCCCTTTAGGGCAAAGGACGCGGTATTGACTTTTTTGAAGAATTATTTATAATATTATTAGTATCACTATATCAACTGTAAGTCAGCCTATAGGGGTGACGGGGTAGGTGGCTACGACTCAGGTGGTAAAGCAGCTTAGTACGGGCGAAAGTCAATTGCTGAAATGGAATAAGCACGGGGTTTTGTCGGCGCTCAGCTTCACCGATAGCGGTGTTTGCCACTTCGCCCGGGCGTGGCTGAGGAAGACCACGGATATTGGGGAGGTCAACAGGGGGAATGTAAACCAAAGTAGAAAGAGACCTGCCACCGCAGGTCTCCTCTTTGATTTTGGCGATGGTCGGTCAACCACACCATATTTATTATGTTACTCAGCCTGTCCCACTGGCAAATATGATGGGAAGGTAAACGGTGGTGGCTAGCCAATCGAAGCAATTATCCTCGCCCATGGATAGTATATCCTGCATCATGGGGGATGGGGTCGGTCTTGGGCGCTGAGCGACACCTCAAATCTTTCTGGGGTAGAGCGAAAGATTGAACAGAAGATACTCTATTTGAAAATGTAGTTGTCCAATTTATTAGGCAAACAGAAAGGAGGTAAAATATGAAGACAATACTTAGTTTGAGGAGACACCATTACCTGAAAACAGTCGGCATCTTCTTGATTGCGGTAGCCTTAATTGCCGGAGTAGTAAGCTGTAATGGTGGCGCTACTTACAAGCTCACCATGGCAGAAGCCCCTGCTGGAACTGGAACGGCAACTGATGAGACGGGCACGTCGCCTTACGCAGAAGACACTGTAGTCGACATAAAAGCAGTAGCCGCCCCGTGCTACCGGTTTGTTAGTTGGACGGCGCCGGCGGGCGCATTCGGTAATGCTACCGCAGCAGTGACTACCTTCACCATGCCGCCTCGAGCTGTAACCGTCACCGCCAATTTTGAGCCCGTGCCGCCCGACCATTACAAGTTCTACTTCGCGGAGTGGCAGGGTGGGGAACCGCCGGAAACATTACCGGTGGATGTGCAACTGAAGGACCAATTCGGGACTTTCGACGCAACGGTGGGGGATGTCTTGTTATTCGGCAACCCCGTCAAGAAGGTGCACGGCGATACAACGACACCGATATCGGACTTTGACCGCCACTACACTTTGTACGAGCTAGACTACGGAGAAGAAGAGCCTATGCTAGACTCGTGGCAAGTGACGATCAGCAACCAGTTTGGTGACAATCAGGAGCTGACAGTGTGGGGTCCGGTCGCGCTGGCTGTACCGACCCAGAAGGAAGACCAAGAAATGTCGGATTGCCTCGACCATCTCTTGCTCTACAATATCCAGCACCCAGTGGAGTATGTCCCCGAGGCCATAGGGGAGGTCGATCTGTACGACCAGTTCCACGATGAACTAGATGTCACGGTTTATGAACCCATGTTCTTCGCCAACCCCGTCGAGAAGACAATAGTTGACACCGGCGATGTAACGCCGGCCACGACGGATGAGCATTATGTATTCTATCCGATGGAAGAGACTTTCGAGAAGAGCGGAGTGCCGATTACTAATCAGTTCGGTGATCAGATCCTTGACATAGGCAACCCAGCCCTGCTCGCAGTTCCGTCCCAGAAGATTTCCTGGGGGCAGCCGCTCGACCACTTCAAGACCTACTGGGCGGTCTGGCCGATGGAACCATCACCGCCAACAACGTTCCCGGCGGAGGTGCAGCTGGAGGACCAGTTCATAGCAGACTGGCTCGGCGAATCTCTCAACGCAACGGTGTATGAGCCCTGGCTCTTTGCCAACCCTGTCAACAAGGGTATCAGTGAAGAAGTGTGGACGCCGATATCGAACTGGAACAACCACCTCACGTTCTACTATATCGGATACGAAGAAGATACTCAGGTGTGGGAAGTGACAGTCTCTAACCAGTTTGACCCACTTGGTCCGCTGGTTGAACCTCCAGTCTACCAGACACTGTGGGTGAAAGGTCCGTCCTACCTGGCTGTACCGACCCAGAAGGGGGACCAGGACCCGCCGGCGGATCTCGATCATTTCTTGGTCTACGATGTCATTGACTGGTCCTGCTTTTACCCGGGGTGGCCTGTGTTTCTCCGGGACCAGTTCATCGAGGGATGGACCAATATGTATGAGCCCGAGTTTTTCGCCGTCCCCGTCCAGAAAACATACAAGGGCGAGGTGACGGAGAGAGTAAACCCGACTGAGCATCTGGTATTCTACGTGATAGCCGGCATCCATCCTTGGAATGTGGATGGTCTACCGGTTGTCAATCAGTTCGGTGAGCAGTACCTCGATGTAGAGGAGGGTGAGGGTAATTTCCTCGGCGTGCCGTCCGAGAAACTAGACGTGGACGGACCCTGGCCTTATGAGCCTCCTCCTCCATAGTCGGCGGGAGACCATAGGCGCGATGACAGTATCGCTCCCTGAGTAAGCGATAGGGGGTGGGGGAATCCCCACCCCCTTCTTACCAAGGGTAACATGTGAGTTTTTTTGAGCTAGTTCAGCTGGATTAGTGACACACAAGTTATAAAAGGACGCTATAATGGTTGCGCTATGAATATTTATAGCAAAATTCCGGGATATGGGCCTGGCAAGTATCCCGGTGCCATCAAAGAAGGCCGGGCAAAGACTTAAATGGTTCGATTACTACAAATCGCATAAGCAAAGCGCCCTCCTCACCTGCCGTTATTCTGGCATCTCACCTCAAACATTCTAACGCTGGAGGCGAAGGTGGATATCCAGCCTTTGCCTTGAGTCCCGATGAAATCGGGACTCAAGCAGTTTACTGCCCGTGATGTTATCTCGAGGTGGGATGTCCTGTCATCCTCACCAATCTTTGGGCTACCTCACCCTCAGGAGTGCCTCGATTGCTACTCGCAAAACAAAAAAAGGAGGTGATGTGTCACTAAGGTACTGAACGAGGACAAGCTATTGACAAACATTGGCACTTAAGAGATAATCACTTTATTAAATGGTTAAAATCAGATTACGCCGTATGGGAAGGAGAAACAGACCATTCTACCGAGTGGTAGTAGCCGATAGTCGCTCTCCTCGGGATGGTAAATTTATTGATATTATCGGCCATTACAATCCTTTGACTGACCCCGCAACTGTCAGCATCGATGGAGAAAAAGCTTTAAAGTGGCTTAGCTATGGAGCTCAGCCTACAGATACGGTGCGCAGCTTGCTCGGCAAACTAGGCATTATGGATAAAGTTAAGCCGACCTCAGGCCAAAAACTAACTGCTAAGGAGGCGAAATGAAAGACCTGCTGGAATACATTATTAAAGCCATTGTGGCAGAACCTGATGCGGTAAAGATCACCGAAGAAAATAGTGATGAAGGCTTGCTATTTAAATTAGAGGTCGCTGATGATGACAAGGGAAGGGTCATCGGCAGGCAGGGTCGCGTGGCTCAAGCGCTACGAACGCTACTTCGAGTAAAAGCAGCTAAAGAGGATACCAGAGTCAGGCTGGAAATAGTGTAATTAGGATTGATAACAGCCAATTCCCCGGGTTCGTTAATTCCAAATTATGCACACAGCCTTGGTCACATTTTTCGAGGAGGCTGGTAATTCCTTGTGAAAGGGATTTTTAATCCCTGAGAGCAGTTTCTGCCCTCAGCAAATGTAATCTTTATAAGTCACAGCAGGGTTGTGATGCCATTTTCTTGGCCCTTGGCCCTGGTGGTAGAACCTCTTTCCTTTTAAATTTTTGCTCCGGGGTTCATATCACAACAAACTTTTGACAATTTTTTCAATACAAGCTAAAATAAGGCGCAAAATCGAGCGGCATTGTCGTAATATTTTCAAACTTAAAGGAGGTATATATGGATCTTGCGCTTACGGACGAACAAAAAGTTCGCAAACAGGAGTTTAATGACGTATGCAAAGAACTGGAAAAAAAGAAACCGCCAAGCTTTGTGGGATTTGAGACCATCTATGAAGATGACGAGTGTTGGGAGTACAACCTATATTGCGCCAAAGAATTTGCCAAAAAGGGATGGCTTGCCCTGGGCTGGCCACCAGAATATGATGGCAAAGGAGACATGATGGACCGTGTCCTCTTTGCTGAAGCCAGAGGATACTATGGCATTCCCGGAGTAGATATTTTTGGAGTGCAAATGCTTGCCCCAACCTTGTTGCAGGCTGCAAGTGAAGAAATAAAGAGAGAATTCCTGCCACCTATTGCCCGGGGAGAGGTTATGTGGTGTGAGCTATGGAGCGAACCCAATGCCGGCTCAGACCTAGCCTCTCTGAGCACAACAGCAATAAAAAAGGGCGACGAGTACATTATAAATGGTCAGAAAACCTGGAATACCGGCGCTCACAAAGCTGATTGGAGCTTTGGCGTATTCAAGACAGACCCGACTGCTCGAAAACATCACAACATGACCTTCATTCTACACGATATGAAGACGCCAGGGATCACGGTAAGGCCAATTCCATACCTGGATGGCCATGCTCCTTATTGCGAGGTTTATTTTGACGATGTTCATGTGCCAGCCAAAAACATTGTCGGCCAGGAACACGAAGGCTGGGCTGTTGTAAATCTTCTGGCTGGTTTCGAGAGATCTGGCATAAGCGAAATCATGAGCATGATCCGGGGGCTAGAAGACCTGGTAACATTTTGCAACGAGACCAAACGACACGGGCAGCTACTGGCCAAGAACCCGCTTATCCGTAATCGGCTGGCTGAGCTAGCCTGCGAATTAGAGGCAGCCCGCGCTCTGGCATACCGTGTCGCTGATTTACAAAACAGAAACGAAATGTCCCTGATGGATGCCTCAGCAGGTAAAATTTTCTTCAGTGAACTGGGCGAGCGTTTTGCTTTTCTGGCTACGGACATTTTGGGCCCCTATGGCCAGGTCAAGACTTCCCGATGGGCTCCTTTAGATGGGTTATGGGAGAGGATGTTCCACGACCATTTCATAACCACCGTATCCATGGGAACAAATGAGATACAAAGGAATATCATCGCCTGGTACGGCCTCGGCTTACCCAGGATAAGATAAACCAAGCTTCGATAAGGAGGAATCATGGATCTTAGACTTACTGAAACACAAGAAATATTGAAGAAAATGGCACGAGATTTTCTTACCACAGAATGTCCCAAGACTCTGGTAAGAAAACTCGAACAAAGTGAGGAAGGATACTCTCCAGAAGTCTGGAAGAAGATGGCTGAGCTAGGTTGGATGGGCCTAATCATACCTGAAGAATATGGCGGTATGGGTTATACCTTCCAGGACCTTGTTGTCCTCCTGGAGGAGATAGGTAGAAATATTCTTCCTGGACCATTAATGGCTACTATAGCTAGCACCTTCCCTATACTCGAGGCGGGAACTGAAGAGCAAAAGAAGGAATTACTTCCCAAGATAGCTCAAGGTGAACTAATTCTTACCACGGCTCTCCTCGAAGGTGACGGTGTCTTCGATGCTTCTGGAATCGCCGTTAAGGCAACACCAAAAGGAGATGACTTCATAATAAACGGTACAAAGCTCTTCGTGGAAATGGCCCATGCTGCCAACCACATCCTCTGTGTCACAAGGACAAAAGACGGAACTTCGCCCGAGAAGGGAATTACCCTTTTTATTGTCGACTCCACGACTCCTGGAATAAGTTGTGAGGTAATACCTACCATCGCCGCAGATAAGCTATGCGAGGTGCGTTTTAAGGATGTCACTGTGCCCAAGAAAAATATACTTGGTAAGATAGATGAGGGATGGCCCATTGTGGAAATGATGTTGCGCAAAGGCGCCATCGCTAAGTGTGCCGAATCCATAGGTGCTATAGATACTTGTGTGGAAATGACCGTGGCGTATTCCAAAGAAAGGGTTCAATATGAAAGGCCCATAGGCGCTTTCCAGGCACTTCAACATATAATAGCTGACATGTGGACCGCAATGGAAACCAGCCGTTATCTGGTTTATGAGGCAGCCTGGATGGAGTCGGAGGGTCTTCCCTGCGCTAAAGAAGCCTCCATGGCAAAGGCATATGTCAACGAGGTCTATAAGAATCTTAGCAAGTGGGCAGTGAGAGTACACGGGGCAATCGCTACCAGTGCTGACCACGACATACCCCTTTATTACCGTAGAAGCTTGGCCGCAGATATTGCTTTTGGCGGCACTGACTTCCACAGAGAGATAGTGGCCCAGAAAATTGGACTGGTCTGAAATCACGTCTTACAATAAGTAGCTTATTAGCCCTCGTCTTTGGGGAACTGGGTTTTGCTAGTCCGCGTTTGACATTTGTCTGGCGACTCAAGAAATTTGAGGTTCGGATACTCTATCCGACAAAATTGGCGATTGGCGGTGGTGACAGAGTCTAGGAGTTGCGATACTGGGCCTTGTACCTGTACAAATTGGATAAAGCCTTGATTGAGGCACCGAGCGCGGGATATACAGGGAATTGCTCGCCTTCAAAGGCCTTTTTAGCCAGCAAGTGATACCTTCTATCCACTTCATCTTCCGAATAGGCATCGAGTGAAACGCAAATCATTATGGTCTTGCCCATTTCATCTCGAGCATATCTACACCCCTGGACCATAATCTTAACAAGTTCCTTCAGGTAGCTTTCAGTTGCTTCTCCCAACACAAGCCGCAGGTAACGCACTTCGTCGAAGTGCAACACTATTGAATGAATATTCTTATCGTGAGATAAGGTTTTGATAGCATCTGCAAGTGTTCCTGTTGTTCCGGGCATGTTATAAAATATTGGCCAAGCATCCAGGGGATTATTTATGCTTGTTCCCGCTAGTGGAACCATCTTGCGTAACTCAGCTATCGTTTCCTTCGTGAATTGAGGGACTTCCAGTCCTGCTTTTACACATAAATCGGTTTCAAGCACGCTAAAACCACCGGAGTTGGTAATAATAGCGGTCCCTTTCCCCGAAGGGAGTGGCACACAAGACAATGCCAAAGTGGTATCCAGTAGTTCGTCGAAGTCCTCCACTTGGATTACCCCGGCCTGTCTGAAAAGTGAACTCCAGATTTCCGGCGAACCGGCTAATGAGCCTGTGTGAGAAGATGCTGCCCGGCGGCCGTGCTCGGTTACTCCTCCTTTGAGTGCCAGTACCGGCTTTAGTTTTGCAGCTTCGGTCATCACTGCTTTGAGACGCTTACCGTTTTTTGTCCCCTCCATATATAAAGCTATAACCTCAGTTTCGGAGTCATGCGCCAGGTATTCCAAGAAGTCGGGACAGTCGAGGTCTATGGCATTCCCGTAGCTAATAACCTTACTGAACTTTACATTTCTCAGCCTCCCGATGGACAAGAATTGCTCGGCGAAGGTGCCGCTCTGTGAAATCACCCCAACCGGACCCTCCTCGGTTAAAACATCCGGAATAAAAGATAAGCCAGACTTAGGGCAACATATTCCCATGCAGTTAGGACCAATTAAGCTAACTTTACCTCTGGCTATCTTCTGCACTTCGTCCTCTAAAACTTTCCTATCTTCTGCTCCAGTTTCACTGAAACCGGCTGTAAATATATGGACCGCTTTTACGCCTTTTTCTATACATTCGACCAATACTCTCGGGACGAGTAATGCTGGCACTGCTATGACAACATAGTCAATCCCGTCTTCTATATCTAAGATGCTGGCGTAGCATCTTTTACCGTGGAGCTCTTTATACTTGGGATTAACCAAGAACAGACTGTCTCTGAGTTTTGTGCCCATTAAAGCCTGTGAGAAGCCATCACTGTCGGAAGCTCCTATTACAGCTACCGTTCTTGGGTTGAAAATATACTCGAATTTTCCTAGTTTCTCTGCTTTCAATACAAGCCTCCTAATTACGATATGACCCGAGAAATTTTTAGACTGGGTTACGATTAAGTTGTAGCAGAAGCATTATGCAATGCTTTGGTTTTCCCAAAATCTAAATGCAATTTACCATATTTTTATTAGCCTATCAAATACACTTTTTGGAAAAGCTGCCGAGTAGCTCGCTCAGAGGAAATCTTCAACCTCAAAGTAGCATTTACAATCCCTAAACTCTTTGCTATACTTCGGCGGAGGTAGCCATGCATCTTCATGCACATAACATCACGCAGCATGGCAATCTCAAAAAGGTTGATATTAAGAGTTATCGGTCACAGACCATTATAGCCATGCAGCTTCTTTACCGTGAACTTGCCTCAACATCCATCTGAGCTAACGAAGTATTACTGAATAAGGAGTATGAAGAATACGCATCAGCATAACTTGGACTTCCTCTTCCACCCTGATTCGATCGCCCTTGTTGGCATCACAACTGCCGAGACCTGGCACTGGACGCTCACTTTCCTAGAGGGCCTTATCGAATTTGAATTCGACCGCCCCCTCTATCTCATTAATCCCAAGGGCGGGGAGATCAAAGGTCACAAGATTTATACCAGTCTCAAAGATGTCCCTGGCAACATCGACTATGTAATCGGCCTGGTTAATGCCCAGGTTGCTGCCAAGCTTGTGGAAGAATGTGCCGAAAAGGGGGTACGAGCAATTCACTTCTGTACAGCAGGCTTTAGTGAGACCGGTGATGAACAGAGAGTAAAGCTGGAATCTGAACTGGTGGAAGTCGCCCGCAGGAAGGGGATCCGGATTATCGGCCCTAACTGTATGGGCATTTACTGCCCCCAATCACGTCTATCCTTCAGTCCGGCTTTTCCCAAAGAAAGCGGCCCGGTAGGAGTCGTTAGTCAAAGTGGTGGCAATTCCATCTATTTGGTCAGACAAGCAGCGTTGCGAGGCGTTCGCTTCAGCAAGGTCATAAGCTACGGCAACGCATGTGACATCAATGAAAATGATTTGCTCGAATATCTTGCTAATGATGTAGATACCAAAATAATAGCCCTTTACATCGAGGGAATTAAGGATGGGAAACGATTCCGCAGGACTCTGGAGAAGGCAACAAAGGAAAAGACAGTGATAATGCTTAAGGGAGGGGCTACCGAGGGAGGCGCTCGAGCAGCCGCCGGCCATACTGCGGCACTCGCTGGAAGCCGGACCACTTGGGATGCCCTCTGCAGGCAGTTAGGAATCATTAGTGTCAGCAGCATCGAAGAAATGATCGATGTATTAGTCACGCTTCTGTTCTTGCCGCTTCCCAGAGGCAGGAATGCGTTGTTATTCGGTGCTGGAGGTGGCGCCAGCGTCTTAATCGCCGACGAGTTTGAAAGCAGCGGGCTAAGAGTCCCTCCACTACCCCCGGAGATCATTGCTCAGATACGGGAGTTTACTCCCATCGCAGGCAATATCTTGCGAAATCCTGTGGATTATTCACAAGCCATGATGAACCTTGAGGGCGTAATCAAAACCTTCGGTATATTATCAAGGTGGGAGGGGGCTGACTTCCTAGTTACGTTTGTCAGGACAGGTCAATTCACAACGTCTCTGATTTCAGAAACCCACCTAGACTTGTTAATGAGTAGGTTTTCCATAAAGCAGGGGCATTTTCCCAAGCCAGTGGCAATGGTGCTTGAACCCAGTATTATGCCCAAAGAGGCTGAGGCCATTCTGACTGCTATTCATGGTTGTATTTCGTCCGGCTTGCCTGTGTACTACTCCTTTGCTGCCGCTGCCAATGCCATCAATTTAGTGCTGAACCACACCGAGAAACAATCCAAAAGAGTTTTAGACGAAGACCCGGGTAGCTGCTCTTGATTACGGTTGCCGGGCTGGCGAGGGTATAATACCAAAAGGAAAAGTAACAGCAATGGAGAGAAACCTTATTATACTTGCCAAAATCCAAACGCCTCAAAATAAAGGTTTCGAACTTTAAGTTAGATATCTGGATCTGTTTAAGATTTATTATTTAGAGTCTGGGACTTAAGATGAGTACATCTCGGAATTATCAAACACACGGCATCATCTTAAAACAAACTAAGCTGGGCGAGTTCGACAAGATTGTCACTATTTATACCCCGGAATTTGGCAAGTTAAGTGCAGTAGCTAAGGGAGCTTGTCGTCCCAAGAGCAAACTGGGTGGCAATGTAGAACCATTGACGCATAGCTTGATGTTGCTAGCTAAAGGGCGTAATCTCGATATTGTTACCCAAAGTCAAACGATAAATGGTTTCCTAGCTTTGAAAAGTGATTTATGGCGCATGGCTTGTGGCCTTTACATCTTAGAGCTTATTGATTCATTTACTGTTGAGGGCGGTGAGAATCGCCCTTTGTTTGATTTGTTGCTTGATATCTTAAATCAGTTGAGCGAGCCGGACAGCAATGAGGCTGTATTGCGTTATTTCGAGCTACACCTTCTTCACTATCTTGGCTACCGTCCCCAGTTGCGCCGATGTGTTAGCTGTGATTCACCCCTCAATCCAGTAGTCAATTTTTTCAGCCCTAGCAAGGGTGGGCTCTTGTGTCCTCATTGCAATTCTGAAGAGAATCACCATTACGAGCAAATTGAAGCAATTTCATTAAAACCCTCCCTTCCCCTTTCGGTGGGAGCTTTGAAGGTTCTTCGCTTATGGCAAAGCTGTGATTATGCCACTGCAAGGCGGGTCAGAGTAAAACCGGAATTATCCTCGGAGTTAGAACGGGTACTGCACGAGTATATAAGATATATTTTGCAGCGAGAACTTAAATCCTTGACCTGGCTAAAAGAGTTAAAAAGGGGAATTGCCGCCATATAAACTCAGCACTTGACAAGCATATTAGGGGGATGTAAAATCGCTGGATGCTTAACAGTGGTGGGATAGCGAAGTAATATGAATGGAGAGTGTTTGGTATTCTAAATCAACCTTCAAGTTTATTTGCTCCCTGATCTGCAACCCCCCTTTCCAGCAGTAGTGTGCTGATTCATTGAAAGGATGGCAAAGTTAACTCACTATTGAAGATAAGCAATGTATATCGTAATAGCAGGCTTAAGTGATATAGGGAAGAATTTGGCGGAGCTCCTTGTTAAAGAAGGGAATGAAGTACTGGTTATAGACCGGGACCCTGTGAAATGCGCTGCAATAGCAGAGGGTTCTGACGTGATGGTGATCACAGGAGATGCTGGCCAAAAGTCCACCCTCGAAGAGGCGAGAGTCAAGAATGCCCATGCCTTTGTGGCCGCAGCTGGCGATGACTCGGAGAATTTAATGCTTTGCATGATAGCTAAGGAAATTGGGGTAAAAACGGTGATTTCTCTTGTAGATGAAGCAGAGCATGCGGAAACCTTCAGGCAGGCTGGGATTAATTTACAAGTTAACCCGGACATAGTAGCAGCCAAGCACATCCATCGCCTGATTTCACAGCCTTATGTGAAAGACTTTATCTCTTCCGAAGGGGCAGAGATCTTCGAAATAGAGATTGAAGAGGGCATGAAATGTGTCGGGCAAACCGTTTCTAGGCTAGCAACCCCAAACGGTGTAAAGGTCCTCGTGGTACAAAGAGGGGAAAAATATCTGGGTGAGGATAAGGAGATACAACCTAAAGATTGGCTGACTCTCATTGTGAATCGGGAATCTGCCAAAAGGGGGACCGAAGTCATGAATAGATGGTTCGCCAAAGGGTAAGATTAACCCTACACATCATTGGCTCATTCCTAAAATACTTCGCCTTAGCCTACATTATCCCTTTATGTGTAGCTCTTTACTATGGCGAGGAGAAGTGGCACATTTACTTGTATGCGCTACTGCTCACTCTCGGTATCGGACTAATCCTTGAATTTGGATTCAAAACCGAGAAGGTTATAGAGCGTGCCGATGGCTTTACCATAGTGGCCTTCACCTGGCTTCTCATCCCCCTCCTTGGTACACTCCCTTATGTATTCCTGGGGTTGGGTTTCCTCGATGCCTTTTTCGAGGCCATGTCAGGCTTCACTACCACCGGGGCTACTATACTAAACGTGGTAGAAGAATTACCGAAGAGCGCTCTCTTATGGCGTAGCCTTACTCAATGGTTGGGTGGGATGGGGGTGATTCTTCTCTTTATTTCTATCTTGCCCAGACTGGGGGTAGGAGGCTCTCAGCTCTTTGACCGGGAGTTTCCCGGACCATTACCCGAAAGGCTGCGTCCCAGATTCAGAACTACAGCAAGGCTTCTCTGGACGATTTACGTGGGTTTTACGGGGGCTGAAATAGCGCTTCTTTATTTTCTGGCCAGGCTCCCACTCTTTGACTCAATTTGCATCTCCTTCTCAACTATACCTACGGGCGGATTTACCCCTACCACGGCAAGTATTGGGTTCTACGGTAATCCCCTGGCAGAATACATAATCATGGTCTTTATGTTCCTGGCAGGCATGAGCTTCATACTTCACTATCAGGTTTTACGGGGAAACTGGAAAGCAATCAAAGGCGAGGAGTTCAGGCTTTACTTGATTATTCTGGCGTCCGCTATCTTTCTATTAATAGTTTCGCAAGGCTTTAACTCATATAGAGAGGGAATGTTTCAGGCAATCTCAATCATGACTACCACAGGCTTTGTCACTGCTGATTTCGGCTCCTGGCACTCTGGCGCCAGAATAGTGCTTCTGGCTTTGATGTTCATCGGAGCCTGTGGTGGCTCTACTGGCGGGGCAATAAAAGTAGTACGGGTTTTAACCCTGATAAAACATACTGGGGTAATGATGAGGAAGGCTATTTTCCCGAAAGCTGTGATTCCGGTGAAACTTAACCAAAAATCCATCCCGGAGGGAATAATCCGAGATATAATCTCTTTCCTCTTCCTCTATATTCTTGTTGCTATTGCAGCTTCAGTAGTGCTTTGTTTCCTGGGGCTGAATTTAGAGACAGCAATTTCAGCAGTAGCTGCTACTTTGGGGAATGTGGGGCCTGGTTTAGGTGGAGTGGGTCCCAGTTTGAATTATGCCTTGCTTCCTGGCGCAGCCAAGTTCATCTTGATTATCTGCATGTGGTTGGGGCGGTTAGAATTGTTTACCGTTTTTATGATATTTTTCCCTCGCTTTTGGAAAGGCTAATCAAGCTACAGTGGAAGTTCAAAGGAGGTTTAGGCTATACTTTGCAATAGGTTTATGGTCAAGGTTGCTTTCCAAGGAGAAAGAGGCGCTTTCAGCGAGGATGCTGCGGCAAAGCTTTTTGGTGGGGACATTGATTTTTTGCCGTGTGTCCGGCTGAAAGAGGTTTTTGAACTTGTGTCGCAGGATAAGGTTGAATCTGGGGTAGTTCCTGTGGAGAACTCACAAGCCGGGAGTATCAACGAGACCTACGATTTGTTATTGGCGTATCCTCTCAATATATTTGCTGAAACTATTCTCAAAGTAAGCCATTGCCTGATGGCTTTGCCAGGGGAAAAATTGGCAGATATAGCAACGATTTACTCCCATCCCCAAGCTTTAGCTCAATGTGAGGGATTTTTAAGTAAACTGAAGGCTGAAATTATGTCTGGCTATGATACTGCGGGCAGTGCCAAAATGATAAAAGAGAAAAGGTTGAAGAACTGTGCTGCCATAGCTAGCAAGAGAGCTGCCGATATTTATGGGCTGGAGATTCTGGCACCGGAAATTGAGACGAATGTCAACAACTACACCAAATTCGTGGCTATCTCAAAGCAGAAAGCTAAACCCGCGCAGAGAAATAAGACCTCTCTCGTGTTTGCTGCTGAACATAAGCCTGGCTCCCTATATAGAATTTTAGGTATCTTCGCCACGAGGAATATAAATTTAACAAAATTGGAGTCAAGACCGAGCCGAACTAAGCCCTGGGAATACGTTTTTTATGCCGATTTCGAAGGTCACTTAGATGGCAAGGTTTACCAGGAAGCTGTGAAAGAGTTACAGAGAGAAGCTGCCTTCATTAAGATACTTGGCTCCTATCCTCAAGCTACCTGAAGCTCTATTCATAATACTGTGTAACTCAAAATCCAATAGGAAATGTAGATCAAGGCTAGGGGAACAGCCTCCAGCCTTCTCACCTTGCCTCTGAGTAAAAATAACCCAACTAAAAGCGTTGTTGCGAAAAGGTAAGGCCAATAGAATGAGATAACGCTACTCTCGACCGAGAAACTTCTGGTGAGAGCCAGCAAGCCAACGTTTCCTGTGGAGAAAAAGATTAAGCTTCCCACTATGTTGCCCAAGGCTATATTTACTCTGCCCTTTCTTATTGGCGCTACTACAAGCAATACCTCCTCCAAGGACATTACCAAGCCAACTATCGTCATTCCAAAGATTGTCTCGTTCAGTCCAAATCCTTGAACGAGTCCCCTTGCTCCCCAAACAGCAAGTTCTGAGCCCAAAATTATTCCTAGAGTGAAAGCAACCATGAGCGCGGGATAGAGCCACTTTCTCCTTCCTATTCCCTCTGCGGCCTCCTCCACCTCGTGGTCCCTGAGGTACTCTGCAGCCCTTTCTTTCCTGTAGATATAAAAGATTATCAGCCCGAAAGCTGTCAGTAGTCCCGCTCCTTCGATCCTGCTCAGAGCTCCGTCCAAAAGACATCCAAGCAGGATTAAAGGGGAAATCATCATCAGAATGAGATAGACTTTGGGCACCTTAGCTTCAAAGGGTGTAAGAAATCCTGCCAGGGCTACGGATCCGCCCATAAGAAATAGAGCCGAGCCCATTGCGGAGCCTATAGCAACTCCCGGAAGGTTTGCCACAACTGAGGCTATGCCAAATGCCCAGTTCTCAAAGTCCATTCCAGCAAAAATAACGGCAAGAATAAAGGTGGAAACACCCAGCACTAGGGCAGATTTGGTTAAATTCTCTATGAATTTTTCTACGCTATAAATTAATAGCGCTATGCCACCAAGGAACATCAGGATGGGAATAATAAGCTCAGGCATTTTAATACTTCCTCGCTGGCATACCCTTGGATAGCCATTAAAAGACGGGGCTTAAGGCATAAACGAAGGAACTCAACAAAACAATCTCATTAGGCGTTAATCTATGCCCTGCCCTTATAACTTTGCTCTTAGCTTCTGGTATGTAGCAGTCAAGGCTTCCGGCATAACTTTAGTATCAGCCAACACCGGCATAAAGTTAGTGTCGCCTTGCCACCTGGGGACTATGTGAGTATGAATGTGCTCCGCTATACCGGCTCCGGCAACTTTGCCCATATTTAAGCCGATATTGAAGCCAGCCGGCTCCATTACCTCTTTTAGAAGTTCTAAGCTCTTCTTGATAATGTCGAAGTGCTCCTTCGCTTCTGCATCCCTTAAATCCTGTAAATTCGCTATATGCCGATAGGGGGCGACCATTAAATGCCCTGGATTATAGGGGAAGGCGTTCAGGATTATAAAATTGTGTTGGCCACGATAAAGGATAAGATTTGCCTCATCGTTATTTTCCCTGGGTTTCTGGCATAAGATACAGCCGCTTTCCGTGGCTCTTTGTATATATTCTATTCGCCATGGTGCCCAAAGATATTCCATTAAACCTATATAGTATGCTGATTCTGGGTTAAGTGCAATAGGATTCTTAGTTTGAGATGAAAAATTCTGGACATGGCAAAACGGGTTGACTACGGGACTTAGCTAAGAATAAAATGCTCAGGGGGCTAATATGCTTGAAGTCTTAACCCAAAAGTTGACCGCTGTATTTGATAAGCTTGGCAGGAAAGGCAAGCTTAGTGAAGGGGACATCGACGATGCTTTACGCCAGGTACGGCTGGCGCTTTTGGAAGCAGATGTAAATTTTAAGGTGGTCAAGGAATTCTTGTCCAAGGTACGAGAGCGTGCCCTTGACTCTGAAGTATTGCGCAGCCTAACACCAGCCCAGCAGATTATCAAGATTGTCAATGAAGAATTGATCGCTATCTTGGGTGGAGAGCCTGGCCATTTAGCTTCGGTTACTGACTCACCAGCGGTCGCTTTGCTCGTAGGATTGCAGGGCTCCGGTAAGACCACTACAGCTGTGAAGCTAGCTGTTCAGCTCAAACATCTAGGGCAGCGTCCTTTAGTGGTAGCTGCTGATACTCGCCGACCTGCTGCTATTGAACAACTCCAATTACTGGGTGAGCAACACGATATCCCGGTATATAGCGAGGATGCTAGCGTAGCATCAACAACAATTTGCCAGCATGCTCTAAAGCAAGCTAAGGAAGGGGGGTCGACCTGGGTTATAGTAGATACTCAAGGGCGCCTGCATATTGACGAAGCCATGATGAAGGAATTGGCTGATATCAAATCCCTGGTACAGCCTTCAGAAGTATTACTTACGGTAGATGCTATGATTGGGCAGGATGCCGTAAGAGTGGCTCAAGAATTTCACAGTCGAATCGGGCTCACGGGACTCATCCTGACGAAGATGGATGGAGATGCCCGAGGTGGAGCTGCTCTCTCTATTAGATTTGTTACCGGAGTGCCCATAAAATACCTGGGCACGGGTGAGAAGATAGATGCCTTGGAGGTATTTTATCCCGACCGTTTAGCATCTCGTATTTTGGGTATGGGAGATATGCTCACCTTCATCGAGCGAGCTGAGACAACATTTGACCAGCAACAGGCCAAGAATTTGGAAAGAAAAATGCGCAGCGGGGATTTTGACCTTGATGATCTCCTCAATCAAATGCGTCAAATTCACAGGATGGGTTCTTTAGGGCGACTGGTAGAAATGATACCGGGCTTTTCTAAATTCGCTTCTCATTTGCCAGATGACGAAGGTGAGAAACAATTAAAGAAGATAGAGGCTATTATCCTGTCTATGACCTACGAAGAAAGGCATAATCCAGCCATTGTTGATGGCAGACGGCGAAGCCGCATTGCTCAAGGAAGTGGCACCACATCCAAAGACGTTAATCAACTTCTTAATCAGTTTCGTGAGATACAAAAGCTGACTAAGTCACTAAAACGAGGCAAGTTACCTAAAAAGATGGGTACTATGTTTGACATTCCCTTAAGGTGAAATCAGTCTAGATAGCCTTTGAGCTTTCGACTGCGGATGGGATGACGTAACTTGCGCAGAGCCTTGCCTTCAATCTGCCGTATTCTTTCTCGAGTTACATTGAATTCTCTACCCACCTCTTCCAGAGTTCGAGCATGTCCGTCTTTGAGGCCAAATCTAAGCTGCAGAACCCTTTTTTCGCGCTCGGTAAGTTCATCAAGTACTTTATCTATTTGTTCTTTGAGTAGCTGCTGTGAAGTGGCTTCAGTTGGCGCTAAACTGGCATGATCTTCAACAAGGTCACCTAGACGGCTATCAGCATCTTCGCCAATAGGCATATCTAGCGATATTGGCTCACGGAAAAACAAGGCCATGACCTCTTCCACTCTTTCTGGTGACATACTTAGGCTGCTGCCAATTTCTTCGTAACTTGGTTCGCGTCCAAGTTCTTGAACTAACTGCCGCATTGTGCGTAATAGCTTGTTAATTGTTTCTACCATGTGTACCGGAATGCGAATGGCACGGGATTGGTCAGCTATAGATCTAGTGATACCTTGCCTGATCCACCAGGTGGCATAGGTGCTGAACTTGTAGCCTTTTCTATACTGAAACTTATCCACAGCTCGGATAAGGCCAATATTCCCTTCCTGGATAAGCTCAAGGAGAGGCATGCCATGCCCGATGTATTTCTTGGCTATGCTCACCACCAGGCGTAGGTTCGCTTCAGTGAGGTGCCTTTCTGATGCTTTTTCTTCATTCTTTATCTGTTCAAAATAGGCTTTGAACTCACTGCCATAAGAATCAATTTGGGATAGGAAACTGTCATCAGTCAGGAGAGTCTTTAGTTTTTGCCATGAAGTTTTATCTCTAGCCATGAGCTCTAGCAACTGCGGGGGCAGAAGTTGACTGTTTATGGAAAGATTTACTATGGCTTCTTCGGCTGCAGTGGTCCCTTTGTCTATCCCTTTAGCAGTTGCCGCTATTAACGCTGGGTCTATAACAGCATCGATGGCGGAGCGAAATTTAGGATTCTTGACCGTCTCCACCACATTGCTGGAAGGATCGATACCAATAAACTCTTCGACAATCTGAACAACCTGGTATGCCTTGGATAATTGAGAAATTAGGTGAATAACTATATCAACGGGTGAAGGGAATTTCTTGTATTTCCTGAAGTGGTTGTCTTCGCTTCTTTCTAAGCTTCTGCCCAGCTCTATCCTCCGGCATAATAACTTCTCTTCACGGACATTGAGAAGTGGCACTCTGCCAATTTCCTGAAGATACATACGAGCTGAGTCGTCAATTACCTCATAGTCCCCTAGTGGCGGCGGAGGCCTGATCTCCTCAGTTTGTTCAGCGGTGAATTCCTCACTTTCTTCTTTTTCTTCAACTTCGTCGGCTGAGGTGCTGCCATCCTCAGCTTCGGATTCATCGCTGAGTAAGCTTTCAGCCTCTTCCTCATCACTATCCAGGTGGATGTTTTCTTCTTTCATTGAACCCATGGTTTTTTCCCTTTTTTAACAAAGACGTCCTGAAGTTGTTGCCCGGATTTTATTCCTTGCTCCTCCAGTTTGGACAACTCTGAGCTTATACCACCCTTTTCCCTCTCAATCTCAAGCATCGCCTCCTTCTCAGTTTCTAATTTCCGGGATAACTCCTCCCGTAGACGGAGGATACAATCGCCTAAAGCATCGTGTCGTGTTTGCTTGCTTTCCTGTATGGCTGGCGGGAAAAATTTTTTAACCAAATAGTATAAATGTTCTAGTAGACCAGTGTCAAGTTTATTTTCAAGGTTCGAGATATCGGAAGAATGTTGCCATTTGACAAATACCTCCCGATTTTCCGTGGATTCGAAGTGTTCTGGTGATAATTCTTGATCTTGAGCTAAAGGACGAAGCTCTGGGAACTGAAGGAGAAGTGCCAAGCAGTATTCTTCACTAGGGCTGGATACAAACTGGCGGGCAAGGCGAGATTGTTCTGTTGGCTTGCTGAGTTGAGGCCTTTCCCTGGCGGTCTTTACTTTCTGCAAGGCAGCTTCTACGTCCAACGTTTTGATTTTTAGTTCGCGAGCCAGTTTCTCTACATAATGGAATCTTTGTTGGGGATCCTTTATCTCATAAATTGAGGGCAGGAGCTTTTGTACAGCCAGGGATTTGTCCTTAGCTTTATTGATATCGACTTTGCTTATTACAGATTGAAAGGCGAAGTCCAGAATAGGCATAGCCTGTTCCACCAGTTTCTGCCAGAGAGCAGGGTCCTCTCCTATTACCTCGTCCGGGTCCTTGCCTGGAGGTAATAAGATGACATTTGCTTCAGCACTGGAGTGAGCTAATATCGCTCTGCCTCGCAAAGTAGCTTCTTCCCCGGCAAGATCGGCATCGAGTGCCAGGGTTATGTTATTGGTTAACCTTTTAATGCCTTCCACCTGCTTCCCGGTTAAAGAAGTTCCCATTGAGGCAACTGCATTTCGCCAGCCGTGTTGGTGAGCGGTGAGAACATCCATGTAGCCTTCTACAATTATTACCAAGTTTTTCTTTCTAATGGCAGACTTAGCCTTATCAATGCCATACAAGATGCTGCTCTTATCGAAAATTGATGTTTGGGGGGAGTTGATATATTTAGGCAGGGAGTCATCTAGAGCTCTAGCTCCGAAACCAGTGACTCGACCCTGGATATCACATATAGGGAACATCAGCCGGTTGCGAAATCGATCGTAACTACCCCCTTCCTCCTTCTCAATTATTAGACCAGCTTCTACTAGCTCCTTTTCTTTGTAGCCTTTTCCCAGTAGGTAATTCTTAAGGGTTTCCCAGGCATCAGGACTGAAACCGAGGCGGAACTCTTTGATAGTCTCGGGCATAACCTTTCTTCTTGCCAGATAGCTTCTCGCTGCCTCGCCTGCCTTAGTGCTCGAAAGTAGATGGTGATAGTATTCAGTAGCTGCTTCATTAATCTGAAATAATCTCTCTTTCTTCTCATCCGCAGCCTTGTCTGGCGCCTCAAGGGGGCTTAAGGTTATGCCCCCCCTTTGAGCCAAAAGACGAAGAGCTTGACCGAAATCAATGCCATCCTTTTTCATGATGAAAGAGAAGATATCGCCGCCGGTCCCACAGGCACCAAAGCAATGCCAGCTTTGTTGCTCAGGAAAGACAAAAAAGGAAGGGTGTTTCTCACTGTGGAAGGGGCATAAGCCTTTGAAGTTACGCCCCGCTTTTTGCAGAGTAACATAGTCAGAGACAAGCTCTACTATATCTAATCTCTGCTTTACCTCTGTGATTACGCTCATTGAGATATCTCTTCAGCTAATCTTAGCGCATATTGATCGGTCATCCCAGCAATGTAATCAATGACTTTGCGCTCCTTGTTATCCGGCAAAGAGGCAAATTCTCGAGGTAATCTATCCTCGTGCTTCAGGAAATGAGAATATAACAGACGCAATACCTCTCCCGCCTTCACTGCCTCCTCTCCAGCTAAGCTGGGATAGTATACTTTGTCAAATAGAAACTGGCGGAGTATGTTAGTTGCTCCAAGGACTTCAGGGCTCATGCCTATAGTTGGCCTGGGTAAATCGCCATTGCCACTAACGGGCCAAGAACAGTCTATGATATCACAAACCAGGGTATTAATTCGCTGTGAATGCGTATGTCCCAGAGTTGCTACTACCGACTTGGGCAAATCATTCTGGGAGATAATGCCAGCTCTTATGGCATCTTCGACGTCGTGGTTAACATAGGCCACGATATCGGCTATCTTGCATATTTGGCCCTCTAAAGTATTGGCATCTCCCCATCCCTCTCCCAAGATCTCAGCTTGTCCCTTGGAATGATTGAGGATGCCATCTCTCACTTCCCAGGTAAGATTTAGCCCTTGTCCTTCCTTTTCCAATAAATCGACCACCCGTAAGCTTTGCTCATTATGCTTGAAGCCACCGTGATACAACTCGTTTAGGACCTCCTCGCCTATATGACCAAAAGGCGTGTGCCCTAAATCGTGTCCGAGAGCGATAGCCTCAGCGAGATCTTCGTTGAGATTTAGAGCTCGAGCTATAGTTCTGGCTATTTGGGATACTTCCAGAGTGTGAGTAAGTCTGGTGACATAATGGTCACCTAAGGGAGCAATAAAAACCTGCGTCTTATGTTTTAGCCGACGGAAGGCCTTGGAATGGATAATACGGTCACGGTCACGTTGAAAACTGGTCCTTATAGGGCATGGCT
>Ga0315547_1000701_pt1 | contig 30800 bp, 35 predicted proteins | sample SalMarSW160240MG_2_FD_202542 | JGI IMG/M metagenome (GOLD analysis project Ga0315547, IMG submission 202542) | Salt marsh sediment microbial communities from the Plum Island Ecosystem LTER, Massachusetts, United States - Salt Marsh Sediment SW1601-240 ...
GGGCTTCGCACCCTGTCATCAACGCAACAGTAGCACGCCCGCGTAGGGACCGGTAGGAACATACCGGGTATTCCAGGTAATTACCTGGAATACACTCAACTGTGCGACCTCGTGTCGCACCCTAACGTTTGAACTCACTGGTTTTTACGGAGCGTCAGTGGAGTAAAAAATCCAGTGCAGTGATTTGTTATGTATTTTTATTCCCTAAATCTTAACCCTACTCTATCATTGTCAATATAAATATTTTCCTGTTTCGAGTTTTCAAAATCAAACGGTTTCGTATCCTTAGATATTCCATTTTTGGCTAATTCTCTAATATTAGAAGGTAAAATAATTTGGGGTTTGTGAAAATCAAAAAGTTCAAAAAAATGGAAAGGTAGAAAAGGAAACTCAGCCATAAATACTTTTTTAAATTTTCTAAATGAAAGTTCGACTGTATAAAAGGATTCTCTGTTAAGTTCTATTTTTTGGTAGTCAAAATATTTTTCGTTTAAAAATCCAACAAGCCCTGAATAATAATTTCTTGTTAATTTTTTAAGACCTTTAAAATCGTAAGGAACATTGTCATTGTAAGGGTCGTGGTATTTGCATTTTACTTGATTGTATAGGTTGTAAGAAACACAAGCAACAGTATAATTCACAGGAATTCCACCAGTTGTTGATTGGTTTTTATGAGTAGTCATATTCCCACATCCTCTTGAATATCCCTTGGCTTCAATTGCAAACATAGAATTTTGTGTATATGCTATTAAATCAGGTCGTCCAGCATTAAGAGGCATATTTAGCAACATCATTGCCGCTTCGTAATTTACCGTATATAAGCTACCATCAATCCGTTTTGAGAGGAAATCTGCAATTGCTTTACCAGCGAGACTTGAAAATTGACCTTTTTCGGTAGGGTCATACAATTGAGGGGGTGGTACAGAAAATTTGTCGTTGTAAAAATCTTGTCGTTGCAAATAATAACTATAATGAAAAAACATTGCAATTGTTCGCATTAGTTTTTGAGGTGCTGGTGCATATCGTTGTCCTGCGATAGCCAAATGTTTTGCAAATGCAAGTCTGGTTAAAGCATATGAATGAGTTGAAGTAGTTCCTGAATTATCTCTATATTCTACTGATATATTCACATATCCTCCTTACACATAACGTTTCCGGGTGAGGTGCGGCCCTCGGTCGTTCGCGAACCAAAAGCTTATACGAAAAGCCGCAATTTTCTCGCCGTCACCTCCACCCGGCTGGTTATGTTATAATTGAGGCATACATTGGTCTTAACTGAATTGTATATCCTTCTATTTCAATTTAGTATGATATACTTGTTACATTTTCTTAATCATCAGTGAAAGTATCTTTAATAGCTTTTGAAACTGATTTCATTGAAAAAGGCTTCAATAAAAAGGTTTTAATCCCGATCGCTCCTGCTTCCTTTTCGTCAATTAAATCGCTGAAGCCCGTCATTAATATTATTGGTATATTTTTCCTAATTTGTAATAGTTTAATTGAAAATTTATCGCCTGTCATTTTTGGCATGGTCATGTCCGAAATAACAAGATCGTATTGCTCAGGTGAGTTACGGAATATCTCCAGTGCCTCAACTGGATCAGAAAAAACTGTTACATTATGCCCAAGTCTTTCTAATATTTGTTTACCTAAAGAAACTAACATTTTTTCGTCATCTATAAAAAGTATTCTAAGCTTTTCTGTTTTATAATCAGTTGCAGGTTCAGACGGCTCGTAATCCTCTTCCAATAAGGCTGGTAAAAATATTTCAAATTTTGTTCCTTTACCCAATTGTGTTTCAACGTTAATAAACCCATTATAGTTATTAACAATTCCGTAAACGACTGAAAGTCCTAAACCTGTACCTTTACCTTTTTCTTTGGTTGTAAAAAATGGGTCAAATATTTTCGATATAAGTTCTTCTTCTATACCGCAACCAGTATCTCTAACTGAAAGGCATACATAGTTTCCCTTTTTACTGCCCTTTATATGTTTGATTTCAGAAGGCTTAAGTTCTTCCTTTTTTAAACTTAATTCTAAAACACCACCCTTTTCCATCATTGCATGTGCAGCGTTGGTACAAAGATTCATTATTATTTGATGTAATTGTGATGGATCACCATTTACTACAAATTTGTCATTTTGGACATCAAGCTTTATTTCAATTGTACTAGGTAAAGTTGATCTAATTAATTTTGTAGCTTCTTTTAAAATTATAGCTATGTCTAAGGGCTTTTGTTCATTAACGCTATAACGACTAAAAGATAATATTTGTTTAATTACCTCTCTCCCTCTTTCTCCAGCAATTAGTATTTGTTTCAAATTGTCATGCATTTTTGATTCTTCAGGTGCATCAGAAAGGCATAATTCAGCATGCCCTATTAGTGAGGATAGGATATTGTTAAAATCATGTGCAATCCCCCCCGCTAATGTCCCTAAAGATTCCATTTTTTGTGCATGCATCAATTGCCTTTCAAGATGCCGCAGATCTTTTCGTAATTTTTTGATTTTTGGGTCTTCATTTTCATCAATATCTTCTAATTCATTGGGTTCTACACCCAAAGGAGAGAATAGAGTTATTTTACCTTCAGGAGGTTTCTTTTGATACGGCAAAGAAGATTGTCCTGAAATATATTCTAGCAACTCTTTTAATTCTTGATGTCTATTGCGATCATTATATGGAATCACAATTATATTATACCTTTCTAAAAAGGACTTTGATAATATTTTCCCAGCATTAGGGAAAAAGGCAAAATGTGTTCTATTAAAGCCTTTAAAAATAGTTGTATATTGTTCTAATAGCAGCATTAAGTCTGGATCACGAAGTCCGTAACCAAAAAAGATTAAAGATTTTGTCGAAAAAATTGCGGACATCGCTTTATGATATGCTGGATTAGAATGAATAATATCTTGGTAATCTTTATATGTTAGAACTATGCTATCGATATCATTCACATCACCATGTAGCTTAAGAATATAAAAATCTTTATCATAGGCTAGTCTTGCTAGCTGAGCTATATTTTTTTGTGTATAAACTGGTAAATAGCACTCTTTTTTTTGCATGTTATAGAAAGTTTGCTCTAAAAGGTTATCATAGTTAGTTGTTAATATAGAACTAAATGGGATATTGAACATAAACTTGTGGAAGTCAGTTATATTAATAGAAGGATTACGAAAAACTCGCTGGATTAAGTTATTATACAGGCTTTTACCTAAAATGCTCCGACAGCCCTCCGCAACTTCAAGGATGTAACCCTTTTTTAAAAGATGTTTTAATTCATCATTTTCATCAAAATATTGAATGTTCTGCTCACATTCATTTATTAGAAGTTCTAAAAGCTGATTCCATGATGGAAAACCAGCTGCAACAGAAAATCCTGACCCTATAACCGCCACAGCTTCGCCAGAAGAAATATACGATAACAAATCATTTGGTATCTTAGGAATAATCATATAAAATATAACCCTAATTTTGATTGTTATTTGCTACTGACATAATCGCGGCGACGAAGTCGCCGGGAACAAGTAATTATACGGTTGACCGCTTAAATACCAAAAATAAAAAAGATTGACAAGAAAAATATTAATACTTATGTTTTTATCTAACCGCTTAACACTCAATAAATGAAGATAAACGTCTAAGGATAAACACAATGAGACAGATTCCCTCCGCCCTAAATGCACAGTTCGACGCTTTATTGGTCAAAAACAAAATACCCCAAAAATTTCATAGCCATTATTTAAAATGGTTACGATACTATTTGGATTTCTGTCAAAGATACCGGTTCAGTGAATCAAACTCCCAGAGTCTGCCCAATTTTATCCGGAAATTAAAAGAAAAGAGGCAGACCGACGCACAGCAAAAACAAGCAAATGATGCCATCGATATTTATTACGAATCAATACGATCAAAATCCAGTAATAATACAAGTGAACTGCCCAAACATCCACCAAAACCAGAGGGTGTTAGCGAGGCACAAAATTCGTATCGGGCAGCCCCTTTGCAATCAAAATTACAGATTGACACCAGTAAGCATGATTCATCGCAAAATAAAGCTGCTCAAACGGAGATAAAGGGAAATTGGCAAGCAGTTTACAAACAGTTATCCAATGAAATAAAAGTCAGGCACTATTCACCCAAGACCCTGAAATCATATTCCATCTGGGTTCGAAAACTTCAATATTTCAGTAAAAGTAAAGATGCGGCGCTATTATCAACTACGGATGTAAAGGATTTTTTAACCTTTTTAGCCGTAAAGCAGAAAGTATCGGCATCATCCCAAAACCTGGCCTTTAATGCGCTGCTATTTTTTTTCAGGCATGTCCTTAACCGGGAGTTCGGGAAAATTGACGGTGTGGTACGAGCTAAAAGAAAACGATATATTCCTGTTGTACTCTCACGTGAAGAGATTGATGTGATTGTAGGAAACCTTAAATATCCTTATGATCTGGTGGTTAAGCTGTTGTATGGCTGCGGGCTTCGTTTATTCGAGTGTCTGAACCTGCGCGTACAGAGTTTTAATTTCGATTTCAGAATATTGACGATTCACGACGGCAAAGGAAAAAAGGACCGCACCGTGCCATTACCGCGAATCATTATACCGGATCTCAAAACGCATATAGAAAAGGTCAAAGCGCTGCATGATAAAGACCTTGATGAAGGGTATGCCGGCGCATTTATGTTTGATTTGATAGAAAAAAAGTATAAAAATTGTGCCATGGAGTTTGTCTGGCAATGGTTTTTCCCAGCCAAAACATTAACTTTTGTTCCTGAAACCAGCGAATATCGGCGCTACCATCTTCATGAACGCCATGTTCAAAAGGCCATTAAACGGGCTGTCAACAAGGCCAAAATCTGCAAGCGGGCCACTGCTCATACCTTCCGTCACAGCTTCGCCAGTCATCTCTTGCAGGCCAATTACGACATTCGGACGATTCAAGAACTATTGGGGCATAGCGATGTGCGAACTACAATGATTTATACACATACGATTAAGAGTCAGACTAAAAAGGATGCGAAAAGTCCTCTTGATTTTTAGGAATGGTCAGTAATGTCCGTGGCACACTGTAGCCTTGACCCCAAAGGTTATGCTGACGCCTCGCTTATCTTGCTTACCATTCAGTCAATTTCATAATAAACGGTAATGTTTAATGTTGATGAATCCAAGGGTTTGAGCCTGGCTTCCTTATGATCTTTTTGCGATTAGCGAGGTTCTATGTACTTCATGACACCCTCTGTTGAGGTTTAAATTCCATTGCCTGGCAGTTTTTGATCTATTTTTTTATTTATAACGATTAAAACAAGTTGTCAATTCTGCCCTGCTAATAGTGGAATTTCAAGATAAAACATTTCAAAATAACCTATTTTATATCCTCCCAAAATCATCCTCAAGCCGCTCAATATCATCTTCTCCAAAGTAATCTCCTTGTTGTATTTCAATAAAGACGAGGTTTTCTAATCCCGTGTTTTTGATCCTATGGGCTGCGCCAACAGGAATATCAACAGACATCCCCTTTTTGAGTGGGATCTGTTTATCATTAAGGGTAACAAGAGCCTTTCCATTGACCATATGCCAGTGCTCAGACCTGAGCTTGTGTCTCTGAAGGCTCAATCTTTTGTCAGGATATACAACAATTCTTTTTACCTTATGATCGGGCTCATCGGAAAGTACCGTATAAAATCCCCAGGGGCGATGGTCTTCTTCGAGTTTATTTTCGATTGTATCTTCCATATTTAGGTGCCTCTCAGATTTAAGATTTGGGGCCTAGTAGGATTATATCTTAAAGGAATGTAATGTCAATGAAGACAGTTTTTGGCTTGATATTGTTTTGTTTTTAAAATAGTCTCATATATATAATATTAAATATCATATATGATACTAAATATTTCATGGAATATTCCATCACTCTCTGTTCTGTTGGCGAAAGAAATTGTTAACAGTAATTATGATTCTAAATCATGACCACTAAGATATATCATGTTCCTGCCCTTGAACGGGCCCTTGACGTTATAGACCTTGTTGCATCGCATGAAAGTGATCTCTCCTTTTCAGAAATTCTAAACACTCTAAATATACCAAGACCATCATTGGCCAGAATACTGAAAATATTAATAGACAGAGAATTAATCACCAAGACAGGAGACAGAGGCCTATACCGGCTGGGAATGAAGCTTATATATCTGGGCAACAGACTTGAAAGTAAGCTCAAGCTTAAGTCTGTAGCATTCCCATTTATGCAGGAGTTGGCTTTGAAGACTGGAAAGACCATAGAGCTCTCTACCCTTGACAGGGATCAGCTTATATTGATTGATCAGATAGAGGGAAATGAAGGGGTTCGCCTTTTTTCTCGAATTGGCTCTGCCTATCCTTACTTCCATACCCTTGCAGCTGGCAAGATATATTTGGCCCATATGGAGAAGGAAAAGAGGAAGGATGTCTTGCAAAAAATTGGTCTCCCTATGGTCACCAAATACACCATAACGGACATGGATAGACTTGAGGCTGAATTATCAATTGTTGTGAAAAATGGTTATGCATTTGAGGATCAGGAATTACGGGAAGGGGTGAGAAGGGTTGTGGCTCCAATTTATGATTGCCATGGAGGCCTTGCAGGCTGTATTGGAATAGCATCTCCAATTTTTAGCTTTGAACTCGAAAACAGGAGGTATCTGGGCGAAGCGGTAAAGGAAGTTGCCGAAAAGATATCATCAGAAATGGGCGCAGAATAGGGACTGGAATTTTACTGCGATACACGCTTGATAATAACGAAGAATGCAAAAATTATTTTATCCTGAAAGCATTATGGTAGTCGGCGTCTCTAACACACCGACGAATTTAGGCAAAAATATTGTTGAAAATCTGGAACGGTTTCATTTCCAGGGTCCTGTCTACCTTGTAGGCAAGCAGGGTGGTCGTTTGAATGGTCGAAAGATTTGCACAAGGATTGAGGAGATAGATGCGTGCCCTGATATGGTTGTTTTTTTGATACCTGCCCCTTATATACCTGATGCGCTTGAGGTCTGTGGCCAAAAGGGTATCCATTACGCAGTGATAGAGTCGGGAGGATTCAGTGAATTTGCCGATGAAAATAAAATGCTGGAAAGGGATATTCTTTCCATCGCGAGAAAGCAGCAGATTCGTTTTGTAGGGCCAAACTGTATTAGCATTATCAATCTGGAAAATGGTCTGGTCCTCCCCTTTGTACCCCTCGATCAGAAAAGGATAAAATCTGGCCCCATATCATTTGTGGCGCAGAGTGGTGGGGTGGTAAACTACAGTGTTCGGCTTTCTTCCTGTGAAAACATAGGCTTTACAAAACTCGTCAGCATGGGGAATAAGCTAGATTTAAACGAGAATGATTACCTTGAATTCCTGATATCTGATCCAGGGACAAAGACTATAGGCCTGTACCTTGAAAGTGTCTCTAACGGGCGACGCTTAATGGATTTGGCACGTTCAACCAAGAAACCGGTTATTGTTTTAAAATCAAACACCAATAAGTCAAGCAATCAGATTGCCAGATTTCATACCGCAGCCCTCGCCGGCGATGATGAGGTTACGTCATCGGCCTTGACCCAGGCTGGCATACATCGGGTTTTTACCCTTCAAGAGCTGATGAACGCCTTTAAGATATTTAATCTCCCCTTGATAAAGGGAGCAAATTTAGCAATTCTGTCCCGTTCAGGCGGAAGTGCGGTAATGGCAGCGGATGCAGCCCAAAGATATGGCTTTAGGATTATCCCGTTTTCTAAAAGTTTTCTTAGCCATGTGAGACAAGGTGCAAGGGCTGGGGTGATACGAATGACCAATCCCCTTGATCTCGGGGATGTTTTCGATCTTGATTTCTACAGAGACGTTCTGGAGCGAGCATTACAGGAAAAGGAGATTGACGGAGTCTTGTTTTCACATTCCTATCTTCCCGGCATCGATGAGATAACTACTAAAAATTTTATACTCTCTGCAAAGGAATTGTCGATACGTTATGAAAAACCGGTTGCTCTGTGCCTAATATCAGATTCATATGAGTGGTTTAAGATGAAAAAGATAACGGATTTTCCCATATTTACAGAACCAGATGATGCATTAAAGGCCTTGGCTTTCTCCTTAACGCATTATAGGAATAAGCTTGATTCTGATCTTTATATGAAAGAAACTCGAAATTAGATAAGAAGGAATTCTGCATCCCACCTCAATGAGTAACGAATGACGAGAAATATTTTCATGCTTCGTCGTGGCTGTAAGGCATGGAGGTCCATTAAAGTTGCTTTTACTGATAGCTGACGGTTGATAGCTGAAGGCTTAATTCATAAGATGAGGTTTTTAATGAAAAAATTTATGGAACCTGAAAGTGTAGCCCTTATTGGGATTAGCCGAAAGAGCGGTCCGGGCTCTTTCAATATTATGGAAAGTATGATCAAATTTGGCTTTTCCGGTAAGATCTTTCCTGTTAATCCAAAGGCGGATAAGATCCTCGGTAAAAAAGTATATCCTAATATAAGGGCAGTGAAGGAAAAAATAGATCTCGCAGTTATAAGCGCTCCCCGAGAAGATACGGTGTCTATCCTTAAAGATTGTGTTGCAGCCCATGTCAAGGCTGCAATCATAGTGAATCAGGGCTTTGCAGATGCAAACAACCAGGGAAAAGAAATACAACGGGAAATAACAGAAATTGCAAAAAGAGATGGGATTAGGGTTCTTGGCCCAAATACCCTGGGCGTGCTTAATAACTTCAACAATTTTACTACATCATTTATGCCTATAATTAAAGAGAGGACCCCTGTTGGTTTAATATGTCAATCAGGTATCTTTTTTGTAGGCGCTCAGGAATTTAGCGGAACCATAGGTAAGGGTATTGATATCGGTAATGCCTCTGATATCAGCTTTTATGAGGCCCTAAGTTATTTAGGAAAAGATCCTGAAATAAAGATAATCGCCATTCATATGGAAGGTTTAACCAAGGGAAAGGAGTTTCTTTCCCTGGCTAAAAAAGTAGTCAAGGAAAAACCGATTATTATACTTAAAACTGGTAGCAGCAAGACAGGCGCCAGGGCAGCTATATCCCATAGCGGCACCATGGCCGGCAATTATCAAGTATACAAGGCTTCCTTAAAACAGGCTGGTGTAATATTTCTGGAAGAGGATGGGCAGATGAAGTATGCAGTTAAGACCTTGCTTAATCTTCCCGCTATAAAAGGAAATCGGATCGCTGTGATCACTTACAGTGGGGCGGCAGGTATTATGGTTACTGATGTATTGGAAAAATATGGTCTGAAACTTGCTTCCCTTTCCCCTGAAACCATTCATATGGTGGCTGAACTTTCTCCTGATTGGATGCCTCTTGGAAATCCCCTGGACATATGGCCAGCAGTTATGAAGCACGGGACTGGAAAGGCATATTCTATAGCCTTAACGGCTGTATTGAATGACCCTCAAGTAGATGGTGTTATATGTATAGCTATTGCACCTATGATGCCGAAGTTTTCCTTTCTTGAAATCTCAGAGTCTCTTAATAGGGTGACGAGGAAACTACCTTCCAAGCCGGTAGTAGCATGGCTTTATGGACCGAATCCTGAAGAGATCAGCATACGGTTTGAGTCCAAAAAGAGGATAATGATATATCCGACCCTTGAGCTGACCGCATGGTCATTGTCACTACTGAGACAAGTGCCTAAAGTGAACTAAAGTACTTAAAGTTAACAGCATAAACCGAAACAAATTGAGGGATTTAGGTATGCCTGCCCTATGAAATAATAAATCATTTTGTGTTCCTTCGAAAATTGAGTTTGTCTATCCTGGTGCCCTTGGGAGGGTGACAAAAAAACGCCCATTTTTGAAGCGCAGTTGTGAGCCCTGCCATCCTGCAGGCAGGCATTGAACCTGTGAACGGATACAGTTATGTATATAAAAAAAAGAAGCATGAATACTCTCTTTAACCCGAATTCAGTTGCTGTTATAGGTGCATCGGAAAAGGAAACTAAACTTGGGTTTCATGTAATGAAGAGTCTGAGTAAAGGGGGTTTTCCAGGTAAGATTATACCTATTAATCCTGGTTCAATAGAAATTATGGGTCTGAAGACTTTTCCTTCCATATCGGAATTTCCATATGAGATAGATCTGGCCATAGTAGTGCTTCCAGCAAAGATGGTTCCGGCTATCTTTGAAGAATGCTTAACCAAGGGTGTTAAGGGAATAGTTCTTATTACAGCAGGGTTTAAGGAGATTGATGATCCAATAGGCGCAGATCTTCATGAACAGCTTGTAAAGATTGTGAACAAACCTAATGTACCAGTTATCGGCCCTAATACCTTTGGGATAATAAATTTACATGGCCACCTCAATGCCTCATTCACACCTGAGTTTTCCTTGTTACAAAAAGGTGGTATTGGACTTGTAAGCCAGAGCGGAGGAATGTGCCATCTCATATCTTTTATGGCACTAAGGGATGGTATAGGCTTTAGCAAGATAGTAGGAATTGGCAACCGGCTCAATGTAGATTTTGCCCAGATGGTTGATTATTTGATGCAGGATCCAGATACGAATGTGATAGCTATTTATATGGAGGGTGTTGATAATCCAAAAGAACTGATAGATACGGCCAAAAGCCATAGCGGTAAAAAACCGATTATTGCCTATAAAACAGGATTAGGAGACATAGGAGATATGGCGTCTCGTTCACATACAGGATCTATAGCTGGAAGAGGAGAGATTTATTCAGGAGCATTTAGCCAGGCAGGCATACTGGCGGTGAATAGCGTTGAAGACCTTTTAGATACAGCAAAGGCCTTGAATGTATCCCCTATACCAAACGCGCCTCGTGTTGCTATACTTTCATCTCAAGCTGGTCCGGGTATAGCTGCCGCTGATATCTGTCAGATGAGTGATCTTAATATAGTTTCCTTTAATGATGAAACTCAGAATAAGATAAACGAAATCTTGCCCCCACTGGCTTTAAGAACAAACCCAGTAGATATGGGCCCAGCTTGGTATAACTCAGAGGCACTTGTTGGCATTTTACATGCGGTTATGCAAGATGAAAACGTGGCAGGTATACTTCTATTTATGATGTTTGCATCTGCCAATGTTGATTCTATTAAAAGTCTGTCGTTTTTATTAAAAAATAGGAAGCAGAAAAAACCTCTTATCACCTGCCTTTCAGCCCCACCTGGAATATGGGATGAGCAAATAAAACAGTTTGAAAAAGCGAACATTCTTGTCAATTTCCCCACACCTGAAAGGGCAACCAGAGTCATGGTAAATCTCAATAGATACCGAAATTTAATTTGAAGTGACTAAAGTTTAAAGTGAACTAAAGTTATGAGATGGTCTGTGAGGATTGTAGAGAAAAGATTTCTATACCTTAAATGAGATTCTATGACCCGATCTTATTTTTATTAGAAAATGTATTTAGTAGCTTAAGATGTGCCATGAGAGGAATTGTCCGATATAAAAAAGTCCATAAGATAAGAGAGTTAAATTATCTTTACATTTTAGGCCAGCCCGCAACGCTCTCGCTTGCGAGGCGGGCGGGCACTTTAAATTTTAGCTCACTTTAGGCACTTCTTTTTACAGGGATTACTATTTTTATTTATCTTCCTTATTCTGCTTTTTTACTAGTTCTATAAATTCTTCGAGGCTTTGCTCAGAGCCAAAAACAGTATTATATTGTTTTTCACTCCATATACTGAGACCTAATTTAAATATGTGGTGTATTATGGTGTCAGCATTTTTGGCTCCCTTCGATTTTAATGTCTGGTAAATCAACTCATCAGGAATCCTGATAGGGAATACAGCAGTATGGTCGTTATCATCTGACTTTAAATATTCCTGGATGCTTTTAAGTATTTTTAAGTTTAAATACTTGTTCTTATATTCTTCTTTTTCCATTCCTTAAACTGTTTTATGACCATAAAGAATTTGTATATTTATAATGCAACTATCCAGGTTGTTAGGTTCAAGCCTGCCTGCCCCGATTGTATCCGGACAGGCGGGGATCACAGTTTCCCGATGAAATCGGGATTAATGGTTCAGCAAATAACTATTGAACCCTGAACTTTGAACCTGTGTATTTATTTTATGATTACCTAAATTTATATAAATGTCAAGAATCGAATAGGTAATCGAATAGGTAATAGTATAATATAAAAAAAGAGTATGTGTATAATTGTTGGCAATGTCAGTCGTTAGTCGTCCATTGCCAGTCCTGATAAATCAGGATTGTGAACATATTTTCAAGCAGTTAGACGAGATGGTAGATACCTACATTATTTTCTGTTATATACAGAAATTAAGTAAATTTTATTTTTTATACAACAAACAACCAACAACTATCAACGGATTCTACCTAATTTTTCAGAGGTATATAAAATTAGATTTGAAATATTTGGGAGATATGCTATATAGGTTAAAAAATCGTAAAAATAAGGTAAATTGATGGTCACAATACTCGTAATTCTTCACGTGCTTATTTGCGTTGGTCTGATATTAGGTATACTTTTGCAATCTGGCAAGGGAGCTGATTTAGGAGCTGCATTTGGGGGTAGTAGCCAGACATTATTCGGTAGTGCTGGTGCTGTCCCTTTTCTTAACAAGCTAACAACAGGTGTGGCTATTGCCTTTATGATAACTTCCCTTTCTTTGGCCTTTTTAGCATCTAGGGCACCAAGATCTTCGGTTATGGAAGGAAAGGCAAAAACTCAACAAGAAGCGCCAATTGAAGCCGGTGAGCAAACTAATATCCCTTCGGATGCAGGAACTGAGAAGCAATGATATGGTATGCCGAAGTGGTGGAATTTGGTAGACACGCTACCTTGAGGGGGTAGTGGGTTACGCCCGTGCGGGTTCAAGTCCCGCCTTCGGCACCATTAAGGCAGGTAAGGATTAGCGGATTTTCCTGCTGATCCTTTTTTGTCATTTTGGGCCGTTTGGCTAACGTTTTGGCTAACACTTCGTAAATAACTTTGTAATTGGTTAACAGCTTTTCGAGTATCTTCAACATCTACTGTATTATATCTATCAAACATCTCCCTTGTCGAATGGCCTGTTACTGCCATAATTACAGATTCAGGGATACCGGCCTTTCTCATATTTGTATTAAATGTATGTCTGAGATCATGGAATATAAAACCATCTTTAGCAAATCGACTGTAGAGTATCCCTGCCTGTTTACAGGCTTTTCTTAAAGTAGTCCTAATATCCCTAATCGGCTTACCTTTGTAGAGAAATACATGAGGATCATGTATTGCCCTTGTTATGGTATTCAAAATCTCACAGAGCTCATCACATATAGGAATATTTCTTGGCTCTTTATCTTTAGTGTCTTGAGCTTCAAGCTGTATAAGCCGATTTTTCAGACTAACTTTATTCCAGGTAAGGTTTAAGATCTCACTTTTACGCATCCCTGTATAATAAGCGGTGGCAAGAATCCCTTTAAGATGTCTGGAAGAATGTTCCAAAAGCTTATTAAACTGATCTTTAGAAAGTATCTTATCTCGTGCGTTTGAATTTCCCTTGAGCAATTTCTTCACCCTCTTGAAAGACTTGAGAGTATCACCGCCTACAAGGTCATTATCGAATGCCTTAAAAATCATGGCCTTGACCTTGCCGATCTCCTGATCAACGGTAGCATCAGCGCAACCTTCCTTTTTGCGCTTTGCCTGGAGATTTTCTAAGCCAGCGGGTTTGATCTGACCTACAATTTTGTTTCCAAATTCTGAATTGAATTTTTTTAAATAGACTTGCAGTATTGAATAAGATGCAAGAGTTTTGATCTTTTCAAGTCCCAGGTACCATTCTGTAAGTTCATTAAAGGTCATTTTGGTTTCTGGTTTGATGTCGAATATCTTTCCTTCCCTTTTTTGTATTGCCCTTTTGCTTAACATATCCCTGGCATCTTCAATGGAATAGGGATTTACATCTTTACCCTTTACCGGCTCCCATTTCTGTTTACCACCTGGTAGCCGATATACAATCCAATATTTGACTTTCTTGGATTTTTTCAATTTGTCCAGGTCCGCGCCACATTTACAGAGCTTATTCTTAGTAGCCTGCTTTTTGTGGCACTGTGGACATTCAGCTAATATTGCCATAGTTAATCTCCTTTCCCCTGTGGTTTTAAAGTATCCTTCAAAGCCACAAAGTTTCCATGTTCAAAAAACCCCTTGCATATGTTATTCTCTTTCGGCATAGGGATATAACGATTAACCTCTCCCCCAAAAGCATGCATATCCAGGGTATTTATTGTCTCTTGGACAAAATCCCTTAAATCCTTTAGCTCAGGATTGACATTTTCCAGGCCTGTGAAAGCCAGGATTAGGATCCTTAACTTACTGTTTATAACTGAAATGAGTTCGTTGATCTCTCTTTTATCCATTTGTTATCTCCTCGGTTTGCCTTTTTGCTATCTCCTCAGCCTTTTCCAAGGTTATGCCTTTTACATTTTTGTAAATAAACAACTGCCTTAGGAGGATTTGCCGCTCGTCCCTGGACATATCTTTAACCAGTTTTAAGAGCCTTTTTGTCTGTGAATCCATGATTCCTCCTCTTTTGAAAGACCTATTTTCGATCAATACTTTTCCTCTCCTCCTTTCTTTAAAATCTGCACATCGATTGCACCAACCTATTTCATTATAATACTATTTAGACGACCCGAGCTATCACCCCCTTTCTTTTTACTTTGGTTGTCTGATCTCTATTTGTTATCCTAAGCCTGGGCCTTGGAATGAAAATACCTTCAATGAGCATTTTGTCGAGCTCTTCTTTAACAATGCGTTTTCCTTTGCTTGGAAGCGTGACGTATGGAAGGCGGCCCGCGCATATCATTTGGTATATGGTGCCGATGGTGAGTTTTAGGTAATCGGCAGTCTCCTGATAAGTCAATAGGTGCATAATTAGTATCACCTCCTCTCCATAAAAAAACGCTCAAGATTCAATCCTGGTAGCATGGAACCAGCCCACAACTTCACAATTATGGGAATCTTGAGCGCTTTTCTCGGGTTTTTAATTTTCATTCCATGCATTTTCGAAAGATTTAAGTAAGCTTTGTATATTTATATATTCTTTTAAAGCATATGTCAAGCTTTTTTTATTGATTTGAATAAAAAAATATATTATTTATCTCCCATGGCCCGAAAAAATATAACATCAAGGATAGAAACTGAGCTAATAAAAAAGCTCAAATACCTGGCCGCTGATACAGAAAAACGCCTCAATGATCTCTTAGAAGAAGCGATCAAAGATCTTCTTAAGAAATATAAAAAAGACTTTTGAGAATCTATCAAATGCTGAACCATAGAGAGAAAATCAGTAAAGACGACCTTCTTAAAGCAGTTCAAAAGCATCTTGAGAAGGTTGCAAATAAAGACTTTGATGGAACCCTGTTCGTTTCATTTAAAAAGGGCTATATCAGTAAAGTAAGAGATATCGTTGAGATCTATTATATCCATTATACTGGATTCCAAATAACTCTATTTATTCTATTCATATGATAATTGATCATAGAACTAACCGCTTCACCGGCCCCTTGAGCAACTGCCCCAGCGTCACCAACATCTTTTCCCCCGGCGTTCGCTATTGCTGAGGTGTTTTCTGAAATCTTTGCCAGATGTTCATTAGCCACAGCCAGTTTCTCTTTGCTCTCAGCGATGTCTTTAACCTGCTGTTGCATCAATTCCACCTGTTTCTGTTGAATGGCTTCCTGAATTTCTACCAGGCCACGTTTGGCCTCCGTTGCTTCCATAAATTGCTGTCCTTTGGCTGTCCTGCCCCGTGCAATACCAAACTGTTCAACATTTGTCTCGTATAGTCCCTGTAGAGCACCTTTTTTCCTCATCAAGCTTGCAAGGTCACTTCCTTCTATTCCCGCTGCTTTTTCCCTCAGGGCCTCTTCCTGTCTAAGGTAAAACTGGGGGATCCCTCTTGTAGTTGTCTCCCTGGATCTTTCCGCTCCTTCACCCCACTTCATCCCTTTTGTTCCTGGTATAGTCATATCTCCAAATTGTTCCCGGACACCTCTTTTTTCCATAAACCCCTTATAAAACGTTTCAAAATACTGTTCTGTGCCCGCCTGTCTTTGCATAAAACCTGAAATAGCTATATCCTTTATCCTATCTTTTATGGCCACCAGTTTCTCTGCAAGAGTATTTTGTTTTTCCTGTAGAGCGTTTTGTTTAGCCAATATTTCCGTCCTCTGTTTTTCAAGCGCTACCAGTTTTTCTTGCTTTCCCGATGACACTCCAGTATCTGTTTCCAATGACACTCCGGCGCCTGTTTTAAGGTCCCTTATTTTTTTAGCAATTCTGTCAAGCGCCTCTTGGAAACTCTTATATTTTTTAGCCGATTTCCTGGCATCTTCCCCTGCCTGGTAAATGCCGGATCCTAACTTATCAAGATAGTCATATGCTTTGGCTAATGAAGGAAATGTTTCCCGGTACCCGTGCATAGCGACCTTTACTGCATCCAAAGGATATACCACAGCTGCTATAAAAGCAGTGGCATTAATAGCAGCCTGACCCATGGCCACAATGAATGCGGTTGTTTTCGTGACAGCCTCACCGACAGAATAGAATGCACTTGGCAGCCATCCTATGGCTTCTACCACTCTGGCAATGACATCAATAATATTTACTCCGACTTTTTTAGCATACTCATCAAACCTGCCAGATTCCTTTAATTCATCGATCTTTTTCACTACACTGCTTAGGCTGCTTTCCATTGCCCGCATCGGACCGGATTCCATAACCAGTCTTTTGAACTCTGTCCAATATGATTTGAGGCTTTCTATCATTCCGCGCCATCTGCTTTGAATTTTCTGTGACATACCACCGAACCGCTCCCCCATGCCTTCCAGCAAGGCCTCCACAGCCTTTCCAGCGTCAATACCTTCGTTACCGATGTTCCCTAGTTGTTTCGCTGTAAGTCCAAGTTTCTGCCTTAGTATTTCATACGCGGGGACTCCACGCTCAGCCAGTTGCATAAGCTCCTCCGCAGATACCTTACCCTTGGTCTTTATCTGGCCCAATGCTCTGGCAATTCCTTCAAGTGTGCCTTCCTTGCCTCCCAGAGCGCTGGCAGTATCTACCAGGGTAGTCATATCTTTGATGGTAGGTTTTAAACCCATTGCTCGCATCATAATGAATGATTGGATTGCTTTAGTTGTGTTAACCGGCATTTTTAGCGCCCATTCGTTAAGCTTTTCGAACCATTCTAACCCATGGCCTTTTGTGATTGTATCCAGGCTATCCTTCATCGCGTCCATTTTGGACGCTGTAGTCATAAAACCCTGAGCTATTTTGGCTAAACCATATCCCGCTACCAGGCCAACGATTGCGGTTTTCATATTCATCAGGCCCCGAGTTATTCCACCAATTGCAGGGATGGCCCTCGCACCCAGGCGCGTAAAACCAGTCTGCATCATTTTGCTTTTGCTCACAATAGAAGACATCTGGCCATGCGTTTGGTGGTACCCTCTCGTAGCGAAATTAACTCCAAAATTTTCTTGTGACATTTCTATTACCTCCTTAATTTTTAATCTTTAAAGCAGTTTTTGCCTTTAAATCTCTTATCTTCTTTTGTAATTGAACCTCAGTTTTTCTAACCATTGCATAACCTGGCTTTATACCAGATACTACATGGCCTGTACTAAATTGATCTTTCCCTGTATCACGGTCAATCCAATGTAGTGCCCTGGCTATTTTCGGCATTATTTCATGATCTTCAGTACCATATTCGAGATGAAAAATTACATCATGATCATTTAATACGCTCCAGGCTAGTTCCCTATACAATACATAACGATGGAATTTGAGTTCCCATGAATCAGCTACACTATCTCCTTCTTTTGATCTGCCACTTTTTGGCGTCAGATCAATCAATCTTTTCAAATGTCCATTCGGCCAGATCCACCATCTCCATGTAAGTTTTTTCTAGGGTCCTCTGGGACTTTTCCGCTTGCCTAATCAGAGGTTTCAAATCGAATTGACAGAATACTTCCATTTTAATGTCTCCAAATATGTTTAGTTTTTAACCTTATTCGTATTTCTTCAAATTCCCGTGCTATTCGTAACCACTTTTTTTTCTTCGCTTTCACCTCTTCAACAAGGATCTCCATTGCTTTTTGGCCCAAGTCCGTCAAATGTGTTTTCGGTGTAAGAAAACCAGTTCCGAGATCTAAAGAAATTTCATCAGATCCCCGGGCAAAAGTCACCTCGTCGTTTCTCATTTCCCATTCGCGGCCCAGTTCATTATTGAGACGGTCAACAATACTTTGTAGAATTTTACCACCTCTTTTTTCCGCCGATTTCATCGCTTTTTCTAACATATGTTGTGATGGATTCATAATATATCTCCTTTTTGCAAATGGTTTGTAGCTAATCTTACCATCCTGGCAAAATGCCCTCCATGCCAAGTGAGAATGAAACCTTGCTTGTCACACTGCTTAGCAAACTCTATGAAATAATAAGCAGCTTTTAGAGGGAACCCATTCTCCTTAATCCAAGTGTCCAGCTTATTATGATCTCCCAACCAAGCCAGGGTTTTACCCAGCGTGTATGCATCTTCATGACTATTTCCCAGGGTGCGGATTCGAGCCTTAGCTTCTTCCAGGGTTGCAGGCTCTTGAGGTAGAAGCTTTGCAGTGATCATTGCCTGAATTTCATCTATTGTGATTATGATTTTTTGTCGCAATTCCATGGTTTTAATCCCGGTTCCCAATCGGTATTAGAAAGAACCATGGGGTACCGATTGAGTTTTGGAGTACAAGACGCCGGGTCGCCTTATATGGATCCCCATAGTTGTTTTATCCGTGATTTAATATCCATAAATCTTCCTCGGATAACTCAATATTTTTATCTATTTCAGGGATTGCCTCTCCTTGCATATAACCCAGGCAGGGGAGAGGAAGCGGTTCTAAAGGTTTATTTTGCCTTAGCGCTGCCATGGCCAGAGCTATGATTTGATCTATTTTCTGGGTGCTTTTTTCTTTTACGATTCTTATGCCTCGACTGGTTTCTTTGCCAACGGCACAAGTAGCTTCGATTCTGATATCCTTACATGGGTATAATAGCATATTGCCATATTCGATAAGATCAAAAAGATTCTGGCCTATCTCAGTTAAATTGCTTACCGTTTGAGGGTATTCTTCCATCGGTAAACCCTTTTTCTTTAGGGTAGTAGCTGACCGATGGAATTGAAAGGGGTCATACTTAACCGATACCAGGGTATATCCCCTGTGAAGACTCAAGAGATATGCCTCCATAGTCTCCTCCAGGTCCATGGGGTCATCCGGGGTAGGTTGCCAGAAGCGCTTGGGGCCTAATTTGATCTTATTTTCATCTTCATAAACGCTCACAACCGCGCTTCGATCTCTCTTTACGCTGGCATCCACCCCAATATAGAGCTTGATTTTTTTATCAGGTAGGGGAGGTCTATGGTCTTGATCTACGCAATTATCCCATCTATCCATGTCAAACAGGGTGGATTCACTGGATACCCACATGTTTTTATGGAGCCTGAGAAAGGTATTCTTCCTTAAATGTTGCTCCTGGCTGGCATAATACTCTGGGGTCTGCCATGGCATACGTGCCTCATTATCCCAATACATAAAAAGTTCACCCTTAGCATAAGCCGGGAAGTCGTCACCCAGGGGTCTTTCTATCCCCTCTTTGACGGTACCATTTTCATTAAACACCTCATGATAAAGCTCTTCCAGGAGTTCAGATTCACCTTCAAACCCGGCGTATGTTGTTATGAATCTGATAGAGTTTTTACGGGTGGGAATCTGTGTCAACTCATCATAAAGCCTCCGATCCCGCTCGGTGGTAAAGCCCCAGAGTTCGTCCCAGGTAGTCAGGCCATGGTTAGAACCTGCTTCACCCTCAAAATTGTTAGGGATTGCCAGGACGGTTGACCCATTACGGAGGGTAATCTGATTATTGTTGATAGATACAACTTCACTTAATAGCAAAGGATTTCTCTGAATGAATCCCTTTAGTTCTTTAAAGGCCCTGGCCACAACCTGATCTCTCTTGTTAGCAGCTGTAATAATTTCATTAGGTGGCTCAATATTATATGCCCAGTAAGCCTTGACAATGGCATTTATAGTTGTTTTGCCGCTTTTTTTAGGGCAGGAGTAAACGATAATGGAATAAGGCAACCTATCCCCTTCATCAAAAGGAAAAGCATAGTCCAGGATAGCTTTTTGATGATGCTCAAGCTTAATTTTGTTACCTGTAGGAAGTATAATGAAATGTTCGGCCCAGTCAGTTAAGCTCATCATTCAACTCTCAGTTTAATAATTACCTTCTCAGGGATTTCTTGTTTCTTAGGAATATAGATCATACCAACCAGCCCCTGGCCTTCATTAATGATATATCTATGGTATCTGTAACTGTCCTTGTCATACGTTGCTGTTACTTCCTTTTCCATGGTTCTTATCCTCCAAGATTTTCATAGCCTTCTCATAACTCAAGGGTTTATTGTTTTTTGTGGTTACTGAGAGAGCCTCAAGATCGCGCCTAAGACACTCTGAAAAGGTACTATAACCATGTGAAAGGCAGCCAATTAGCTTACCGTCCTTGTCAATTATTGATGGTTGCTGGTCAACGTATTTACCGATCTGAAGGAGTACAATCAGCTTTTCTCTTATTCTATCTAATAAAAGACATTGAGCAGTTGAAAGATCTTGTCCGATATCTTCTTTTAAACCCTTTATAACCATATGTAATTGATGTCCTTCTGTAGTTCTTTTATCCGTATAACGTTTGCGTATGTGTTTGGAATATGCACCATGAGTCAAAGCCCCTCCTTGGGGGTTCTTAATTTTCCATTTGGCCAGGTTTTTGGCCCCGGCGCCGCCCTTTTTCTTGATTGATTTACGAGCTTTTTTTGCCATTAAAAGCCTTTCAAGTGTTGACTATGTGTTGACCTGGTTTATAGAGATGCTTGCAGGTAAAGGCTTTACAAGTCACCCACTACCTTTATAGGTTAGTGTTTATAGTGATTCAATGTATTGCTCAATATCATTTCGGTCAAATTTAACCAGCCCACCGATCTTCTTTGGCTTAATTGGAAACCTTTTTTTAGCTCGTGGGCCAACTTGATTATATATCGTCCTTGGAGAAAGACCTAGATATTGCGCTGTCTCTTCAACTGATAAAAATCTTTTTAATAATCTTTGAGTCATATACCCCCTCCCTTGGTTTTAAAATCTATGAGCATCAAAGAGCTTACCCTGCGGCGGTTCGACCTGCGCTTTGCTCAATTCTTGGATAACATCCTCTACAGTTCTTGCTACGAACGCCAGACCCCCGGCTCTATTTATATCATCAATAAAACGATGTTGATATTCAGTGAGCTTTCCATTTTCTGTCTTAACCTCAATTGCAAGAAACCTTCCCCTTGGCAGGCAACCCAGGATATCCGCAATTCCCTTTTTAGCAAATCCGCCCTGCCAGTGTTTCCAGCAAAAAACTCCCATGGACCTTAATTCTCTCAAAATTATCTTTGTAATGTCTGTTTCTCTCATGATTTTTGTCGTCAAAAGTGTCGTCACCTGAAAAGCTTATTTAACTATCTGATATTATTTAGAAATCCCGAAATCCCTTATATAGAGAGGGATATCTTTTTCCCTCCTCTATATATATAAAGTTGAGTTTCTTTATAAAATTCAATATGTTATACCCTCATTTCTGTTGACGACACTTTTGACGACATTTTTACTTTACTAACCTCCACAATTTATTTTTTTTATCCCAGATGATCTCCTTGAATTTTCTTAGATTACTGGTAGCCATACCGTAAAACCACAAGCCCTCACGGTTAGCATTCACAAGCCGCTTGAGATTTCTATCCGACCTGGGACCCCCTCTTAATGCTCTTCTTATCCGCTCCTCAATCTTGGCCACTTTATTTTCAGCATCCACGGGATCATGTAAACGTCTGATCTCAAGTTGCCAGTTGGCCAAGGCGATTACCTTCTTAATTACGCCTATATCCACTTCATCCTTAAACTCATTAAGTGCAACCAAAGACATAAGCCTCATAGAATAGGTATCCAATCGTTTAGTATGGATAGATTGTTCAAGATCAATATACCATTTCTGGTATAAGTCTTTAGCTTCATCTGTGAGGTCAAGTTCTATCCCTTGCCCGGTTGATTTAAGAATATCAATAAGATCATTTTTGAGAGCCTGTTTTTCCTGATCAGGAATCTTCTTAGGTAAGCTAAATTTTCGTTCCCCCATGCCAGGCACTAACCAAAGGCGATTATAAAACCCAATATCGGTAAAAGCAGGTATCCAGATTCGTTCCCAAGTCTGGACAGTTGACGCTGCTAACATAGATAGATGGGCATCTTTGATGTCTATGCTCATAGTTTTGGTATGAGCCTCGTATATGTTCATTTCAAAAAGGCTATTAACTGCTGGTAACAACACCGAAGATTCGATTTTACATTTATTGATAAAGCCCTTAAATTCATCAAAACATAAAAGTAAATTGCTATCTTTCTTAAGACGCATTTGTAATCCTTCAGCAGATCCCACTCCCCAACAAACCGCGAAATGCTCCATAGTCTCTTTGAAGAAATTAACCACTTTGATCAACGCGGTGCTTTTTCTGTCATCAGCCGACTCCCCTAAGAGAACGGTAAAAAGCCGGGGTTGTGTGTCAAGCTCACTTACAAGCTTCACTTTATCTGCCAGGATATTCCCCAAACATGTAAGAAAAGCCATGTAGAAAAAGTGTTTCGGGACTTCCAAGTAAGAGCTGTAGACGTGCGCAAATTTTCCAGCCACCCCATCCATAACATTAGGGAAAAAATCAGTTGCTTTTTCTTTTAACTCGTCAAGATCTGTATTCGTTTCAGCAATAACCTCCTCAGTTGATTCACCGGCCTTGAGTTTATCTTGGGCATGTAGGAGGGAAAAGTTTAAGTTGCGTGCCTTGGCAGATCCCTTTATCTCATTAATTAAATGGGGTATTATTTGACTTGAACCGATTCGCTCTTCAGCAACTAAACTAGCAAGATAGTGCTTACCCCCTATTTTTTTAAGACCGCCATTGTTTGATAGTAGTTTGAATGCTTCTATTATTTCAATCGGCTTTCCCTGCTCTGATAAATCTAATATGGCTCTAAAGATCTCCCTGGTCCGCTCAAAATAAAAATCATCTGGGGTCAGTTGCTTTTTTACCTGATCGAAACTGTCCCGATAGTAAAAAACATGGCCCAAAAGAACTTCTTCAACCTCTATGTTGCCAAATTCTACCATTATAGCCACTGTTGATTATAAAGGTGTGCCAACCGGGACACTTAGCCAAGCCAAAGGGCAGAGGTGCCTTAAAACCGACTGGCACACCCAATCATTCTTGTCTATTTTCCTTGCTGGTTATTTCCTCTCCAGTAACACGTTTGAAAGGCTTCCCTTTCCCAGTGTATTTAGCAAAATGTTTTCCCGTCACAGTTCCGCCCGGAGAAACTGTAATCGGATTGCAACTATCAAAATACTGATCATAGACAACCTGGTCAATCTTGCTCACATTTATAAAAATGGGCTCTTTTTTGGTCATCTGAATACCTCCCATGCAAACGTTTGCATCAGCTATAGCTCTGAATCTCCGCCCCACTCACCGCTGGATCTATGACAGCGTCAAGGCCCGCAATCTCCATGTCTTCCGAAACAATCTCAACCTCCCGGCCATCCCTTTTCTCTTTGGTTGTGTTTGCGAAAATCCTTGAAGACATACCCACGCTAACTCCCCCATCCAGAAGAGCCTCCAGCGTTTTACCCGCTTCCGTCCCAAGTGCCTCCCCCTCAAAGCAAAGATAATCCTCATCATCTAAGCTCAGCGCCATATATTTTATCGCTGTTTTGGATAATTGGCCCCCAGAACCCTCCGGCATTGGGTGGTCGATCTGGCCGAGGACCTGTCCTTTTTCCAACATGGGGCCAAGCCTGACTATCTCTTTTTCAAAACCTTTTTTAGGATAGAGTCGTCCATTCGCAGTAACAACTTCCGCCCTGGCGGCACGACCTTTGATAATGGTAACATCTCCTTTTTGTTTAGCTTCGATAATCCCTAAGTTGCTGTATAGATTTTCTATTAATAGATATCGATTCCCTTGGGCATTTTCGTTCAACCAAATAATGCTTTTATCTTCTCTGGCCTCGGCAACTCCGGCCAGGACTTTCTGTCTTTGCTTCGATTCTGTCAACTTATCAATCTGCCCGGCCTTTCGCTCCTCATGTAATCCAGCTAATTTTTGCTGTCTGCTTTCATTAATCGCCCTGGATTTTCTCTGTTCAACGTTTCTCCCCGCTTTCACCCAGGCCGTTTTTTTCGCCACTTTCGCGGGATTCCCAAAATCAAAACCTTGCTTCACATCATACGAATATGGGACCTCAAAATACTCGAGCTGGCCCTTCTGATTTTCAACGCCAATGTAAATCCTATTTTCGAAGGTTTCTTCGATATCCAAATATTCCTGATGAAAGAGATCGGCGGCACCGGCTTTAAGTTGCTTTAAAAAATCTTCAATACTTCCCTTCCACGACTTTGGTAAGGGTAAAGTCTGTTCAGAATTCCCTATCAATCTCGCTTGATGATTCTCGTTTAAAACCTGGTCTAAACTTTTCTTATTCATTTTCTTATCTCCTATTTAAATATTGATATGAAGACTCCAGGGAGGAGGTAGGGCATGGATAGGCCCCGATTACCTGGAGTCTTCATTGAGTTCATTAATACATATGTCTAAGGATCTTATATTTTGCAGATCTTCCTTAATCTGCTCCTGAAGTATGTTGATCCTATTGAACTTAGGTATAAGCAAAGGATGTGCATACGCACCAAACTTTTTAGTAAGCAAAGCCTCGCCCTTTGTCATTCTGTCAAGATAGTCCTGAATTTCCCCTTTCAATTTATCGATTTCCTTTGTTGACCCGTGAATCTTCTTATCGAGCTCGTCTTTTTCTCTCTTACAACCTTCAAGCCTGAAAAGTATCCCGAGCTCGCGCTCTTTTTTGAGAATACTCTCGCGTTCTCTTTGCAGTTGTTGAGATCTCTCCAGATTCTCTTTGATCTCCCCTTCCTGCATTTCTATGATTTTAAGAACCCCATCCCTATTTCGCTTCTCCAGGGCCTCAAGCTCTTTCTCGATTTCTAGCCGTTGACCTCTCACCTGTTCAAAATCATCTTTGATTGTCATCGCCACCTCCTTTTGGAAAAATCATGTCTTCAGGTAGGCAGAGCCTTTCTGAGAGCCTTTTCCGCGTACTTGGCCAGCCCTGTTGCCTTCTTTTGGTTTCAATATTGCTGATAGTGCCTGGTTTCAAGCCAGTTAAGTTAGCGACCTCATTGGTCGTCAACCCCATAGCTTTTCTTATCCTCTTTAAAGCACTCATAAAACCCTCCGGTTTTCTAAAAAAAAGGCCGTTTCAATGCGTAAAAACGCTATGAAACGGCCCAACCTTCGTTGTAACAACCGCTCGTTATGCTTTAAATTTTGCCTTATTTTAAATACTCAAACCTTTTTGTCAACGAATTTTTCAGTTTCTATTGTCTTAAATCTAACAAAACTGGACAATGAGGGTCAAAATGAAAACTTTTTTCATATTTTATATACTTATTAACCACCACTACCCTTTTAGGTAATGTGTATCTTAGTCAACATTTAGTCAACAAAAGGTAAAAAATACCCCCCTATTTACTTTTTTTTATTTATTATTATTTTTATTACATTAATAGATTTAAGTATTTGATTTTCCTCTTTAATTCATTTTACCTTCTTTTACCTTCTTTTACCATAAATCTACCTTGAGGGGGTAGTGGGTTACGCCCGTGCGGGTTCAAGTCCCGCCTTCGGCACCATTTTAAAAGAAGAATATTTTTCACTCACATCACGTTATAGACAGTCACTATTTCTTCCATATTAGAATCGACAACAACGGCCTTAGTGGTGCATTTATCTAATAAATGAATTAAGTGCTTATATTGTTTGATAATCCGGTCTTTATCTTTTTTATGTAGTCTGTATTCTAAAGCATTACCGGGCTTTCTTATAGAGGTTCCATGTTCTAAAATCACATCGATATAATCTTTTGGAATACCTCTTTGTTGCAATCTTTCGCTTGCATGTTTTGATGTTTTCATAAGGTATCTCCTTTCATTGATTATTTTTATTTAGATCTATCTTATTGAAAGCTTATCCTCAAACTTTCCATCTGCATGAATCTCGGCCTTTTACACTAAATAAACCTCGCCAAAATTATTAAAATCCATGTGTGATCTGAGGTACTAAAAGAAAACCCCTTGTGCCATGTTACTGAATCAGCTTTGAAATTATGTATAAAAGTATATGTAAGATTTTAATTATTTATAATAGTGCATTTATGATTTTAATTATATACTAATATGTATATAACAACCAATGTCAAGAAAAAATTTTATCAAGAGAAAAAATATTAAAAAATTACTAAATATATGTTTTATAGGAATGTGATTAACACTAATTTTGCCTTTTTAGACTGCCATTAGGAATATTTTATAATGTTATGAAGGTTCGATTTGCTTCAGGATAGACATGTTGTAGACTAATAGAACAAAATTTGTGTGGAATCATATTGCAGGTGATAGTTTATATATAAAGAGAGATTTTTTTGCCTATCTCGCATCTTTCTGAGTGTTGGGAGCCATATCTCTCTCGTGATTTGCATTTCTCTTACTTTTTAGGGTAAGAAAAAGCTTATGAACAGGATAAAAGCTATAGGGTTTGACCTTTTTAATACCTTGGTCATTGCCAAGCCTCATATTTTACATGAGGCCATGAGGAGGTTGATCAAAAGCCTTCGGCAAAGTGGTTTCAAACTTGAGAATGAACAATTTAAAGAAGCCTACCGGGATGCTGCTCTGGAGTTTGTCAAAAAAGCTCAAGAGGATGGTATAGAAACACACAACCGTTTTTGGATAAGCGCAGCACTAAAGAGCCAGGGATACAATATCTTGCCTGATGATCCCCAAATAGCTATAGCAGTTGACAACTATTTTTCAGCCTTTTTTCTACACTGTCATCTTATTCCAGGCACAAAAGAGATGCTCAGTAGCCTGATGGATGTATACCGTCTCGGGTTACTTACTAATTTCACTCATGGGCCTGCTGCCAGAGAGATCATTGCCAAGTTAGGTCTCAACCCTTTTTTTGATGTGGTGCTCATTTCTGGCGAGCTGGGCTTTCGGAAGCCACATCCTTTGGTTTTTCACCAACTCATTGAGCACCTGGGGGTTGAAAAGGATCAAATTCTTTATGTCGGCGACGACCCAGAGCCCGATATTACGGGTGCACAGAAGGCTGGGCTACAGCCTGTTTTGACCACCTATGTGAGGGATCAAAATATACCGTTTATACCGGGTATTGTTTTTAGGGGCGCTGAAAAAGTAGACTGCGAAGTACCTAAGATCTCTACGTGGAAAGATCTGATATCTCTATTGGAAAGGTAATGAAGTGTTAAGCAAGGAAGGGGATACCTATTCGCTACTTATTGAATCGCCTTTTTTTTGAAATCATTTGTCTAATTTCATCCGGATCTCCGAAATAGATGCAATGAGCCAAACAGACATTATCGGCACAGGCTGGTATAAGTCCCCTATCTACCCGATGATGGCAGAGGTTACACTTTTGTGCGATGCCTTTATTCATGTCAAAGGCAATGGCATCGTAAGGACATGCTTCTATGCAAGCCTGACAGCCAGTGCATTTCTCATAATCCATCACTACTATACCGTCTTCTCTCTTACTAATAGCTTTCTCTGGACAAACCTCTGCACAAGGAGGGTCATCACAGTGTCTGCAGACATTCACCTGAAAAAAGAAATCAAGTTTACCATCGATTATCTTGGGGCCAACTTCTAAAACAGAGATTAACTGAACACCATCAGTTGAATTGTTTTCTTGTTTGCATGCAACTTCACAGGCCTTGCATCCCCAGCAGGCCTCATGATCTATAACCAGTGCATATTTTTTCATGAACTACCCCTTTAGTTACTACTCAGGATATATCTTACATAAAAGTGTTCTGACGTTAGTTGCACCCATTGCAGGATCGCAGCCCTCATAGGCATTGTCTGTCAATATGTTAATGTTTGATTCATCCCACCCGTGTCCTGGATCTTTTCTCTCTGGAAACCACCAGGCATGCTGTGCCCCAATAACCCTTGGGTCAATACCTGCAAATATTTTTGCTCGTTGCCTGACCTTGCCACGTGGGGATTCAATAATCACCCAATCTCCTTCACGTATGCCTTCTTTCTTTGCAGTTTCAGGGTGGATTTCCACAACTGGTTCTCTATGAAGCTCTCTTAGCCAGGGAACCTGACGATTCTCTGTATGAAAAAAACCGGGAGACCTCATTCCAGTAATAAGGATATATGGGTACTGCTTATATAATTCTGGCGAGCTTAAAGGGCTTTCAGGAACTTCACGATATTGGGGAAGGGGATCGTATCCCCATTTTTCAAGCAATGTTGAATATAGTTCAAACTTATTAGTTGGGGTAGAAAACCCCTTTTTCTTATATTTTTGATACGTGACTTCCCCTCTTATGTAATCAGTCTCGCTGAATTTCTGCCACGTTGTGCCCATGGGTTCTAATATGTAATCTAAAGCTCCTTCAAAACTATCCCACCAGTATTCTCCCTGGCCCACTCTATGAGCAAGGTCATTGAGCATTTCATGATCTGATCGGCACTCTCCCACCTGGATGACCTTTCTCCTTGGCAGGATGTAACCATGTCTCTTCCAAAAATCTCCAATATAGTCCATTTCGAGCCATGTAGAGGCTGGTAAAACAATATCTGCAAGTTCGGCTGTTGGTGTTAAGAAAAAATCAGAAACGGCCATGAACTCAACCTTTTCAAGTGCACGGTAGACCTCTTTTGCATTTGCGCGAGTCATAACAGGATTTGAGCTGATTAAAAATAGCATTTTTACCGGATAGGGCTTCTTTGTAAGAATAGCATCCCACACACATTTGGGATTAATAATTGCAAAATTTCCCGCAAGACGGAAACGATCTGCCCCTAAACGTTTTGCTGCCTGCTCTTTTGAGAGTTTCTTGTGGGCACCAAATTCTGCCACGGTTCTAACCTTAGGTGCTCTAAATAAAACCTGTCCTCCAGGTACGTCTATATTTCCAGTTATACCCATAAGGGCCATGAGAGAGCGGTTGTTGTCTGCGCAGTTTATCTGCTGTTCAATGGCCACTCCCCATTGGATTGCTGCAGGTTTAGTAGTTGCAAATAGTCGTGCAGCTTCCCTGATTTTTTCTTTTGGAACCCAGGTGATTTTTTCTACCTTGTTTAGTGGATATTCATTGACCCGTTTAACAAAGGGCTCCCATCCATGGACATAATTTTCTACAAATTCTGTATCATAAAGTTTTTCGTTGACGATGACATTGAGCATTCCCAGGGCGAGGGCTGTATCTGTTCCTGGTCGGAGCTGAAGCCAGATATCAGCACGGGCTGCAATACGTGTTAATCTTGGGTCAACGGCAATGAGTTTTGCCCCTTTCTCAAGGCTCACTGAGAAAGATTCACCCTTATATTCATCAGAGTTACCTATCACCAAATTGTTGCCCCACACCATAATGCACTTTGGATTGTTTTCGTAGTCTACGATAGGATTGGATCCACAGGTAATGATACTGGTAGCAATACGAGGGCCGTAGCAGAAATGACCTGCTGTAAGAACATTGGGGGTACCAAGAAGGTTGGCAAAGCGATAAATTACCCCTTCATTTTCCCTTCCCGTTCCATACCCCATTACAATCGATTCTGCCCCAAATGCTTTTTTATACTGCACTATCCGTTCTGCAATGGTATTCAATGCTTCATCCCACGAAATACGCTCCCAATTTCCGCTTGCCTTTGCCCCAACTCTTTTGACAGGATACTTCAATCGATCCGGATGGTAGGCCAATTGAGTGGATGCAATTCCTTTGCTGCATAGAGTTCCATGATTTATGGAGCAGTCAGGATCACCAGCAATTTTGACCGCCTTACCATTTTTCGTATAGACCAAAACTCCGCAGCCACCATGGCACATTCGACAGTGACTTTTGACTACAGAATCATACCCATAGGTCTCCATCTCCCTTTTTATATTGGAGTAAGTGAATTCAGTCATATACTGACTCCCTTTATTAAGGCTACTTTAAAGTCCAGATGTCTTCATAAGGTAACTTCTTAACAAATGTGTAAAGTTTTTAAGACGTTCAATTTAAAATAATGAGTAGGTTGCGTAAAACGGTTATCGGTTGCGCAACTCGAAACGGCGAACGGTTGCGTGGTAACGGCCGAAGACCGATTGCCGACAAACGATTCGAGCCTCGCAACCGCAACCCTATGGCGTAACCGAATATCACATAAATTGACCAGTTGCCCTGAAGGGGTTATGCTCTTCATAATTTGTCGGTTTGAGGCGGAGCTTCGATAGATAAATGCAGTTATGTTATTTCTTTTAATTAGAGTAATCCATATCAAGCTGAAAGAATTCCCCAGGTTTTCCAGAATCTGGTTTTGGGGAATACGTAGCAGGTTCTGTACCTTTCTTGAATGCCTGAAAGCAGGTCTTTTGTGAGGAGGGGCTAGCTAATAGACCGGTTTTGGCATCTATTTTTGTAATAATTACCCCTTCAGGAGGTTGAAATGGGATTATGGGTTTTCCTTTGAGAACCTCTCTCGTAAAGTAAAGCCAAATAGGGCAGGCAGCCCTTGAGCCTGTTTCCCCCTTACCCATTTGTCTGCTATCATCAT
>Ga0315547_1000702_pt1 | contig 30792 bp, 23 predicted proteins | sample SalMarSW160240MG_2_FD_202542 | JGI IMG/M metagenome (GOLD analysis project Ga0315547, IMG submission 202542) | Salt marsh sediment microbial communities from the Plum Island Ecosystem LTER, Massachusetts, United States - Salt Marsh Sediment SW1601-240 ...
TCAAAGGCAAAGAACAGGGCAACGAAAGGGGAATATGTCCAGTCCAACATAGGTGTGGCAAGGCCATAATGTTGAGCAAGTGCCCACCATTCGTCCTCCTCATCATTTTGGGGAGGTATTTCAAATACAAACTTGCCTCGAGCTAACTCCTTAAATCTTTTGAGTTGAAGCTCACGATGTACGCGAGGAGTTTTGAAATATGTGGGGTCATCACGACGAGGCTTAGTAGGGAATCTATTTTCCAACCTGTCCAAGGTTGACTCAACTTTCCAATTTGCATTGGCCTGACCACGATAGATTAAGGTTGGCCAGCTTAGCTGTGGATCGCGTGCGAACTCAACAAACTCCCACCACGAACTCAACGTGTGTTCGATTATGCCTTTCTTTACTTTTCTATCAAGTTCAATCTGGTCAATCGTGACTACGCTCATCGTCTCCACCCCATCAACAGAAACCGGTCGTTAAATACATCTTATCCTTATTATCGGCTGGCAATGGAGACGAGTTTATCCGGTATCGCCCAAAAGAGCGCAAAAAGCGGTGTTCTACTCTCAATCAGACATTAACGAATTGGGAGGACTGGCTGCGAAAGCATCAACAATAACTTATTCATGGATTGGTTTGTTCCTATACCTTGTCCCTTAACCAAAGTAACAGAACTTGAACCTATAACAATACAATCCTTGCTATTAACTTGATAATTCCCTGCGGCTTGCCGAAGAGAGATTCATTTAATGTTAATAGTCCTTTTGATTAGTCAAAAGGACTACTTCATTGTAAACGTAGATACCCACACCCTTACAGGCGTGGCACTTATGGGTTTCGAGCAAAGCTCGTCCTGCTACACAGGATATTGCTCACATCCCCACCCGCACAGGTGGGCAGTTCCCGCTAAATTAAATATTATTGTGGGCTGTTTGGTTTTAATCATCTGCGATTGTAAAAGGCGCAATTTAAATCCTGGCTTTTTGTAAAACTTTCATAAATTCCAGAATAGCACCAGCCTTGCTTTTAATTCCGATCTTACGAAAAATATTCCCAAGATGAGCACGCACCGTGTTGTATGCGATGTGCAGTTTCTCACTAATCTGTTTGTTATCTAACCCATCGCATACTAATTTAGCAACCTCTACCTCTCTTGGCGTTAAATGCCAACATCTACCAAGATACTCCCATTGTTTTGTCTTGAAAGCCATAGTGCGCGCCCCATATGTAATAAGATAACTTGGTTAAACTACATCTAACAATAGTACAAACAGGAATAGTCTTTTTGATTAGTCAAAAAGACTATTTACATTATATAATCAAACATTTTTATTTCAACATTCCTTTTTGAGGGGCGGATTCAACTCATAAATGCAACAAGTAGCTTGTGCCACAGGTAGCTTGTGCCACAGGTAACGAAAAAGTTGGTGAGTTGTTACACTTACTCGCTAACCTAAAAAACGCTAGTGCCGTTTCTAAAAAGTAACTATCACTTTTTCGGTCGTTGTCGGGCCTGCAAAGAAGGTCGTAGCAATCTAAAATAGTCGAATATTAAAGCCGCCTAAGGCGGAAAAAAGTTACACTTTTTTATTAGAAACGGCGATAGAAGGAGCGCTTATGAGAAAGTATTGCCAGCTCACCGAAGAAGACCGTATCGAAATTTACGCCATTAAGCAAGCAAAAATATCTCAAGCTCAGATAGCTGACAAATTAGTCCGCCATATGCTGATTCGACCATCTGGCGAGAGCTACAAAGTTGATATATACTATCTTGCCGTCTGTAACAAACAAGGATGGCAGATTTTCTTCTCGTCCTGATATTACTGCCATTCATTGCAACAAAAAAACCTTTAGGCTGTATATAAAGAAGTTGACAGAATACCGATACCGGCTGAAAATACAGCAAAATATAAATGAACTAAAGTTTTAAGTGCCTAAAATTTGGAGTAAGTCTTAACTTTAGCTCACTTTAGACACTAACTATCAGGAGGTCGAGAAAATGGCGTCAAACGAAACGGAACAAGGCTCCACATCCGGTGCTCCTGAGCAACAAGCCACGCACCTGAATCCTCGCATTGAAAAGGACCGTCAAATGATAGTGGAGGCGCGGCGTAAAGGCACCGGAGCGACTATAAAGACGTTCTTAAAGTTATCGGGACCTGGTTGGCTGCAGAGCGGAATCACTGTCGGAGGCGTGTCTTTCTCATCGAGTCTGTACCTTGGTGTACTGGTGGGTTTCAGTATGATGTGGCTACAGCCCTTAGCTATGATATTAGGTATCATTATGCTCGGTGCTATTGCCTATGTGACACTTTCCATTAGGCAGCGTCCTCTCAAGGCTATCAATGAGCACGTCAGTCCCGTGCTCGGATGGAGCTGGCTGCTTGCATCAATGGCTGCCAATATCGTATGGTCAACACCGCAGTTTGTTCTTGGAACCCGTGCCATCCAGCAGAATCTTTTACCTTCCGTCATTGGGCCGGAGGTAGTGCCGGACCCATGGGGCAGAATTATCTGTGTTGGTTTTATTCTTGCAATTTGCATCATCGCGACGATGTTCTACGGCGCCGGAGGCCGAGGGGTCAAAATATTTGAAGTCATCATAAAGTCAATAGTAAGCATGATTGTTTTGTGTTTCTTTGGTGTCGTCGTCAGGTTAAGCATTGCGGGTGTTATTGATTGGGGCCAGATCTTTCGTGGGCTAATACCAAGGCTTCGAATGTTGACCGAGCCGGCTGCTACGGTTAAGCCTTATATCGAGGCCGTGCTCCCTCAATTCCAGCAGTTCTGGACAAAGCTCATTGTCGCCCAGCAGCGTGATGTGATGATAGCCGCTACTGCTGCAGCGGTAGGTGTTAATATGACGTTTCTGCTGCCGTACTCGATGCTGCGAAAGGGCTGGGACAGGTACTTCCGAGGTCTTGCGATATTCGATCTTTCAACGGGATTGTTCATACCCTTTATTCTCGCTACCGGCTTTGTAGTAATAGCCTCGGCATCAAGGTTTCACACGACGCCGGCTCCTGGTTTTGTACCGGATGAACCGGGCGGGGTCGTGACAGTCGAGCCGGCATATAATCTTGTTGGTCCATATAAAAATCTATTAAAACAACGTCTGGCATTTGAAACCGGTGCCGACGCAATTGCCAAGCTCTCGCCTGAGCAATTAGAGCAGCGAACAAGTGCTCTGCCCTACGCCGACAGAAAGATGGCCGCTATGCTGGTCAAGCGCGACAATCTTAATTTGGCCGCGGCGCTGGCTCCACTGACCGGCAATTTTCTGGCACAATTTGCATTCGGCCTCGGCGTACTGGGAATGGGCATAGGAGCCGCAACAATGGTGATGACTATCAACGGCCTATGTCTTTGTGAAATGCTCAATAGACCTTTGAAAGGCTGGACCCATCGCATCGGCTCTCTGATAGTCTCTGTAGGTGCTCTGGTGGCTATTTTCTGGAACGCACCGGCTCCGTGGCTGGCTATGCCAACCTCGGTGTTCTGTATCATACTGCTGCCAATTGCATATTTCGCCTTTTTAATGCTGATGAATCAGAAAAGTATGTTGGGTGACGATATGCCGCGAGGTGGTAAACGTGTGGTCTGGAATATCCTGATGCTAACTGCTACTGCAGTAGCAACGCTCGTCAGCATATGGAGTCTATGGTCGAGATTAGGCAGGTGGAGCATTGCAGTTATTGCTACATTTGTGGGACTTATTTTGATTGTCCATTTCTTACGCAAAGCTAAAAGAAAGGCAGTGACGATATGACGAACGAACAATGGGAAAAACTGCAGCTTGTGATAGCCGGTGAATTGCTTGACCCGCTGCCGGTGGCTTTTATTATCGATAGTCCCTGGCTTCCGGGCTGGGCGGAAATGACCACGCTCGATTATTTCACAAGCGAGCGACTGTGGTTCGAGGCCAACCTCAAGGCAATCCGACGGTTTCCAAACGTTATTTTTCTGCCGGGTTTCTGGGCTGAGTTCGGTATGTGCACCGAGCCGTCGGCTTTCGGTGCAAAATGCACCTGGCAGGAAAAAGAATTACCCTTCGCCGGGAAAACCATTACCGATATTCAGGACGTCCACTCGCTCGACAAACCAAATCCCAAAAATGACGGTTTGCTACCATTTATCCTCAATCGTTTAAAACACTATCGCAGCCAAATCGAGAAGTCAGGCCATGGCATTAAGTTCGCGGTGTCACGTGGGCCGTTGAATGTGGCAACGTTTCTTATGGGAACTACTGAATTTCTCATGGCCATCCGTACTAATCCCGATGAAGCCCACAAGCTGCTCGATATAATCACGGACTTTATCATCGACTGGCTCGAACTTCAGGCAGAGACATTTGCCTCCATCGACGGCATACTAATCCTTGACGACATTGTAGGTTTCTTAGGAGATGATGATTTTAAGCAGGCGGCACTACCGTATCTTAAGCGCATCTTCCAGTCGCTCCAAGTAAGCGTTAAGTTCTTCCACAATGATGCACCAGGACTCATCTGCGCACCGTACCTTGCCGAGATGGGTGTGAATTTATTTAATTTCAGTCACGATCACGGCCTGGACCAGATGAGGGAGCTGACGAAAAATAGTGTCACTTTATTGGGTAATATTCCGCCACGTGATGTTCTTGCTGCGGGCACGCCAGAAGATGTACGCAGTAGCGTCAAATCAGCCCTTGATTCAGTGACGGATAAAAGCCGGATTATTCCTTCCTGCGGCGGCGGTATGCCGCCTGATGTTTCGACTGAGAATCTCGAAGCCTTCCTGTCGGCAGTGCATAACCCCCAGTGAAACTGGGGGCTAAATATAACTTATTTAGGTTAAATATAAATTTTTATTTAGCCCCACGTTTTACGTGGGGTCTTTTGTGTTAAACACCTCAAGTTTTTTCTTCCAACCAACCGATAAATTCATAAAGAACAGTAATTTTTTTCTTACCGTAGATAAACCATGAGGTGTAAATATGGGTAGAAATGTCATAACAATTTTGATGGCGGTTATTGTATGCTTTGGATTGATAGTTGTTGGCGGTTGTGAAAGCGATGCACAAACGGGCGCTCTTATTGGCACAGCGGTTGGTGCCGGAGCAGGACAGGCTATCGGCCGAGACACGGAATCAACGCTGATTGGAGCGGGAGTCGGCGCCGTCGGCGGCTACATCATCGGCAACGAAAGCGACAAGAATAAATAGAAGCCTTTCTGTCGGCGGCTGGGAAAACCCCCAAATGAATCCTTCGACAGGACTCAGGACAGGTTTGGGGGCTAAATATTTCTTACCTGCTAACCATCTAAATAAATTCGATGTGGTTCGCTATTGTCGAACTCCTAATCTGGGAGGCAGCTTCTCGCATACTTTCTTTATTATCTTTTTGACCTGCTCAGCCTGCTGAGGCGATAAGGCCTGGCCTGCCACGCCACCCAATACGCCACCTATTACTCCACCTGCTACCTTGTCACGTGTATCGCCGCCAGCCACGACAGCACCTGCAGCAGCGCCGGCTGCGGCACCGAGTACGGTTGTGAAGGTCTTGCCGGTGCTGCCGGAGCCGCTTCCAATCCACAAAATGCTGCCATCCTCAACATCTATCATTTTCGCGGTCATGTTCATATCTTCTTTATAAGTCGGTATATTGACGAGCATCACCACCGGAACGTTTAGGATCTTGCCCACTTTAGCTGCACCTTCGTCGGTGGTTACGTCTGAGACCTGGAACTTCTGTTCTTTAAGCACGGTCTGAACCTGTGCTCGCTCTACAGGCGTATAGCCTTTCTTGAGCAGCTCCATGGAGAAAAAGTCACCAATTTGATTCTTCACTGCCTCGCCCCGCACTGCGCCTGAAACCTCAACCACGGCAATCTTGGTCACCTTGTTGAAATCATAATCGGCTCGGATATAACTTTCACCTTTACCTGTAGCGCAGCCACCAACAATTAAAGCTGCCAATAATGTACATATACATGCGATTCTCATTATTTATGTCTCCTTTAAAAAAAAGACTAAATGATAAAACAGAACTTAAACACTTGAGTATCTAATTGATTCGTAAAGAGTTGTCAATGTTTTTTTGCGTTTTTTGCGGCTCACTTCGTATTATATATATCGTATATCCTCGCCGTCCTTCTTCGCTTTAGTGCTACGAAGTCCGCTAGGGGATGCCTTACGGCAGATAAATGCCGGCGAGGGCTAAGCGAAAAATGAAAGGCTAAGGATATTTCCTATATCCTTAGCCTTTCTATATATTTATCCACCCCCTTGAGGATTTCGTCAATCGGTTGCGGTGCACAGCATGGCTTACGCCATTGCGCAACTCGTCACGGTTACGTTTTACGCTTGTCCCGAGTGCAGTCGAGGGATATGACGTTTAACAAAACTAACAGCGCAACCATTCAACGATTTTGCGAAAGCAAGCAGGGGGAGGCTGCTCTATCGGGCCTGATTCTTCTATGTCGGATTGTAATTTAGACTATCAGAGCCGGGCTGCTTCTGTGGCGGATTCGGCCATCTCAAAACATCAAATACAAACTCGCTGGCCTGGCGTATCATCACGCCGGGCATACAAGGACACATCTCAAATGACCCAACTACATTATTGTCGTGTTTACTTAAACTGTTTAATAAATAGTCCCAATCTTCACGTGGAATTCCACCATGCAATCCGGGCGGCTCATGGTCGTCCGTTTGCCCATAGTTATCGGTCAGGTGTAAGTGAGCGACCCTCGTGGTTAACTCATCTACATACTGCCTGAATGAAAATCGCGGGTCCAGATTGGCGTAGCCGGTATCAAGGCAAAACCAAACAGATTCAAATTTTTTCCCAATTTCCTTGATCGTCGGCAATGGACCGGTCTCGATGCACAGCTTGACGTTGTTATCCTCTGCAAGCTTGACAACTTCAGCAGCAAAGCCGTTGGAGTCACTCTCTCGGCCTGCGGCAATGCCTAAACTCTGAAACTCGGCCACAATATTGGCCTTGAGCAGCTTTGCGCACTCGATTTGCTCTGCCCACTGCTCCAACGTAGGCTGATCGGTGCGAGAGCGCATAGACACCTGCATATCAGCAGTAGCGGCGGCAAGGCGAAGCCAATTACGTCTTTCATAACGGCAATCATTCTGGCCTCTTATGTTTGGCCATAATTCTATGCCATAGCCCAGCGATTTTAGAAACTGGCATTCCTGCTCAAATGAAAGAGGATGTTCACGCCACCAAAATACCATTGTGGAAACTACGTATTTAATACGCATTATGTCATCTCAACGTTGGACCCATAAAAATCCTTATCGCATAGAACTAATATCGAAAAAAAACAAAGGTATATTCAAAGTTTCTTGAAAATTGCTGCATTTTATGGCTGGGAAAACCGGTTTGGCAAAAAGCTGCAAACAGTCCCCCCGGTAAAATCATTAGCTAAATATTTCACCTTACCTAAAATAGAAAGTTGCGATATATTATTATAGGAACATAAGGAAACGATGACGATGCTTAAGTAATTACTGGACAAGGTTAAAACAAAATGAAATTATCAATGAAGGTCAAAACTAACATAGCGCTATTCCTGTTGATATATAACGTTGCATTTCCCGCCGACGTAAAAGAAACGGCAGAAAAAGTCCTTGTCTATCGTGGAACAAGCGATGCATCAGCCGCCGTGGCAGTAAGCGAAAATGGGCCCGGCCATTCTGCGAATATGTTTGTTGTAGCCGATGATGAGAACAACGTCCTGAGAGTTTATAGTACCGATGCTACTCTGCGAAGTAGCGCTTCCACCCTCCGTCCGCCTCGGCGGACTGCGGATGACGGGTCCATTCTCCATAGTGCCTTCTCCGCCGGAGCGGCTGCGAAGGCTGGAACTACGAAGGATGAATCGCTACGTAGCACGAGTAAGCCGGGCTTACCAATTTTCTATTACGACCTGACAAGTTTTTTGGATATCGAGCCTGAACACCCCGAAGCGGACATTGAAGGAGCAACCAGAGTGGCAGAGCGCATTTATTGGATTACATCGCACGGCCGAAATAAGGATGGAGAGCCTCGACCAAATCGGTATCGTTTTTTTGCGACCGATGTTAAAATTCAAGACGGCAACATTTCTATACGCCCTGTTGGCATACCTTGTAAAAACCTTGTACACAGCCTTCTTAAAACCAGGTCTATGGACCACTTGGAATTAGACAAAGTGACTCGGTTTGATGAAAAAAACCTTTCCAAAAAAGAACACCATAAGCTCGCGCCCAAAGAGCATGGTCTTAATATCGAGGCACTTTGTGCGTCGGCGGATGGTAGGACACTTTACATCGGCTTTAGAAATCCTCGCCCCATTAGGAATAACTCGCTAAAGATGACTGCCTCGCCAGGCATGGGAATCTCTAACGGGACAAGCCCGCGTGACAAAAAAAATGATGTTGGAAAAGCTCTTGTCGTGCCGTTGAAGAATGCGGATGCCGTAATTGAAAACTCGGCTGCACCTATTTTTGGTGAGCCGATGTTATGGAGCCTGGGTGGTCTTGGTATAAGGAGCATGGAATATTCTAATTTCCATCAAGCATATTTTATTGCAGCCGGACCCCACAATGAGAATCCTGGATACGCTTTATATCGCTGGTCAGGGAAAAATGACGAGCCGCCAAGATTTGTGCGGGACCTGCATACCATGCAAAAAGATTTTACTACTGAGGCTTTGGTATCTTTTAAGAACTCAGACAAACTTTTATTGCTGAGTGATGATGGTAGTTTGGATATCAAGGTCTCCAATGCCAGCGAGTGTTTGGATGGCAGACTTAATGATGATGGAACTTGTCCGAATAAATTCCTGACCGATCCAAATAAGAAGACTTTTAGAGCAATTTGGCTCGAACCATAACATTTGTGATTTTCAGGACTCGAGGAGGTGTATCAAGTTCTAACGTATAAATTATCCCTACCTGTATCAATAAACTTTGCGACCGTTCAGGCCGTTAGCTGGCTTAAGGTATAAGTGAGGGCTTACTGAGCGTTATGTACAACGCGACATTTAATTACAGTTGGTATAATAATTAAAAACGTCTAACAAAACCTAAAAGACCCTGGATACGCAATATAACGTCATTTCGAGCCCCCGTGCTTTCTTGCGAAAGCAAGAACGGGGGTCGAGGAATCTGATAAAATAGCTTTTTTAGTAAACCCCTCGGCTTCGCTCGGGGTGACGATAAAAAGGGTTTTGTTATAGGCTCTAAGCTACAACGGCAGCTCGATCTTCCTGGCTGTTATCGTCTCCGCAGAGGCGGGTATCAACAATGTCTCTTTTGACTTTGTAAAAAAGGTAAGCCCCTTGTAGCTTGTGAGATACTTGTATTTAGTCACAAGACCGGCAGGCGACTGAACAACAAGCGGCTTTTCGGCTCTTTGCAGAATGTCCAGAAAAACCTCGGGCTCAACAACGACAATAGCCCCCATAGCTTTAATCGCGTTGGCAATAGCTGCCGCCGCTACAGTTGCTCCTGCTGCTCCGTTAGCCATTAGCTCTCTGCCTTTTTATACATTAAACTTACCGAATCTCTTTGAAAAGAACTCCCTTTTAACAGGTACGCACAGCCCCATTGAAGCCAAACAAAAAGATTCTACCCGAACAATCTTTTTATGTCCTCATCGGTGATTCTCTCATCGGGCTTTATGGGCTCTCCTCTTTGCCTGTTTACGTGCTCAAAAAATTCCTTTACGTTTCCCGGTGCTGATTTAATTATCAATCCCAATGAATATCTCATTAAAGAGATATCCGCTCCTTCAAGAACGCCTTTTATAAGGCCTGTATCTGAGTCTTCCTGGCTGTCCATTTCCTTATCGAATCTGTCCAAGATGTCCTGTAGTCCGCCATATTCGATCTGTTCTTCCGCAATTAGCTTATTGGTTATGTGTGAAAAGGGCAGCTTCATCGCCCGAAAAAGGTAAGCAGCCTCAGCAGGCATTGCACTTGCATGCTCAAAACCTTCTTTAAACTCCGGCCCACTATAATAATGTGGTAAGAGTATCTGTGGTTTCTGAAACAGGATAATGCCTCTTTTTACGAGGGTTCTATCCTTAAATCGGCTGTGCTCTGCTACGAATACGTAAGGCAGGTCCATATCCCCGAAGGTATAGAGCATCCGCTGATATTCCCTAATTACCTCGGTCCTTTTCCAATATTCTTTAAATTTGTCCTGGTCAAACTCAGGCATTTTTCGTTCCCAATAACACAACCACCAAGAAAGCAACGACCTATTAAACTTGGCACTCGGATCTGTACTTTCATCTCCAATGTTTATCCTAACAAGATATAATCAGGTTGTCAAACAGCTCATCTGCCAATAACGTCCCAAAACTGAAATCTCCGGAGAAATTCTCTGACAATGTCTCACAATTGCCCCATCATCTGTTCTGGTAGGTTGTTGGATGAAGGATATTTAGCATTTTCCTGGGACTATCCCAAATTTTTTCTGTTGGTCCAAAAATACCGATATAAAAAACGGGGGGATTACTCAGCAACTCTCCTACAGGACCCTTTGAATAAGGTATCTTCGGCGGGGCTTTGTGAAAGAACCAAACTGCCTTGGCGTGGTTGCAGAAAAATAGTGTTTCGTAAAGAATTTGGGGGGACATTCGCGGCTGAAAAAGGATAGAAGTTTATAGGGGTATCTTTCTGTATGAAACGCTCTTGAATAATTATTCTTTTTCCTGCTGGCTGAATAGTCCCATTGCAGCAGCACGTTTGACTAAATCTACTGCATTACTAGCGCCGAGCTTACGCATAATGTGTTTGCGGTGCACTTCGATAGTACTTACAGAACGGTGGAGCAATTGGGCTGTTTCTTTATTGGTTTTCCCATCCAAGATCAGAGACAAAACCTTCATCTCTGCAGGAGTAATCCCTCTGTGTAAAAGCGGCTCAGCCACTGGTATCTGTTCTAACGCTAATTCCACAGCCGAGAGCAAAGTCTGTCTTTCCAGAGGTTTTTCGATAAAATCAGCGGCTCCCCCCTTCATGGCCCTAACCGCCATCGGTATATCCCCATAACCTGTGATAACTATAACCGGCACGGATGGAACAAGGCGTTTGGCCCCGGTCAACAACTCTATCCCGCTCATATAAGGCAGCTTAACATCGGTAATGAGCAAATCGCACCTATCGGTGCGCAGTTGTTCAAGACAATCAACTGCGCGAGCAAAACAGCTTACTTTAAAGCCTGCTTGCTTAAGGGTTACACTGACGAGCTGCCGTATCTTTGGCTCATCGTCAACAAAAAAAATGCGTTGTTGTAGTATATTCGGCATAGTTGCTTTATTAGGCTTCAGTTGCGTCTTCCTCAAAGTGAGATATCTCTAATCCAAATTGCGCTATATTTTTGCGGATTCTACACAAGACCGGTCTTAAAAGGCTCATCGCAACCACGCATACCTAAATCCTCTGTGATTTCTTATAATTAAAGTCTTTAATAACTATTTTCGACTTTTCTTCTCCAAAAGACGATTGGGGAAAGTGGGTATTTTTCCACATTTTGTTGTTTTTAAATCCTGTTTGGCGGCTTTATTGCTCTGTTGAAAAGAGTTCAGAATGTCATTTCGAGCGAGCCGAGAGGCGAGTCGAGAAATCTGTTTTTTGAGTAGATTTCTCCACTTCGCCCCCGTGCTTTCTACTTGCCCCTGCGTCTTACGACGCAAGGCGGGGCAGCGGGCGAAAGCAGAAATGGGGGCTTCGGTCGAAACGACGGTGAGGCTTTTCAACAGAGCACAGCTTTATCTTTTAAAAAAAAGTGAGTCAATAATGGCACAACACTCCTTATAAAATCTTCTAAGCTTCCTTATCGAGCCGGTTCAGCGGTATTCCTTGGAGTTTATGCAACTGCAAAAGATTACTTACATGTTCCGCCGCTCTTGTCCGCCCTTTTCGGTCTTCTCTATAGAAGGCGTTTTTCCAACTCTATTTCTCTTTGTTTTTTTCATTTCCATGTAATTTCCTGTTTGACGAGACCTATATTAGCACCTAAAATTCGTGGTTTCATGGAAATCTGGTTACAATTAATAACGTATATGCGAATTATTGCAATAAATTATTTCGCTTTTAGGTAAAATAATTGTCATAAATGATGCAAATGCGTTAATTGAGCAGATTAAGCTTTTGCATAAATAATATGCAGGCAGCAAAGGCAAGAGCAAATTTCCCTGAGCTTTGGGCGTAAGTGTTTCTATTTACAGCTATTACGAAATCGATAGGACACTCCCATCGAAATTCCGCTCAAAATAAGCGAGGTTATAAGTGTAGATTTGTAACGGCTGTGATCAGCCGTAATACCAAAAAAATTTGCGTTTGGGTCAGATAATACGGTCATAAGAAGGGCGTGTTGCCTGACAGTCTAAAACGATAACAGTTGGTTCTATTCTGATTTTATGACGGTTCGGCTAACTAACTAATGGGAAATTATCTTAAAATGACTGTTAAGATGCCAACCACCTTCAAAAAGTCAAATCGAACACTTGAACATACTTAAAAAAATCGTAAGCGTTCACGGGAAAACCGCATTTTTGTCATTGCGAGCGAAGCGAAGCAATCTAAAATCGTACGTTTTTGAGATTGCTTCGGCCTAAAGGCCTCGCAATGACACAAAAACGCCTTATTTTCTGTGTGAACGGTTACAAAAAATCCTTTGGAGATAGTCTCTCTGAATTTCATTTTCACCCCAGATAGTAGCCGGCGAAGATTTTGCATTGCAGTAATACTAATCCTAAAAAATATGTGCGCTGCTGCCAGATAATCCACCAATAAATCGAAGATTCGCAGAGGCGAATTTAGTGAGCTAAATCCGCCAATAGTGGTTAAGGTCTTGTAATCAAAATGAAATAAACGGACAAACATTAATTTTGTATGAACCGTATAAATTGCTAAATACGCATTTTCCTTGACTGCCGAAATTATCTGTATTAACTTGCCGATAAAGGTAGTAAGGCAACTTTTACAAGACTAAGATATAGTTATGGCATCTGACAAGCTAAAGATTCTTAGTAGGCCGGTTTTACATAACACTCGGCTGTTAATGGGCTTATCTGGCTGGATGGACGGAGGCGAAGTATCCACAGGAACCATAAAATACCTTATCGAAAAGTTAAATGCTCAAAAATTTGCAGAGATTAATCCGGAAGGATTCTACATTTACAATTTCCCCGGCTCAATGGAGATGACGGCGCTATTTAGGCCGCATACCAGAATAAGAGCAGGTCTTATCAAGACTTTTGAGGTGCCGAGAAATGAATTTTTCTATGATGAGCAGCACAATCTTATCATTTTTAAGGGTAAGGAGCCCAATCTGCAGTGGGAAGAGTTTGCTGACTGTATCTTTCCTCTGTGCAAAGAATTCGGCGTAGAAATGATATATTTTATCGGTAGTGTTGCCGGGCTTGTGCCGCACACTCGTGAGCCGAGATTTTTAAGCTCGGTTTCGGATGCACAACTCAAGAAAACGCTTCAGCGATACGGCGTCAAATTCACCGATTACGAGGGCCCAGCCAGTTTTACTACCCATCTTACAATCAGTTGTGACGAGCGGGATTTGAAGATGGCTACTCTTGTCGCTACTATTCCTGCCTATGTACAAGGCAATAATCCCAGGTGTATCGAAGCGGTCACAAAGCGCGTAGCAGGCATCTTAGGTCTGCAGATAGACCTTGATGACCTAAGAGCAATTGGCGATGACTTCGAGAGAAAGTTAAGCGATGCTGTCGAGGAACAGCCTGAACTGGCCAGCAACATTCGCAAGCTGGAAGAAGACTACGACAACGAGATTTTCAATACTGAAATGGGCGATTTGAAGACCTGGCTGCAGCAGAAAGGAATCACGCTGGATTGAAAGTCGTAAATTACCGCTCTCTAACGGTCGCGGCTCTGTTTTGTGTAACGATTTGACGCAATACGCATCACGAGATACACAATATGATTAACTGCCGGAGGTGGGGTTCGAACCCACACCCGGGGTGAACCGGACGGGATTTTGAGTCCCGCGCGTCTGCCAATTCCGCCACTCCGGCTGAATCAAATGATCAATGATTATTGATGATTGATTAGGGCTTGTCAATATTCAATTCGCTGTACTACATCAGCCTTATGCGATGCCGATGGAATTGCCTAATTTAGTATGCCCACTGTTCTGATTCGCAGGTTGCTAACTTTCTTTGCGGTACCGCTGCACAATACCGTCCTTTACCTCAAACACAATAGTATATTCTGTTTCTTTTTCTTCTTTGGAAACAATGATTGGAAACAAGACAAATTTATTGTCCTGTTTCTTTGTGCATTTGTACCTGAGTATCTCGGTTCCCTCTTCGGTCTGACTTTGCTCGGTCGGCTCACCAAGCATCGACAGCAGCCAGTCCCTTGTCGTCTCGCCGGGCTTAATTTGTTTGAGCGTCCCATCTTCTATGCCGGTATAGTATATGTCCTTGTCACTAACCAAGCAGCCGACAACCAAAACAGACGCTATGGCCAATGATACATAAAGGACGATCTCGCTGCGATTTTGTAGTTTCATTTAGCGCTTCTCCTAAATCGGTTGACGATTCCTACGCAACTACCTGCCAATACTGCTGCGTTCTTCAATTGCAGATAATATCAGACATTTCTTTGAATATCCACTGTTCAAACATCATCAAATAATTCTGATTGATTTTCGCAAACCAGCCAATGCAATATATAGTTTAGCCGTCGCCGGTATTAGTCCTTCGTAGTAATACTACTACGGAGAAGGGCGGCGACGGATGAGTACCTTATCTATTTCGTAGGCGAAGAATAACTAAGAGAGACGAAAATGTGCAGTACATGTGGCTGTCGAGCGGGAAAGAAGAGCAGAGCCAAGCCGACAAAGAGCAAAAAGAAAGCCGGGAAAAAGAAATAATGGTAACGTTGTCATTGCGAGGCCTGTAAAGGCCGCGGCAATCTCAATTAACGGTTGTAACCCCGCAATAAACCCGCCTCCTCGGCCTTGCTCGGGGCAGGCCTGAGCAGGGTCGAAGGATCACGGGGCTAAACGTTTAGCCCCCAAGTTTACTTGGGGGTTTTTTGTTTGGGGTTTGTTATTGGAGGGATTTTTGTTTTGAACCGTGCAATTCGAATCCACCTGTGTCCTCCTTCGAAAGTCTAATCAAACGGCATCACAGGTGGCAAAAAGAAGCGCCCCCACCCACAGGTGGTAGGGCTAAACACACTTAAAATCCGTGTCCATCCGTGAAATCCGTGGTTAATGATCGAGGAAAACAATGTCCTCTGGAATGGCTACTACGTCACGGTGGCGGGGGCCGAGGGCCTTTCTTATCTCGGTGCTGTGTCTGCCGGCCAACTGCTTTAATTGAGAGCTGCTTAAATTCGTAACTGCCTTTGCCCTGTCATTTAGCATAACGACAGAGCCGACCTCAAATGTCCCTACAACCGAAGTCACGCCGCTCGGCAAAAGGCTCTTGCGATTCTTTACAGCCTTCATTGCGCCATCGTCAATTTTTATCACGCCGGCGACAGCGCTGTTAAGAATCCATCTTGCACGGTTGGATAGCTTGCGTTTCGGCAGAAAGAGCGTACCGATTTCTTCGCCGGCGATGATTCTGCCGATAACGTTTTTCTCTCTGCCGTTGGCAAGGACCATTCTACAGCCGGCGTTAGATGCGATTTTCGCAGCTTCGAGTTTGGTTTTCATTCCGCCGGTGCCGTATTTGGTGCCTGTGCCTTCGGCGCTGCGAATAATATCGTCGGTTATCTCGAACACCGTGGTTATAGGTTTAGCACTGGTGGATTTACGTGGGTTTTTGTCGTAAAGGGCGTCGATGTCACTTAGCATAATTAAGAGGTCCGCATCGATTTTGCTGGCGACAAGAGCACTTAATTTGTCATTATCGCCGAAAGTCGAGCCGATCTCGTCGGTGCTGACGCTGTCGTTTTCGTTCAGGATGGGCACAACGCCTAACTTCAGCAGCGTCTCGATGGAATTGCGAAGGTTCAAATATGTCTTTCTGTTACTGAGCACCTCGGCAGTCAGCAGGACCTGGGCGACAGTGACACCGTGACGCGCAAAGTTTTTCCGGTACTCAGCCATCAGGAGCGGCTGGCCGATAGCGGCACAGGCCTGCCGCATCTTTATATCCTTTACCCCGTTAGAAATGAGACATCTGGTAACTGCCCTGCCGGCAGCAGATTTTCTAACGGGGTGAACTTTGTCGGCCAATTGCAATTGGCCACCGCCCATGCCAATGGCACCAGAAGTGGTTATGACAACTTGTCTGGCTGTAGTCAGTAAAGAGTTTATCTGCCCTACAATTCGGCGGACGTAGGCTGCATCAATGGCATCATTTTTTGTCAAAACGTTGGTGCCGATTTTTATTACGATTCGTTTTGCCTTAGTAAAGTCACGCATTGGTTTAGTCGTTAGTATTTAGTCGTTAGTATTTAGTCGTTAGTATTTAGTCGTTAGTATTTAGTCGTTAGTATTTAGTCGTTAGTATTTAGTCGTTAGTATTTAGTCGTTAGTATTTAGTCGTTAGTATTTAGTCGTTAGTATTTAGTCATTTATATTTAGTTTTTTGATCAGACTCATTGTCATTTTACTTATTTCATCGATGTTTGATAATATGGTTTCTGCTTTTGGTCCTTCAATATATTTTAGTCGTGATGCGATGATAATTTGTGTCGCCAGTTCTGCACAGCTTCCGAGAGCAATGTATAAAAAATTTCTGTATTCTTTATTGTGTATTCTGGTGAATCCTTCGGCAATATTAGAAGGTATCGATACGGCTGAGCGTCTCAATTGACTTTGCAAACCGTATATTTCTTCCTTTGGAAAGGCTTTGCTTAAGGCATAGACATCTTCTACAAGCTGGATGCCTTTTTGTCATATCTTCAGATCTTTAAAACTTTTTATTTTATTGATTGCTTCTTTATCCATTAATTGCCTATTCACCAAATTCTATATACCAAATACTAACGACTATTCACCGTAACATATTAAGTCATTGTCTTAATTTCCGCAATAGTCAATGGTTTTTTGCTGGTTTTATTAGAGCATTACAATATCGAAACGAACAGAATCTTTTGACAAGCCATCCGGCGTATGTTCTAATTTCCAACGCAGGGAAATGTTAATCAGCAGGGAAAACGGTGTAGAATATATCCTTAAATCAATCAGCTTTGAGACATTACTTAACATTTTGAGATAGGTCGAAGTGAAAATAAAATATAAGGAGTAATAGTAGTGAAGTTACGATCAATATTCATCTCAATCACACTTGCTTTTATTGCATTTTTTGCTAACGCGCAACAGTCCAGACAATCTGCGCTTCTCCAGCTACCTGAAGGGACAATCGTTTATCACAACCTGCCTTACGTTACGGATGGGCACAAGCGACAGAAGCTCGATTTATATCTGCCGAAAGCAAAAAAGAAGCTGCCGCTAATTATCAGAGTTCATGGCGGTGCCTGGCGTGCGGGCAGTAAGGAACAGACGGGACCCCTGGACTATCTCGATGCCGGCTACGCGGTGGCAAGCATTAACTATCGCTTGAGCCAGCACGCCATATTTCCCGCCCAGATTCAAGACTGCAAGGCCGCCGTTCGCTACCTGCGAGCAAACGCACAAAAGTACAACCTGGACCCGAACCGCTTCGGCGCATGGGGAGCATCAGCGGGCGGACACTTAGTTGCAATGCTCGGCACAACCGGCGATATAAAAGCATTTGACGCCGGAGAGAACCTTACAGTATCCAGCAGGGTACAGGCGGTTGCCGATTACTTTGGTCCGACAGACTTCCTCCAAATGGACGAGCATCGTCCTCCTGATGGCCAGGTTCATAACACACCTGATTCGCCGGAGTCTCTGTTGATAGGCGGCTACATTCAGGACAACAAGGAGAAGGTCGCCAAGGCCAATCCGATAACGTATGTGACTAGTGACGATGCACCGTTTCTTATCATTCACGGTGACATGGACCCGCTTGTGCCGCATCATCAAAGCGAGATACTCGAAGCAGCGCTGAAAAAAGCTGGTGTTCCGGTATCATTTTACACCGTGAAAGGAGCAGGACACGGCGGATTCAAAGACCCAAATGTACCGAAACTGACCAAAAAATTCTTCGATAAACATTTGAAAAAAGAGACGTAATTCATCGTCCCTAAGGGATAAATTCATCGTTTGTAGTTTGTAGTTTTTATTGCGGCTCGCGCAACAGCCTCGACTTGTCATTCCTGTGGAAACAGGAATCCAGTTTTTTCTTCAATTCTCTTATTCACTCCCTTTTGGATGGCCAAGCCACAATCTATTAATCATCTAAAAAAACTCGTATAAATGGCGAATTTTTATCTTTTTATCCCATTATTTCCTAATCAAAAACAGTCGAAATAACATAAGCGATGATTTTAAACCTTTGGGCGGATTTTTAATCCACATTTGAACCGTGAGATTCAGATTAGGATACAGAAGAAATGTTGAGTTATAGACAGGCATAACAAAATGGTAAACGTTCATACTTCCTATTTTCTTCTATAGCGGTAAATCACCCTCAAGTTTGCGTAGAAGAGAACGGAGTAGCTCAATTAACGCATCTGTTTTTTCTATTCTCAAAGGAGTATCCTCTACGATAAACCTGATGGTTTCCATACCTACTTCTTGTCGTTCCGACGCCGTTTCGAGTTTCCCAAAAACTTCACGAATCTGTCCTTTTAATTCATCCATCCTTAGCTCCCTATTTAGTTTTTCATAATCTGGATCTCGCATTTCTCACCCTTTCAAAAAGAATTCTCACTCAGTAATATCATCGGATAAAAAATTTTCATTTATTAGATTTTATTAGGGATGTTTACTAATTTACTGAGAATTTCCTTTCCTTTGACTACACCCAGGGCTTGCCCTGGCCCTGCCACAGATGGACAGAATTGAAGGGGCAGGTTTCATTAGAATGACAATCGGTGGGGCAAGCCAACCTACGATTTACAACTTCCTATGTGTGAACTTTTTTTTTGCGTTTGGGCCGGTGTAATCGGCGACGATTTGGCCGGAGCCGAGCAGCTTCCATTTGTAAATAACAAGTCCTTCAAGGCCGACCGGGCCACGAGCGTGTATCTTATTTGTGCTTATGCCGACTTCGGCTCCGAGGCCGTAGCGGTAGCCATCACTAAAGCGCGTGCTGCAATTCCATAACACATTAGCTGAATCCACCAGGTCCATGAATTTTTGAGCCTTATCTTTGTTGTTGGTGATAATCGCATCGGTGTGAGCTGAGCCGTAGCGGTTGATGTGCTCTATCGCTTCATCTAATCCATCCACAACCTTTATTGACAAGATATAGTCGAGATATTCTGTTGACCAGTCTTTTTCGGTTGCAGGTTTTACGTCGATTATTGCTGCCGTTTTCGGACAGCCGCGCAGCTCGACCTGTGGTGAGCTTGTCGAATCCACATTCCTTTGCTCAAGTGCAGTTTTTACTTTGGGCAAAAACTCCTGTGCGATTTTGCTATCGACCAGCAGAGTCTCAGCAGCGTTACAGACCGCGACGTATTGGCACTTGGAATCAACGGTGACATTGACAGCCATATCGAGGGAGGCTTGGCCATCGACATAGACGTGGCAGATGCCTTCGGCATGGCCGAGGACAGGGATGTTGGTGCTATCCATAATGTAACGAACAAATTCATTTGAGCCGCGAGGAATAATCAGGTCTATGTATTTATCCTGGGCGAGCATCTGGGCAACGTCCTGGCGAGTTTGAAGCGGTTGAATCCAGCCTTTGGGAAGACCTGCTTTTTCGCTTGTATGGGCAATTATGTCAGCGAGTATGCGGTTTGTGTTGGCAGCTTCGGAGCCGCCTTTGAGCAGAACTGCATTGCCGCTTTTTAGACAGAGTGTCGAGATTTGCACAAGGGCGTCCGGCCGGGACTCGAAGACAACGCCGATGACGCCGATGGGACAACTGACTTTGTAGAGTTCAAGGCCGGCGTCAAGCTCGGTCGCGCTGAGCGTTTTTCCGACTGGGTCGTCGAGCTTGATTAGGCTGTCGATGCCGGCGCACACGCCTGCTATTTTGCTTTCATCAAATTTGAGGCGTTTCAGTAACGGTGCAGCCAGATTATTCTTTTCGGCGTCGGCCAAGTCTTTTTTATTGGCTGCGATGATTGCAGCAGTGCTTTGCTTTAAGGCCTTGGCAATCTCAGCTAATGCCTTATTTTTCACATCAGTTTTGGCCACAGCTAACCGGATTGAGGCTGACTTGGCTGATTGAGCTATTCCTTCGACCGCGCTCAGGACAGGTTTGTCTATTTTTGCTTTCTGCTGCATGTTTTATCTTGCCAATACCGATCAAATATTTATAATCTGTATTAAAGTTGATCCGTAGGAAAGAACAAATGTCATTTCGACCGAAGTCCCGATTCATCGGGACGAAGTGGAGAAATCTATTCATCAACAGATTTCTCGACTCACCTTCGGTTCGCTCGAAATGACAAGATACATTGTTTTCTATATAGTATTAAAATTGTAAATATTAAATAATAAATAATCAATTAAATTTTGCGGGTGTAGCTTAGAGGTAAAGCCCCAGCCTTCCAAGCTGGTCACGCGGGTTCGATTCCCGCCACCCGCTTTTTAGTTGGATTGCGGTACTTACCTTCCAAGCCGGTCACATACAGCTAATACTCAAAAAGTGGAGTGTATTTTTCTTGATTTTTCTGTTAAACACAACTAAAACTCATATTTTACCGTTTTAAGTGTTTATGATGGCTTTTAACCGATTTGCGTAACGTGCATATAGTCGCTTTCGAGGCCGAACGCACGGCCAGATAATGGGACATTAATGGAGGGAGCAGAAAACCCAATGTCGGAGGAACATAAAAGCAAAGCAGAATTGCTAAAAGAACTAAACCGCTTACGCAAACGTATTGGCGAGCTCGAACAATCAGAGCAGATTTCTAAGAATTTCAAAACACAATTCAAAGAGCTTTTTGAAGCCACTCCTGTCGGTGTATATAGAACCACCCCCGATGGCCGCATCATTATGGCAAATCCAGCCCTTATCAAGATGTTAGGCTACTCATCCTTTGAAGAGCTTTCGCAGCTCGATCTGGAAAAAGAGGGATTTGCACAAGGCTATCCACGCTCAGCATTCAAAGACCTCATCGAAAGAGACGGAAAGGTTGTTGGACTGGAGTCTGCCCGGAAACGACGTGATGGGAGCACATTATTTGTTATCGAAAATGCAAGGGCCATCCGCGATGAGTCGGGAAAGACGTTGTACTATGAAGGTATAATGCAGGATATCACCGAACACAAAAAAACACAGGATGTGCTTAGCAGAAGCGAAGAAAAATATCGCACCTTAATTGCAAATCTTCCAGATGTCCTATGGACTACCGATTGTGAAGGCAACACTACCTTCATCAGTCCAAATGTAGAAAAAGTTTATGGGTACAGTCTAGAAGAGATTTATAAACAAGGTGACCGTCTATGGCTTGGGAGAATGAATCCTGATGATATCGGAAAGATCAAGAAAGATTACAAGGCGTTATTTGAAGAGGGAATACCTTATGATGTTGAATACAGAATCAAGAGAAAAGATGGAAAGTGGATTTGGCTGCACGACAGGTCCTTCGCTACCTATGAAATACATGGCGTAAAGTACGCCGATGGCATTTTTTCTGACATCTCCGAGCAAAAAAAAGCGGAAGAAGAGCTGAGAAAGAACCGCGAAAGGTTAGAATATATTCTCTCAACGAGCCCTGCAACAACATATACGTGCAAAGTTGGTGGTGGCTGGCCAGCTACGTTTATTAGCGAAAATATCAGGGACCAATTTGGCTATGAACCACACCGGCTTATTGAAGATACAAATTTCTGGCCTGCACATATCCATCCAGATGACAGACAGCGTGTGTTTGCTGATCTGTCTCGCTTAATTGATAGTAATTTTCACGTCCATGAATATCGATTCCTACACAAAGACGGCCACTACCGATGGGTGCACGATGAGCTGAGATTGACTCGCGATGAGCAAGGTAAGCCTCTTGAATGTATTGGATACTGGATGGACATCACCGACCAGAAGCAAGCAGAGGATGAGCTCCGGCAGAGCGAGAATAAATACAGGACACTTCTTGAGAATCTTCCTCAGAAAATATTCCTTAAAGACAAAAACTCAGTTTACGTCTCCTGCAACGAGAATTACGCCCAGGCTCTGAAGATCAAAACCGATGAAATTGCCGGAAAAACAGATTACGACTTTTACCACAAGGAATTGGCCGAGAAATACAGAGCAGATGATAAAAGAATCGTAGAATCCGGGCAGACAAAATATATTGAAGAAAAATATCTCCAAGACGGCCAAGAATTCATCATCCATACAGTCAAAACACCGATCCAAGATGAACATGGCAATGTCACTGGCATATTAGGTATTTTCTGGGACATCACCGAGCGCAAGAAAGCAGAGCAGAAGCTGCAAGAATCAGAAGAAAAATTCAGGCAGCTTGTCTCAACAACAACGGATGCGATAATGCTCTTTGATGCTGAAACACGACAATTCGTAGAGGTCAATAAGGCATGCGAAAAGCTTTACGGATACAGCCGAGAGGAATTTCTCAACTTAATGCATTCGGACATAACTGCTGAGCCTGAAAAGTCTAACGAGTCTATTGAGCAAACGCTTGAAGGAAAACTCCATAGAATCCCTATTCGCTATCACAGAAAAAAAGACGGAACGGTGTTCCCTGTTGAGATATCTGCCGGTACTTTCGAGCTTAGAGGAAGACGAATCCTTTGTGGAGTGGTAAGGGATATCACAGAACACCTAAAAGCCGAGGAGCAAATTAGAAAACTAAGCTCGGCAGTTGAGCAGTCGATCGACGGTATAGCATTATTAGATTTAGATGCAAAGCTGCTGTATGTCAACGAAGCTTTTGCCCGGATGCATGATTACACTCCAGCAGAAATGATCGGGATGCCGGTGACGAAGCTACATGATAAAGAGCAGACGGATGTATTCAACGTCAGTAAATATCAGGTAAGGACACAGGGTTTCTGGGAGGGTGAAATATGGCATATTAAAAAAGACGGTGTACCGTTTCCTACATATGTGTCTGTTACTGTATTGAAAGACGCTGAGGGACAAGTTAACGGAATTTTGGCAGTTGTTAGAGACATCACCGAGTCCAAGCGAAGAGAAAAAGAGATCGATAACTATAGACAGAAACTGGCTCGAACCGAGCAATTAGCCTCATTGGGGACTTTAGGCGCCGGTTTGGCTCATGAGCTAAGCCAGCCGCTGACAATCATTACTTTGTCAATTGAGAATATATTAACAGAACTGAACGCAACAGCTCATCCGGGAACCGTTGTAAGACAGCTTAGGGATATACTAACCGAAGTCTCGAAACTCGCTTCTATTACCCAGAGGTTTCGCGATGCTGCCAGAAAATCCTCAGAAAGAACCGTCAGACAAATAGATTTAAAGGCCGTTGCCGAGAGAATATTGATATTGTTTGTCGAAAGTGCCCGGCGAGCAAAGATTTCCCTGCGTCTCGAAGGTATTGACAAGCTCCCACCTATATATTCGAACGAGGAGGACATGGAACAGTTATTCTTTGCTCTGGTTGATAATGCCATTCAAGCAGCCGACGGCGTAAAGAATCATCAGCTTACTATAAGTGGTGCGGTAAAAGATAGGCATATCGAGTTGCGATTTTCCGACAATTGCGGTGGTATCCCGCCGGAAAATCTTAATAAGATATTTGAGCCGTTTTTCACTACCAAGCCGGCAGACCAGGCAACAGGCCTTGGACTTTGCACTGTGGAGTACACCGTCTCGCGGGCAGGTGGCAATGTCCGTGTTGAAAGCAAACTGGGTGAAGGTACGACTTTTTACATCACGCTCCCCGTTAAAATTCGTACAAAATCGTAGGTAACCATTCAACGGTGTAAACTGGCATTTTTACGTCATTTCGCGGTCTTTAGGCCAAAGCAATTAGCGGGCAGGATTGACCAGCCGATTTCACAAGTTTGGTTTGTTTAATTTCTTTATTTTGCCCATACTCTCAACGAACTGTTCTTGTGCTTTTTCCAGATAGTCATTTACCTCGTCAATGTAACCATCGGCTGAGGCGGACCAGACACGGTTTAAATACCGCTCGCCCGCTGCGAAACAGCTCATTACATCAGCATAAACGCTCAATCCGTACACTTGTGCGATGCTTTGGCGGGCCTGAACAAAAATATCCAGGTCTTCGATAAAAAGCTCGTCAATGCGGTGCCGGACCTCGTACGGATCGATGGATTGCTTTTCCGTGTTAAGCTGGGCAATATTTTCGATGATCCGTCTTAGGGCGGTCTCAATTGACGCCATATTGGCAGTAAGCGTCTCTTGAGATCTGCTCGTTTGCAATTGACTTAAACGGACCAGCAGCACGCCGACGGCACCTGCACCAAGTGCAGTCAAAAACCAGCTCCATCTTATGCTCAATTCGTCCAGCACGGCAATAAGAGCGCCAGCTAAAAAGCCAACAATAATCAGCACATAACCAAATTTCTTCATCGTAGCATTCTTTTTCAGGCCGATGTACTCCACAGTCCTAGGGACTCCTGACGGAGGACGCCCTACGGCGTTGCAAAAATATAATAGAAGGCAAAGCCAACGCCAACGAGGCCTTCGCCCACTATGAGCCCTGCAGCGATGGGAATCCCCACCTCTTCACTGAAGCGCAGGCCCATTTTCCAGTCTGATATAAGTCGCAGCACCGTCCCAATTGTGTATGTAAGGACAACGCTAAACGGCAGATAGAATCCAAGACCGACCTGGATGCCAAGTCCACCAATGCCGGTGGCACTAAGTAGAGCGCCGAGACCGGCACCAGCGATATATTTTTGAACTGGTACTTCTCCGCCTAAGATGCCTTTTATCATCTGCGCCAAGGCCATCCCCTGCGGTGCGGGCAACCGCTCGCTACCCAGGCCGTACGCCTTATGGAGAACGAAAATCAATATCATGATTACGACAGGCCCTAACCATGTGCCTAAGAACTGACCGGCCTGCTGCTTTCTTGGCGTGGCACCGACCAAATATCCGGTCTTGAGGTCCAGCATTAGGTCGGTGGCCTGCGACATGGCCATGCAAGTGGCTGCCCCCACCATGACCGAGGCGATTATTGCGGCGGTATCACCCAGGCCGCTGGCAATGATGACAAAAATCGTTACTGCGATGAGGGTCATGCCGCTCATCGGCGACCAGTTGGTCCTGCCGATACACTCCGAAAGGATAACGCCAGCCATCCATATCCAGATTGTGCCGAGCAATGCCATCAGAGCCGCTCTACCAATACCCATCTTCTCCACGGACATAAGGGCAACAACAAACAGCAGCACCACTGCCCCGCCGATTCCAGCGTATAGCAGACGGATGGGCATCTCGTCTCTGGATAGCGTCGTTTTGGCCTTTGCTGCCGTCTGCATGCTCTGAACGGCGCTTAGGATAAGAGGCAAGGCCAACACTATACCAGCTAGCGCGCCTCCCACCAGCATGCCAATACCGATGGGCCTGAAGAGCGTCAGCCGCAGGTGCTCCGGCACGTTCTCTACCGTACCTGGCGCCGGTAATAGGCTCATCACCTTCAAGGCCGGTGCCAAGACCCAATAGCAGACGTAGCCACCGATGACAAAGCAAAGGCCGCCTCGCCCAGCAATGAACGCAACACCTATTGTTAGTAGTGACACAAACCAAATGCCGTTCATGTAATCAGGCATACCAAGCAGCTTGCCAAGATTCCAATACTCGAACCCGATCGACTGGCTGATAAAACTAACTGCGCCGCTAACAGCTATGCCCGACAGAAGCAATAGTGCTTTGTGGACACCCGCCCCCGGCGATTTTAAAATCGTCGCAACAGCCACTCCACCGGGATAGGTGAGCCGCTCAAAATCAATCATCTGCTTGCGCAAGGGGATAATAAAAGCGATGCCAAGCACACCGCCGGCAATACATGAGAACACCATGAGCACAGGATTGAAGTCTGTATGGCCCAGAATAAACAAAGCCGGGATTGAAAACATCATCCCAGCCGAAGCTCCGTTGACACTGCTTGCTATCGTCTGGTTAATGTTATTCTCGACAATGCTGTTTCGGCGCAGAATGCCCCGCAGAATACCAAAGCCAAGGATGGCAGCCAGCTCCGAGGACTCATGTGAAAAACCAAGGATCAGACAGGCATAGCCCATGCTGATAACAATGATGATACCAAGAGCGTAGCCTATCAGTACTGCTGTTAGCGTCAGTTCCGGATAAGGTCCGGTGCGGATAATCCTTTCTCCGCCGCCATCGGCATGTGTCACTTTTTATTCTCCGTAATATCGTGGCCTGCGATAAAACCACAATTCAAACCCCCCAATAAACCTGTCCTGAGCAAGGTCGAAGGATTGGGGGGCTAAATATAAAAATTATTTAGTCTCGCTCCAAGAACGGCCTGCCGTTCCGCCGTAAGGCGTCCCTTACGGGAGTAGCGCCTCGAAGAACGGAGAGGGCGGGATTCGAACCCGCGGTACCCAAAGGGCACACCGGTTTTCGAAACCGGCTCGATCAGCCACTCCGACACCTCTCCTAAAAAAACCATTATGCATCGCACGCTATGCGTTATATGTTATCTTAATTTATACCGCACAGCCTGATATTGCAAGAATATTGGCAACAAGCTTTCGCTATTATTGAGAGTAAAAAATTATCAGTTAAACCGAGAAAAAAGTGTTTGATAAAAGAGAAACCTCTTAACTGGCTCCGGTTCACAGGATTGCCACGTCTCGATAAACGACATCGGGACTCGTAATGGTATCATTAGCGCTATCAGATAGTCCCGGACCAAAACAAATATAAAATCACTTTACGTCCACTAAGTGGTATTAACAGGTAGTGCAATAATCTTACCATCCAGAGGAGCATTTCTTATTAATATAATTTCCTCCTTGCCCTTTATTTTATTTAACCTTTGTTTCACCTTGGCTAATAATCGCAGAAAAGTCACGTACGTAAAGCGCGTAGCTCTCCGTAAGGAGTCCCTTGGACTGCCACAGGTACGCGCTTTACATATGTCCTAATTGTGTAGGCATGGATAGTATAACATTTGCGTTGATGATTTATACTCGTTAACGCGAATAAGATTTTTGCCAATTATAAAAATAGTAACCGTTCACGCAGAAAATAAGGCGTTTTTGTGTCATTGCGAGGCCTTTAGGCCGAAGCAATCTCAAAAACGTACGATTTTAGATTGCTTCGCTTCGCTCGCAATGACAAAAATGCGGTTTCCCCGTGAACGCTTACTAAAAATAAAGTGCGTCCAACGGTGGCCAACTACAGAATGGTGGGTGCAATGCACAGCATGGCTTACGCCATTACCCGTCCTCCATGGTTGGGCTTCTGTTTGATGAAGCGCATATATTTTATGTTTCATATTATATCGCTGTGTCGGCGAAATAAAAAAGGCCGAGCCAAACAAGCCCGGCCTATTTACTGTTACTGCTATATTTGCTGCTACTAAGGTTGGCTTTCGAGTTCCGCCAACTGCTCCGCAAAGACATTTTCTGCTGTTAAGTCCCCATATATTACTCCGTACTGGTCACCAGAAATCTTACATTTCTATCGAAGTGAAGGAAACTCATTTATCTTTGACACTGCGAATCGTGATGTTTCTTTCAACGACCTCGTTCTTCTTTTTTTGCGTCGCAGGCATCGCAGACTCCGTGATGACAAGCTCGTCAAAAGTTACTTTTCTGACCCATTTCGTGGCAAGGTCTATATAGATATCGCCCTTATAATGGGAGCTCCCAACGGACCTTTCCTCCATATTCGGGGCGGGATTCATTATCATTTTAAACGAGCTTTGACCGGAATCCACAGTCACAATGGCACAAGGAGCATTATCCACCAAACAAAGGCCCTTGAATTCGAGCGTTATCTCCCCGTTTTTGAAAAACGATCCCTTGGCAACGTTGCTCCCGACGTCAACCGGCGGCTCACTGAATGCTGATGCATGAACAATTCTTTGGCCAATCTTCCTCAGGTCCTGGATGCCCCTTCCGCCGGGAATGCGTTCGGCAAAGACGTTACAGAAAGCATGAAAATCGATGAAGGCATTATATACGTGATACGCATTTGCCTTTGGTATTGCCTTGCCGTTGGCGTCCTTAAGATTCTCGAATTTCGCATGCTCAATACCAAATACCTGCCCCTTTTTGTCCAGATTCGTGGGGATTATGTTAAAAATGTATGACCAGCCCTTAAGGGCCGGAATAGATATTTCCGGCGCATCTCCCATCTTCAGCGTAAAATCAAGGCAGGTGTATTCGTCTCCCGACTTGCCGGACAACCGGGCCGGAACGCATTTCAGGCGGAGTTTATAAACGTCGGTGCTTACACGGGTGCCGTCCAAGGCGTAGTGGATGAGTCGGGATTCCATCTGGAATTGTTGTGTTTCCTTCGAGCGTTTCCCTGCCAGATCAAATGTCCGGCCCAAAACAGATTTATAAGAACCGGCAGGGGCTACACCGGCTGCAAAACAAGCCTCCTGACCGAAAGCAGCCAGAATTACCAGTATTGTTACGATTATTCTCGTTTTCATCGTCTAATCCTTAATAATGTCAAAATCTTCTTCAGATTACATCGGCAATTGGTCCGCTTCGACGTCTTCGACGTGCAAATCACCATAAATCACGCGATAAGTTTCCGAACCTTTCGGCTGATACCAGAATATGGCCTTATCGGCTTCGCCGAGTTTTACGCCGGCGCCTGCATAGTGCCAGTCATCACCACGAGTATCTATAATTTGATGGAACAGCATCCCTTTTCCAAAGGCCATACCCATCTGTGTCCCCTGTTCTTCTGAAAGGTTCAACTTACCGAGCTTCTGTCCCAGCATCGGCATCTCTTTCATGGCGTTCTCAGTGCCGATAGCATCGGGGAATGTTCCATCTCCAAGGACCTTGGCCCAGACCCGAAGGCTCTCAACAAAATCCTGTTCGTTGGCATTTCCGAGGTCGAATTGAGTGTCCTTCTTCGTGTATCCCGGCGGCACGTCCGTACTGAGCAGCGAATCGTCTACGGGTGCGTCCAGCTCGAAGTTCTTCAAGATAGCACACATCTGTCCGACTCGAAGATATATTCGTATCGGCAGGGCCGTTTTGGCATCGGCCCAGATTGTCACCTCATCGTTCGGACCTCTGCCTCTGAATCCGACCGCTTTGTGCCCGTCGATGATTTGTTCGCCGAGATTTTCGATATTTGGATTATCCTTCATCTTCGTGATAATATTGCGAAGGAAATTGACATAACTTTGTGTTCTGTCCCTGAGATCGCCCTGGATGTCAATGTATGATGCCGTTTTGGTTTCGGAATCAAGAACGAGCATATTCGTGCTGTTCAGGTCGATAACCATGGTCATATTGGGTATGTTCGACATTGTCCTTCTGATTCGCGAACCAACGATGATTTCGTGCATGGACGGATTATTTTCGTCGTTGCCGATAATCATATCGCAGATAATGGTTCGCGCGTTCAGGATTGGTTCGATGACCTTAGCCCAGGTTACAGTTCCGCCACCAAGTTGAAGTATTCCTACTGTTACTGCAATGATTATTACCGCCGCTGCGGCCATTCTTGTGATTGGACTTTTCATAATTATTCTCCTTATCCTAAGGCTTGCGCCTATCTTGTTGTCGGATTTAAGCCTGACGTTCTGTTCGCGGATGATTTGGTCCAACACCACCTCTTCAAGGTTACTCTGAGTCAGCGTGTTGCCGTTTTTGACGAGCCGACCCTGAAGTTCGCGTACCTCTTTAAGCTCTGCCCTGCAGGAAGCACAGCTTTTCAGATGTTCTGCGACCGAGCGTTTTTCCGCCTCATCCAGAAGGCCTTCGATATAAGCTACTAACAGTTCTTTACATTCTGCGCAGTTCATTTTTACACCTCATAAACTTTCACTATCCGCCATGGCGGACTGCAAAGAGTTTCGCAGCAAAGCGTAGGCTCGTGACAAAGTTTTGGTAACCGTTCCGAGAGGCATATCAAGCTGTTCAGCGATTTTATTGCAGGAGTGCTGGCCGTAATATCGAAGTAGAATCATTTTTCGATACGGCTCAGCCAAGTCGGCAATTGCCGCTTCGAGAGCAAAATCCTGAGAAAGCTCAGGCTGAGGTGCTTCTTGCGAAAATGAGCGTACGATTTCTCGCTGTCGTCTGATTTGCTCGCGTCTTTGTTGTTCTTTTGCCACGTTGTCGGCGATACCGAGCAGCCAGGAATAAAACAGGTCGGGTTTTTGTAATTTGTTCATCTTGAAATAGGCTCGCACAAAACTTTCCTGTGCTGCTTCTTCCGCCTTGTCCTTATTGCCCAATTTTCCGGCTAAATGAGCCAGTAAAACCGCCTGGTAGCGGCGAACAAGATAGCGAAAATTGTCCGGATGGCCGTCCAAACAACGCTCAACGTAATATTCATCTGTTTCAGACATCTCAGCACCTCAAAAACGCTCACAGATTCCTTGCTCTCACTATATAGTGCTGGACTACCTGTTTTTGCGACAGAAAAATAAAAAATGTGGAATGAAAAATCCCAAATAAATTGCGGGATTTTCATGCGAATTTTGCCATGTTCCGAAGCTAATTATCCGGAACGATAATCTTCATTATACCCATCCAGAAAGAGAATTCGGTGTTATGCCCGGATGATCTGGAAATTCTCGGCCAAGAGACTACGTAAAGCCTTTGCATGTTCCTTGACATCCTCAAAGAATGTGTGACATGCCTCGTTG
>Ga0315547_1000703_pt1 | contig 30643 bp, 29 predicted proteins | sample SalMarSW160240MG_2_FD_202542 | JGI IMG/M metagenome (GOLD analysis project Ga0315547, IMG submission 202542) | Salt marsh sediment microbial communities from the Plum Island Ecosystem LTER, Massachusetts, United States - Salt Marsh Sediment SW1601-240 ...
ATGCAAACGGTCGCTTTTAGCTTTGGGAAATGTTTCTTCGTGAGGATATATACCGCTGCCCCAGGGTCCGAGCTTGACACGAGCTATTAGCCCACGCCTTACCTTCTTTTCGCCTGAATACTCAAAATGATGGTCATGTAAATAGAAGCTGGATACGCTATCAAGCTGAAGAACTCCGTGCTTCAACCATTGTTGAAAGGTAATAGCTGCTCTTTGATATCTATCACCTGCCGTCTCCGGGCTTTCAGCGGGGAATTCCAGGCGAATAGCGTTGTAATTACTTTTTTGGTAGTAAAGTTTTTGCTGTTCAGGAGTGATAACATCGTAGGGAGGACAAAGGACCCGAGCTAAATCTCCGACTATTCTCTGGTTATAGAATATACCTCGAAATGGAGAAACTTCTATCATTTTCAGAAAGTTAAAAGTCGCTGGTGGCTGTAGGCTGTTGGCTTGGTTTTCTCATTTCCCCGATAACTGCTTAAGGCTATCCTGCCAGGCTTTTTCCACCTTGGCCAGCGGTAAATCAATATAGCCCTCAACCACTAAACGCTTTCCACCCACTCTCCCCAGCAAAGTCAACGGCACCTGCCATTTTCTGACCACCTTACTCAATTTAACTGCCGAATCGCCTGACATTGACACTACGACCCGTGACTGATGCTCCCCAAAGAAAGCAGAATCCAATCTCCCCCTCACTTTCCAGCTTTCGCCTTTAAAACCAATATCGCCACAAATGCAACTTTCAGTGATGGCTACCAGTAACCCACCTTCGGAACAATCATGGGCTGACTTGATAAACCCCCGCTTTATAGCCTCCAGACAACAGCGCTGCACCCTTTTCTCCATATCCAAATCAATGCCGGGTTTCCCTCTCACCAAGCCATGTACCAACTCCAGGTATTCGCTAGCACCAAGGCCATTGTAACTTGGCAGTTGAGAGCTACTGGTTAAAGGAGAGGACTCGCCCAGCAGAAATACCAGGTCACCTCCCTTTTTAAAAGACATAGTGCAATGTCTGCTTATATCTTCTACAATTCCCAGCATGCCTACCACTGGAGTGGGATAGATAGCTTCGCCTTTACTCTCATTATAAAGGCTAACATTGCCACTTATCACGGGAATCCTCAGTTCCCGACAAGCCCGTGCCATACCTTTTATGCACTCCTTCAACTGGTAATAGGCATCAGCTTTTTCCGGATTACCAAAGTTAAGGCAATCGGTAATAGCTAAAGGTTCAGCCCCACTACAAACCAAATTACGAGCAGCTTCAGCCACAGCAATCACTCCACCGAGGAAAGGATCAGCATAGCAATACCGCCCATTGCCATCGACAGTTAAGGAAATACCTTTCTTGGTTCCCTTGATACGCAAAACAGCGGCATCGCCACCGGGAGGAACCACAGTATTACCCATCGCCTGGGAGTCATACTGGCGATAGATACACTCCCTGCTGGCAATATTAGGGGAGGCCAGTAAACGAAGTAAAACAGAATTGCATTGCCTGGACTTAAGGTCAGGTACGATGCTCAAATCGAGAGATTGAAGCTCTTCAAGCCATGCTGGCTTCTTACTCCGCTGGCGATAGAGGGGTGGGGAGACCAACAAATTCACGGGAATCTCAGCGACAACTTTTTCCCTTTCTTTAATCACGGCTAAGCCAGTATTGGTAACCCGACCAATGATATCGTAGTGAATTTCCCAGCGATCAAGCAGGGCTTTCACCTTTTCCTCACAACTCCTCTTCACAATCACCAGCATTCGCTCCTGCGACTCCGAGAGCATTACTTCATAAGGGGTCATGTCCTCTTCACGACGAGACACTTTGCTCACATCTATTTCTACTCCTCCCCCACCTCTAGCCGCACACTCCACCGTAGAGCTTGTTAACCCAGCAGCCCCCAGGTCCTGCATGCCTACAATCCAATCAGTCTGCGCTAATTCAAGGCACGCTTCAATGAGTAGTTTCTCCAGAGAAGGATTGCCTGCCGGAACCACTGATTTCGCCTCTGGCTCATCCTCAAAACTACGCGATGCTAGACCAGAAGCGCCATGAATCCCGTCACGACCGGTGTCAGCTCCCACCACCATTAACAAGTTATCCTCACCACTGGCCCTGGCTTTGACCAGCTTACCTTTTTCACAAATGCCCAAACATAAGCCATTAACTAACGGATTACCAGTATACCTATCAGCAAAAAATACTTCGCCACCCACGCCAGGTATTCCCAGGCAATTTCCATAGTCTGCAAGACCATCGACAACTCCATTGAACAAGTAACGATTATTGGATTCAGTCAAAGGACCAAAGCGAAGCGAGTTGAGCAAAGCTATAGGGCGAGCGCCCATAGTAAAGATGTCCCTTATAACGCCGCCTGCTGCTGTGGCTGCACCCTGATATGGGTCAATCGCTGAGGGGTGATTGTGGGACTCTATTTTCATTACCGCCGCTTGTCCATCGCCAATATCTACTACTCCGGCATTTTCTTCCCCTGGACTCACTAAGACATTTTTGCTTCGGGTGGGCAAAAGCTTTAGTAAGGGCTTGGAGTGCTTGTAGCCGCAATGCTCGCTCCATAACGAGCCGAACATTCCCAGTTCTACCTCATTAGGCTCTCGCCCTAGTTGCTGCACGATAAGCTTATATTCCTTTTCGCTTAAAGCGACTTCGTCCAGAATTTCTTTAGAGATATTCATTAACCGAGTCCGTTCACCAAGATGTCATTTTGAGGAGCGAAGCGTGAAGAGCGTAGTAACAATCTCGATCAGTCCAGATGGTGGGGAAAATAACGATTCCAGATTTCATACTGCAAAGAACAATGGCGGTGCCCTTTTACCGCCATCACGCCATAATTTAAAAACCTCGACTGCCTTCTAAACCTAGCCGACAGCAAGCAATTCTGAAACTAGCTCGCTGACCTCTTTGCCATCAGCTTTGCCTTTGAGTTGAGGCATAAGCTGAGACATGACTTTGCCTTTATCACTCGGCCCCTTAGCTCCAACTGCATCAACCACTTGCCGTGCTGCTGCCATGATCTCCGCCCGACTCATTTGCTCAGGAAGGTAGCTCATAAGAACAGCCAGCTCTGCCTCTTCCTGCGCTACCAGATCGCTACGATTCCCCTTCTTAAAGGCTTCGATGCTCTCCCGCCGGCGTTTTACTTCCCTGGTAATAACATCGAGCACTTTGTTATCGTCAGCAGGCTTTTGCTGTGCAATTTCGGCATTCTTTATTTCGGATAATAATAACCTTAATGTAGAAACCTCTACTCTCTGCTGCCGCTTAAGCGCTCCTCTGAGAGCTTCCCGAATACTATCCTTCAGCGTCATATCTTGGCTATCTAGAACTTTTCCGCCTTTTCGCTGCCGCTTTCTTTCTCCTCTCTTCACTAGGTTTTTCAAAGTGCTTGCGGCGGCGAACTTCAGCTAAAATGCGGTCCTGCTGCACCTGCCTATTAAATCTACGCAGCAGGCCTTCGAAACTCTCGCCTGAACCAAGCTTTACATCAGCCATATCAAAACAATGTATTTTACCCCGGTCACTCAAGTGTGTCAATTACAGGGTGGTAGAGTTAAGTCATCGTGTTTGACAAATAGTAGTAAATGTGATAAGAATATAGTATCTTGGTGAGAGAGAACATGGCAGAGGACATGGCATTAAAGGAAAAACAGTCCAAGCGTGATTCTATAAATAGGTTCCTTGCAAAGAGGGGGTTCTCTCTTTTTGTGAAAGTAGTAGATAAATATGCTCCAGATAGGCTGCTGCTCTTTGGCCTCAATTTTTTGGATAAGCGTGTCCCAAATAGACTGATTTCCTTCGCAATTAAGTGGGTCGAGAGATTAGCTCCTCGTAAGCTGATTTCTAGCGTTATTGCTACCGCTGACGAATATGTTCCTGACGAGGTAGCGAACTCGAGAAAGGTCTGCACTGTTCTTGCTGGAGTAGGGAAGTATATTCCAGACGAGATAATTCCCCCGGAGTCCACAGGAAGGTGGGAAAATCTTAGGACAAAGTTCCATATTCCGAAATTAATATCGAGCAGGCCAAAGTGAGCCTGTGGAGATGATATAGCTACTTCCGTCGTAGCTCCTCACGATGCTGGTGAGGGAGAAGTAGGGTACGGAATGCAGTACAAAAAGGTTTGTGTTAAGTCTTTTGGTTATGAACTTCCCAGGAATATCGTTACATCTTTGAGTCTGGAAGAAAGACTAGCCCCGATATACGACAAATTCAATCTTTCCTACGGGCGCCTGGAATTGATAACTGGAATTCGCGAACGGCGATTCTGGGGCGACGATATAACGCCGAGTCACGCCGGTATAAAAGCGGCAGAAAAAGCCATCAGCAAATCTGGAGTCAACAAAGAGGATATCGGGTGCTTGCTCCATACCTCGGTATCCCGCGATTTCCTAGAGCCAGCAACAGCTACCGTGGTCCATGACTATTTAGGCCTTCCTCCTACAGCTACCATTTTCGACATTTCCAATGCCTGCCTGGGTTTCATCAACGGCATGGTAACCCTGGCAAATATGATTGAGTTGGGTCAGATAAAAGCAGGAATTGTGGTTGGCTGTGAGAACAGCAAACGGCTTATTGACACAACAATCGATAAACTCTTGAAAGACCCGGACATCACCAGAGATAAGCTCAAACTCGCCTTTGCCACTCTCACTTTGGGGTCAGGAGCGGTAGCAGCGGTGTTAACCCAGTCTTCCCTGTCGCAAGACGGCCATAAGCTTCTTGGCGGGGTAACGCGCGCTGCTTCACAGCATAATAGTCTTTGTCGTATAGAAGCTGATGCTTCTTTCCTCGACTTGGATGAGCTCCCAGATATGCACACAGACTATGAAGGGGTCCTGAAAAATGGACTGAAATTGGCGCCTGACACCTGGGAGAACACAAAACAAGAGCTTGGGTGGAACAACTCCGACGTAGATAGGTTTTTTACTCATCAGGTTAGCGCCGTGCATAGTAAACTATTGTTCAAGGCCTTGGGACTAGATGAGTCAAAAGACTTTGCCACTGTGGAATATCTAGGAAACATCGGGTCGGTTTCCCTGCCCATTACCATGGCTATCGGAATTGACGAGGGTTGCCTTAACCTTGGTGATAAGGTTGCCATGCTGGGGATTGGCAGCGGCATAGTCTGTCTTATGCTGGGTCTGGAATGGTAGAGAAAATGGCCCTAGCAAGATGAATTCAGGGGAAATATTCCTTCGGAGCTATGCAGCTATATTTCTTTAAGCCTCTCTAATATGTACATTTTTTGATGGAAGTTTTATCCCATGGCGGCAAGGAAACCTAACGAAGCACGAATTGTAATTACCGGGATTGGCCTGGCGGCACCGAACGGAAATAATCTGACGGAATTTCGAAAAAGTCTACTTGCTGGCAAATCCGGGATACAGAAATTCAACGTCCGCTACATGGGTGACGTATTGGCTGGTATATGCCACTTCGACCCATTGAAGTATCAAAAAAAGAAGGACCTGCGTCGAGGAACGAGGGCAGGCTCTATTGCTATCTACTGCGCTCAAGAAGCAATCGCTGATGCCAAGTTAGACCTTGCTTGCCTTGATAAATCGAGGATTGGTGTTTACCTTGGGATTACCGAGCATGGCACCGTGGAAACCGAAAACGAAATCTATGAGATTAAGCAATTTGACTATGATGTAAAATATTGGTCGCACCATCACAATCCAAGAGTAGTGGCTAATAATCCCGCTGGCGAAGTCACCCTGAATATGGGAATTACCGGACCTCACTATACTTTGGGGGCCGCCTGTGCAGGTGGTAACATCGGACTTACACAGGGCTTACAAATGCTGCTGCTGAATGAAGTCGATTTAGCTTTAGGTGGTGGAGTTTCGGAGAGCACCGGTTCCTTTGGTATTTTTGCCGGCTTTAAAAGCGAAGGGGCTTTAGCCTCTCATCCAGACCCTGAGAAGGCATGTCGCCCCTTTGATAAGGATAGGAACGGTGTGGTTGTTTCCGAAGGCGGCTGCATTTTTGTTCTAGAAAGACTAAGCGACGCCCTTAAAAGAGGAGCTAAGATCTACAGTGAAATTGTGGGTTACTCTATCAACTCAGATGCCACTGACTTTATTTTCCCCGACAAAGAAAGACAAATTCAGTGCATTAAACTTGCTCTTAACAAAGCCGGTATATCTCCAGAAGATATCGATATTATCAATACCCACGGTACAGGTACCATTGAAGGAGATCCTGTGGAGTGCAAGGCAATTAGAGAACTCTTTGGCGAATATCCTTATGCGCATATAAACAACACCAAAAGTTTTATTGGTCATACTATGGGAGCCGCTGGTGCTTTAGAATTAGCGGGTAATTTACCCTCTTTTGAAGACTATACTGTCCATCCTACGATCAATCTGGACCACTTAGACCCTGAGTGCCCTCTCAATAACCTGGTTATCAATGAACCAAAAAAAATTGACAAGGTCGACTATATATTGAATAATTCTTTCGGGATGCTAGGCATCAATTCGGTTGTTATCGTAAAAAGATTCGAGGAATAAAGCTGAAAGCATTCTTAGAATAAACAAACGGGGGGTATATGACCAAGGAGCAAATTAAAGACACGATACTGGAAATCATAGCCCAAATCATACCAGACGAAGATCTGAGTAATCTCAAGGGTGATATCCCGATACGAGAACAAGTGGAACTAGACTCAATGGATTTCTTAGACATCATTATGGAGCTACGAAAACGCTACGGTATCGAAGTTCCCGAGGATGACTATATACAATTAGCCACGTTAGATAGCTCTGTAGCTTATCTAGAGCCACGGATGAGAGAACTTTAGTCAATAGTGTTGGTAAGCCAGGAACACAAGTTTTTATCGCATTTTCCCCGAAGATTGAAGGTTCAGGTTAGCCTTCGATTTTAAAAAGAGCCTGCCCATGGATTACGATGTTCTAATTATCGGTGCGGGAATGTCTGGCCTTGCCGCTGGTATCAGGTTAGCCTACTATGGTAAAAGGGTCTGCATCGTGGAAAAACATCATCGTGTTGGAGGACTCAATTCTTTTTACAACATTGGGGGACGTAAATTCGATGTCGGCCTTCACGCTATGACCAATTATGTTCCCAAAGGTGTTAAATTGGCACCATTGCCGAAGCTGCTGCGACAGCTCAAACTAAAAGCGGAAGATTTCGCCCTGTGCCCCCAACGAATGTCAGCAATTAAATTTCCCGATAAAACTCTCAGATTTAATAACGACTTCGGCTTCTTCGTCCAAGAGGTAGTCGATAATTTTCCCAGGCAAGCCGACAACTTCCAAAAACTGCTTAAGTCCATTTTCGAATATGCTGAACTGAATTTGTACGCCAAACCGATTTCAGCTCGTGAAGTTGTGGGTTCTATTATTTCTGACCCCCTCCTCAGCGATATGATTTTTTGCCCGCTTATGTTTTATGGAAATGCTCAAGAGAATGACATGGAGTTCGGACAGTTTGCTATCATGTTCAAGAGTATCTTCTGCGAAGGCTTTGCCCGCCCCCAAGCCGGGGTACGCCGAATCCTCGACGTGCTGGTGAAGAAATACAAGGCTTGCGGCGGTGAATTAAAGATGAGGTGCGAGGTAAAAAGTCTTAAATGCGCTAATGGCAAAATTGAATCAATCTTGCTCGAAAATGGTGAGGTCTTGACAGCCGATAGAATACTATCATCCGCTGGCTATGTTGAAACGATGAAACTATTGACCGGCTGTGACTCTTCAAAATTCAATTGCCATGTGGGTCACCTTTCATTTGTGGAGTTTATTCTGATTTTAAATAAAGAACCCGCCGAAATGGGCCACGAGACAACAATTGCCTTTTACAATAATTCAGATAGATTTGATTATCGCAGGCCTGACGAGCTAGTTGATGTTTCCAGTGGTGTCATTTGTTGCCCCAATAACTTTCAATTCGAAAATCCTTTACCAGAGGGCATGATCAGGATAACCAACTTGGCTAACTTCAACCTCTGGAACAGATTGAGTAAGGAAGAGTACAAGGCCCAGAAGGCTGTCTGTCTGGAAGCCACGCTCAAAGAGGTGGTGAAATTCGCCCCCGATTTCCGTGATTCAATTATTTTTACCGATATTTTTACTCCGAAAACAATCCACAGATTCACAAGCCGCATAAATGGCGCAGTCTATGGAACACCAAATAAAACCAAAACGGGGAGGACTCATTTGGACAATCTGTTTATTTGCGGCACAGACCAGGGATTTCTGGGAATTGTTGGAGCAATGCTTAGTGGTATCTCTATGGCCAATCTTCACGTTCTACAGAAGGTCTAATGAAAGGGACAGAATCAAAAGAGGAATTCATGAGTCAGGACTGGTCGAAAGATATAAAGTCGGAATATGATGTCGTCGTCATTGGAAGTGGATTGGCGGGATTGACATGTGCCAATATGCTAGCCAGAGGAGGACACTCAGTTTCACTTCTTGAGCAGCACTATAACCTTGGTGGATTAGCTACCTGGTTCAAAAGAAAAGGGCATATCTTTGATATCGCCCTACATGGATTTCCGGTTGGTATGATTAAAACCTGCCGTAAATACTGGACTCCTGAAATTGCTAACATGATTGTTCAGCTCAAGGGGATCAGATTTGACAACCCCCAGTTCTCGTTTACCACAACTTATGACAGGGATGATTTTACACGCATCTTGGAGCAGCGATTCAAAATACCCCGGGAGAATATTGAAGGCTTTTTCGATACAGCGAGAAACATGAATTTTTACGATGACCAAGGCATGACCACGAGGGAATTTTTTGAAAAATTCTTTCCTGGCCGTGACGATGTTCACCGCATGTTAATGGAGTCAATCACTTACGCCAACGGGTCAACCCTGGATGATCCCGCGATAACTTATGGGATTGTGTTTTCCAACTTTATGAGCAAAGGTGTTTATACTGTTCGAGGAGGAACAGACCAGTTTATCGGAAAAATGAGGGAAGAACTTCTGAAAAACGGCGTTGATATTCGGACTAAGTGCCTGGTGGAAAAAATTATGATCGAGGAAGGGAAGACAGAATCGAAAAAAATTGCCGGAGTAATGGCGAACGGAAAGAGGATCAAGAGTAAGGCTGTCGTCTCCAATGGTAATTTGTTATCAACCATCCACAGACTGGTCGGAGATGAGAATTTTTCTGAAAGGTTCGTTACAGAGGCTAAAAAAGTGCGCCTCAATAACAGTAGTTGCCAGGTCTATATAGGTATCAAAAAAGGCGAGAGGATTGACTATATAGGAGATCTTCTTTTCACCTCGGAGGCAGATAAATTCGACCCTCAAGAACTTTGCAGCAAAAATACTAGCAGCCGGACATTTTCCATCTATTATCCACAAACCCGGCCAGGCTCTGATATGTACTCCATTGTTGCCTCCTCCAATGCCAATTACGACGACTGGGCAAACTTATCTGAAGAAGAATATCGCGCTTCCAAGGAAGAACTGATCCAACGAACGCTTGATGCTCTGGGGAAATATGTTCCTAAAATTCGAGATAAAATAGGCCACCTGGAAGCCGCTACCCCCAAGACATTTAAAAGGTATACGCTCCATTTAAGTGGTGCCTCTTTTGGCACCAAATTTGAAGGGTTGAAGGTCAGTATGGAGCTCCCTAAAGAGATACCAGGACTTTTTCATACTGGCTCCGTAGGGATTATAATGTCAGGGTGGCTAGGCGCAGCTAATTACGGAGTAATTGTCGCCAATGATGTAGACAAATTTCTCTCAGCAGGAGCAAGAAATGTATGATTTCAAGGGACAGACTGTTATCGTCACTGGCGGCACCAGAGGGATAGGCAAAGGCATTGCCGAGAGTTTCCTGAAGGCAGGTGCTAAAGTTATTGTCACTTATTCGACCAACGAAGCTGCGGCGGCACGATTTAAACAAGACAACAGCCAGTTTGCCAAAAACATCGATATCCAAAAGCTTAATGTGACCAAGTATGAAGAGGTGGAAAAGTTTTTCAGATACATAGACACGAACTATGAGAGCTTTGAAGTCCTGGTGAACAATGCCGGTATCCGAAAGGATTCTGTCCTGGCGATGATGAAAGAATCGGACTGGCATGATGTGATGAATGTCAATCTTACTGGGACTTTCTTTATGTGCAAATTTGCTGTTAAGATTCTGATGCGCAGACGGTATGGACGGATTATTAACATAAGCTCTGTGATGGAGAGATATGCTTTTGAAGGCCAGGCGAACTATGCAGCTTCAAAGGCAGGCCTGATTGCATTGACTAAATCGTTGTCCAAGGAGGTCGCCACTCGGGGTATTACGGTTAATTGCGTCTCCCCGGGATTTATTGCCACTGAATTGCTCCAAGACCTTCCGGATAAATTGCGTGAAACTTACCTGGCCAGGATTCCCTTAAAGAGACTCGGAAATGCTGAAGAAGTGGCTGTTTGCGTTCTTTTCCTGGCTTCCAAGGAAGCGTCCTATGTTACCGGTTCCACTCTTGAGGTGACTGGAGGATTATGAGATGGAGGAAGTTCTAAATGCCATACCCCATCGTCCACCGTTTCTGTTTGTCGATAGGATCGTAGAATTAAGCGGAACAAAAATCAAAACAACGAAAGAGATAAAGTCCGATGAGCCTGTCTTCGAAGGACATTACCCCGGACAACCGATTATGCCCGGGGCGCTTATCTGTGAATCCATTTTTCAAACGGGTGCAATCCTGCTCTCCAAAATGATGGGCGGCATTAGTGGAGGCGTTCCTGTTTTGACCCGAATTAATAACGCCAAGTTCAAAAGCATCGTTAAGCCCGGCAGCACATTAGATATTGAAGCCGAATTGGTTGAAAAAGTCAGCAATGCCTATTTCATGAAGGGCAAAGCCTCAGTTGGCGGCAAGACCTCGGTCATAGTCGAGTTTACAGTCACCTTGGCTAAAGAGGCATCCTGAGGGGAGAGGATGATAACGGACAGGGGGTCTAAGAGGAAAGTACACGGAAGCTGGAGAGGGTTTTTCCCTGATTTGCTCTTCATGTTAAGAAACACGACACATCTCACAAGAGTATATAGGGGAGGGCTGCCACCCGCCCTCAGGGAAAGGCTGATGGTTGCGGCTGCCGCAGTATATGGTTGCCGCTTCTGTTCCTGGCTTCACACCAGAGAGGCACTAAGAATCGGGGTTGACAAAGAAGAGTTAGCGAGGCTCGTCGGGGGCGTCATGGAAGGCTGCCCCGAAGAGTACAGCATCGCAGTGCTTTACGCCCAGCACTGGGCCGAGTCCGATGCTCACCCTGACCCCGAAGCTGTTCGCAGGCTAGAAGAGACCTACGGCAGAGAAGAGGCAAACTTGGTCAATGTAGTGCTCCGCCCAATCCGGTTGGTACTCCTCGTGGAAGACTTATGGAGTTCCTTTCTCTACCGGATCTCCTTCGGCAGATGGGGAAAACAGAGAAGATAAGGAGTAACATATGGATTTCTTAGACATTGCGGGTAAGACTTTTCTTTTCTTTGGGGTAGCTAACAAGAAGAGCGTCGCCTTCGCCGTCGGAGAGGTTCTTTCCGAGGCAAAAGCAAATGTAATCTATAGTGTTCGATCAGCAGAAAGAAAAGAGAGTGTTTCCAAAATCCTTCCTGGTGCTGATATCTTCGTGTGTGATGTCGAACGGGAACATGAAATTAAGAAACTTGCTGAAGACATTTCCAAAAAGTATCCCAAAATTCACGGTATCGTTCATTCCATAGCTTTTGCCAATTATGAAGAGGGACTTAAGCCATTTCACGAAACAAAAAAGAAAGACTTCCTGCAATCGATTGATATCTCCTGTTATTCCTTAATCGCCATTGCTAATGCGTTTAAAGACCTATTGGATGAGAAAGCATCTGTAGTCACCATATCCATCTCAACCACCAAAATGGCAGCCGAACCCTACGGTTTTATGGCCCCTGTAAAAGCTGCCCTGGACTCAACCCTGTGCTTCCTGGCTAAATCCTTCAGTTCTTTTTCCCAAATCCGATTTAATTCCGTGAACGCCGGACTGTTAAAAACCTCGGCATCCGCAGGGATACCAGGATACTTGGATTATTATCTATTCGCAGAACAATTAACCTTGCGCAAAAAAGCTCTGACCACCAAAGAAGTAGCCAATACCGTAGCATTTCTCTTGAGCGAGCGGTCCAGTGGCATTAATGCCCAGGGTATCGTTATAGATTGCGGAATGTCGGTCAACTACTTTGACAAAAATATTATTAAGAAGGCAACAAGGTTTTAGTAAGCCGATGACTTTATTTCCTGTAGTCATGCCAGTTACCGAAGTTGGACATAAACCCCGAGGGAAAGAAAAGGCAGCTCATCTAAGCCGAATTGCTCGAGAGGCGCTAAAACTAAGTGCCGAAAAAAGCGGAGTGAGACTCGGAGAACTGCTCAAGGACGAAAAGGGCGCCCCATGCCCAGTTTCGGGCAATTATTGGTCTCTCTCCCATAAACCTAAGTACGTAGCGGCAGTGGTAAGCAAAGATAAGGTCGGGATCGATATTGAAGAAATGAAGCCCCGGGCTGAATCACTCTTTGCCCATGTTGCGAGTGATGAGGAATGGGAGCTAAAGGAAAAGTCCTGGGATACCTTTTTCCGTTATTGGACGGCAAAGGAAGCCGCTCTGAAGGTTATCGGAATTGGTATAAGCGGGTTAAGGACCTGTCGGATAATCTCAGTCCCCGATGAAAATCACATTGCTTTGGACTATAAGGGGCAATTTTTTCTGGTAGTGCAATTACGATACAAAAACCACATTGTTTCCGTCCTCAAGGACGATAACCAAATCGAATGGGTAGTGCTCGACAAATCCTAATTTCCAAACTCTAAACAAATCCTTCTGAAATGCAAAAGGTAAAAATAAAAATGCAAAGTGACAGAGGAAAGGTCAAAAACCTTTACATTTTGAGTTGTCATTTTGATTTTTGCCCTTTGATTTTTAAATCCCCGAATCCCTGAGGCGTGAAGGAATCCTTTACTTCACGAAAAATGGGCCTTGTCAAACTCTTTTGACCGGTATCGCTCCCATCTGGGAAAAATCTCATGGTAGACCCCGAGCCTTATCCCAATTAACTTTATAGTTCGTAGAAGCAGCATTCTGAACATCCTGGGTTTATTAAGAAGAGTTTTCATCAAGGCGAGAAGGGTTTTAGTTAATGTAGGCGGGCATCCTTCTATTTCGATAACATTCTGTAAACCCTTATTGCTTCTGATAGCACAGTCGCCGTAAAGGAAGACCTTTTGAGTATCTCCTTCCGGCTTCAGTCCCAGCCCGTAATATAACGCTGCACCGCCAAAATCCATTCCAGGGTTATCTTTGCCGAATATTGATAGCGCCAAGGCAAGCGTGGCACCGCAAGCGGAACAAAGAGTTTGCCCCGGATAGGGGGCGGAAAGCCCTGTTATTTTCGCAGGGGTCAGTAATTCCTTGTCTGGTTCGAATCGCCACTCAAGTTGCTCCTTTAGAGATTCTATATCCTCTCCCTTAATTTGAATTGCGCTGATATCAAAAGAGCGTCCATGTCTTTGGGCAAATTCTCTCAGATAGTCAACTTGCGCAGGATCAATTCCCAGGATTGTTGCTCCGACAACATCGCACTCAAATATATCCGGGCTGGCTATAATCAAATCCTTGCGGTGGGCTACACCCACAAGAGTTTCCGGTCCCTTCTCCAGCATATATATACCATCAATTATGACCAGGTCACTCTTAATAGCTTCGTTCAAAAGGCAAATTAGGGTGTCCAGTCGCTTACTAATATGAAACCTTTTCTTTGAGTCTTTGCTGAGACAACCCTTCAGATTCTTGAAACCCAGAGAGGCCTTTGCTTGGAAGTGAGTCTTGAGCACCGGGATATTTATGAGAAAGTCTGTGTCTAAGGCTGCTCTCGAGACCTTGACCTTTACCCCTCCTAAATCCAGCTCATGAAAAGCACCTTCATTGAAATCAATCAGTTTAACTCCGTATTTTTTCGCTACCTTGTCAATGCCCGTGCCCTTAAAACCCTGTTTCGTATATGGTTCAAGTTCATCGAATATACCAATGATAGCCCCTTCTCCTATAGAAATATCTTTGCAGCCATAGTCGAGCAATAATTGCACGACTCCGTCTACGACCTTTGAGGTAGTCACCATTCCATAAGGAGGCATTATTTTGTGTCGGAAACAATTATTGGGTTTTATCAGGACTCTATTGTTCCTACCGAGCTTCTCAAACCCATCACACAGTTCGATAGCCTTACGAAGCGAATTCAGAGAGCCGTCAAATTTTACCAGCGATACTGTCATGTAATCTGTGTACCAACTTGATAATTTTTGATCTCTTCAACATATAAGTCCAGGAACATCCGAGCTTTCTCTTCGGAGAACATGGCGGGCCTATAAGTGAGAGATAGATTTAAATTCCTATTGTAGATACCGGCAGCGATGCTTAGTCCCATTGGAGTTACCACAGGCGCTGAGCCAGTAACATTGAGTATTTTGGCGTTGCCCATGTTACGCACTGCAGGTTCTTCAGAGCCTGGTTTCGGCCAGATAAAGCCCACGTTGGTAATGAGAATAGTATCAACATATGTTCGAGTAATCATTAAGAACCGACACATCCCCCTCATAACGAATAGAGGGAAGCGAGCGCAAAAGTAAAAGAAATAAATTAAGGAGAAGGCTATTCTATTCATAGTCGCATCTATGGTATTTGCCCTTACCTTTTTCAGCAGCTCTGCGGGATCAGCCCTATCTTCAGGCGTGGTGGGTAAGGAAAACCAGGATGCCTGATTGGAAACAATATAGCGAAAACCCTTTGGGCTTATGTTGACTGGAGCCATTACGCGTATTTTTTTACTGGTCTTCCCATGCATGCTATTCCACTTCTCCACCACTCGGTAACAAGCTGCCAGAAAAATATCATTTAGCTCAACCCCGGCTGATCTTGCTTTGGATTGAATTTGCTTTAGTTCCCAGGGGCCTATAATTTTAAAGCAAAAATGGAGTTCCCTGGACTGTCCCGACTTGTCATGGAAAACCCTTGTTGGGGGAGGTAGGGCAGCTACGACAAAGCGATGGAAAAGGCTGGAAATCATTTTTCTATAATAACTTTCCACCTTTGACCTTTGGCTGTGGGCAAATTCCAGTAATTCATCTCCTTTACGATTTATGCGGATATCATCACACGATTTAGAATTCTGGGAAAGTTCGTTGTTGTAACTCTCGATAACCTTTCTTACGAAAAGAAGAGCGCGGAGTCCGTCTGCCGCCGAATGATGAAAAGTGAAAACCAGGGAGGATTCCAGCTCATTTTTCCTTAATAGAAGAACCCTCACTGGGAACTCTTTTTTAATATTGAGGGGCTGGTTCATCCGGGAGGAAAGATAGCTCTCGTGGTTCGTATCCTGGAGTTGAGTCTGATCTGCAATGCTCAGGACTCCTTTCCCAAGGTCTTCTTTTATCTGGCGAAAAAGTCTGAAATTTCTGCTGCGCAGAATCGTTCTCATAACGGGATAAGCTTGTTGCGCCGAGAAAATTGCTTGATTCAATTTAAGGTGATTTATTTCCCCTTCAAGGCTTAGAATTACGTGAATAAGCATTGGCTCATTTATGCTATCAAGAGCCAGCAGGCATTTATCAACGCAATTCAGTGGGATTGAATTAAGAGCATTCTCCGTCTTTCTTCGCATGGTAGTCTGAAGCTAGACCAAGCAAGGCAGGCTTCCATAGTTGCCTGATTCACCAGGCTCTTCGCTTTTTGTCATTGCGAGCCCCGACTTGTCGGGGCGTGGCAATCTCGTTGCCTCCCCACCGAGATTGCTTCGTCGCTTCGTTCCTCGCAATGACAAGGGCGAGCCTAATAAATTGGGCCACTACATTATTTACTCCAGCCCCTCGACCTCTTTTTTCACTGCTTGGGCAATCTCGGCTGAGACTGCTTGACCACCCCGGCGCGCCAGCCAGGCTAGGGCCCCTGAAACGTCGCCGCCAATGGTAACCTTCGTCTTGCCATTTACAGGTTCCAGAGTGTAGAAGCGTGTCAAATTGGTACCCAAGGCTTTTCCTTTCATGACCACGGTCCGTTCTGGGACAAACTCGATAATTGTCATCAATAATTTAACCGTAAGCCCGCTTACCTTAGCTGTGACAGAAAGCTGTGAGCCTACTGTTAAAGGCCCTTTAGAGACCCTCTCAATCTTCTTGATAGAAGGCATCCATTGGGGCCACTCTTCAAGCTTGTCTATCAGCGCCCAGACTTTCTCGACAGGGGCATTAATGTCGGTGCTGCTCTCAAACCTCATATCTGCTAAACTCCTCCTTGATGTAGTATCAAACAATATATTATACATCTTATTATACATCTAACGGGCTAGATCAGTAAGTGTATCTTCCACGCTGATTTGTCTGGAAAAGCAACATAAGTTCAAGCAGAAAAAATAGAAGAGCGGAGATGGGAGGCGGCCGGGTTGCACATTACGATGGGCTGCGACTCACTAACCAAAACAGGCTCCTGTGCGGCTTCCACAATTGGCTCAAATATTACATCCCTGGCCAATGTCCTTAGTATTTCGTGTTTGGCGATGAAATTAGCTAATAGTTGGCCTTATCACAGCAAAAGATTCTTATCGATCATATCTCTGCAACACTTTACACCTGAGTTATATCATCGGTCGGCTCCCGTTTCTACCTTCGCCGAGCCAAGGATTAGGTTGTTTCCCAGGTATTTTTTCGACTATCTGCCGAATGCATTGCCAACTGATATGCCACGTGCTAGTGTTCTGAATAAATCTTTTCCATACCGGGAGCTATAACATTAATCAGGCTTGGTCAGCTTTTTCCCTTAGCGATTCCCTTTCCTCTAAGATGATTTTGGTCGCCATTCTGGCTACTTCTCCTACAAGCGTTGAACATTTGTCCACCATGCCTGCCTTATAAGCTGCTTCCATCTCATTCGGGTCGTAGAGATTGAAGAATCTGCCAACAAACTTAGTCTGGATGTCGGCACATCGGCAGGTGCCATATTTTTCAATGAACTGGTCATGCAGTTTTTTCGACAGTATGAGAGCAGGTACCTGTTTCATCATATCACCGAAGTCTTTACCCCCTCTGCCGAAGAGATAGCTTATTACCATGACACCTCCGGAAAGTGCTCCGCAATGCCCATCTCCTGTTAAGCCTACTCCGTCAGCTAACCCGGTGGCGGCTTTGAAAATGTCATCGTTTTCAATGCCAAGTGCCTCGAAAATTCCGGCAATTGTGCATTGTGGGCAGCCGCTACTTTTCATCTCGTGCCGTTTGCCACTTTCGAATGCCTTGTTTAATACATTTTCATCAATTTCTCCCATTAGCCTGCTCCTTTTCTATGAGATTTAATAATATTGCTCCGCTGACCATCACTACTATCTTGCTCTTTTTATCAATACGAACGTCAAGCCAGTCCAGCTATAGATATTACTGGACAGGTGTTGGCCCTGCGAGCATCATCCCGCCATCTATTACAATTTCTGCACCTGTGGTATAAGGGGAAGCAGCAGATGCCAAATATACCATTGCACCTGCCAAATCTTCTGGTTCCGCAATGCGTCCAAGCGGTACTGTTTTAGCTAATTCAGCCTTCTGTTTCTTAGCTTCTTCTTCTAACAACTGAAACCAATGCGAATTAAGGATGCGAGTATTCACTGGCCCTGGGCATATAGCATTCACTCTAATGTTATACTGAGCTAATTCAGCCGCCATTGATTTAGTAGCCATAATCACAGCTGCCTTGGTTATTGAATATATGCCAACCATTGGTTCGGGTCTGTAGCCATCTACAGAAGCCACATTAATAATAGAACCACCTCCATGGTTTTTCATAATCCGTGCTGCTCCCTGGCTTAAAAAATACAGACCCTTTAGGTTGAGATTCATAATTGAATCCCACAACCTTTCATCAGCGTCCAGCACCGAAGCCAGTGCAGGGTTTGTACCGGCATTATTCACAAGTATATCCAGCCTACCAAATGTCGCCTCAACAGTTTTTATCAAGTTGCTTATCTCATCCATTCTGCCAGCATGGACAGCAATAGGATGTGCTTTACCGCCTTTTTTGCTGATTTCATCAGCCGCTTTTTCTAGATCGGGTAGCTTTCGGCTACAGAGTATGACTGCTGCCCCGGCATCAGCAAATCCCATGGCAGCGGCGCGTCCTATCCCTCTGCTTGCTCCGGTAACCAAAGCTACTTTCCCATCCAGTCTAAACTTATCCATTAAATTCATGTTTTCACTCCTTATAATTAATTTAGCTTGCGGTAGTTAACTCAGAAATCATCCAAATTGATGGGCTCTTTACTTTTGCTTCTTTCTCTCCATAAATTTCTTAAAAAACGTCTGGAAATGTTCGCTCTGAATAGAAATACCGCTATACCAGCCCTCAAGCGCTAAACCGTCTGTCAATGGGAGTTCTTGTGCCTTTGTAACTGCCATTTTGACTAACTTTATAGAATGATATGGCCTCTCTATCATATGTCTGGCCAATGTCTCAGCTTCAGTCATAAGGTCTGCAAGCGGCACCACTTTATTAACCAATCCTATCCTGTGGGCTTCTTCAGCGGATATCTCCGTAGAACTAAGTATAAACTCAATTGCCCGACGTCTTCCAAGCAAGCGAGGTAAAATCTGAGTGGAGCCACCTCCAGGGCAAATGCCATTCCTTACATCGCCTTGCGCAATCCTTGCAACATCCGCAGCAATGACAAAGTCCATAGCATATAATAGCTCAGGTGCCCAGCACACGCCATTCACAGCTGCTATTGATACTATTCCAGAATTCATAATGAGCATACAGGTCTTCTGTAAATAATCCTGGTAGCCTGAAAGCTGTAGCTCCAAGTATTTCCCCTGCATGGCAAGCGCGATGCCAGGATTACCCATGATCACTGATTCTTGACCTGACCCGGGGTATCCTTCAAGGTCATCGCCCGCGGAAAAAGCCCTTCCCTTTCCGGTCAAGATAATGGCGCGAATATTCTTATCCTCTTCACACTCCTTGAAATGATCGTAAAGTAATATGTAATCCTGCCATCTGATTGCGTTCAATTTTTCAGGGCGATTGAACGTAATGTATGCTATTTTATCCCGCTTCTCCAGTAAAATATATTGATTTTCATCCATTATCTATACTCCTCCTTTTTTGCTTCGTTATTTTATTTCCTCTTCCCTCGGCCAGACAAATTCCTATAATCGGAAGTGCATTTTCACATCGCAAAATAGACTCCCTTGAACAAATTTAACTCAGATCATTTCAAAATCCTTAGGATACTTTATCTTCGCTTGCTCAGCGTACCTGCCTATATAACTCCCAAAACCAGCGCTCGGGGAAGCGATCGCCTTTTCGGTCAAATCTTTTCTGACATCGGCAGCTTTGACCAGATCAAAGGCTCTCCCTCATGACTCCACCAGCTCTTCACCATTAATCTTGAATCCCGTTTCCGATAAGTAGAGTTCTGCCTGAACTCTATTGGGGTAGAATCTGTTTATCTGCCCCTCCCGCATTTGCCTAACATATCGACAACAAACAATGACTGCTGCACATACCTCGTCATCCTCATCAGATTGAGCGCCAATCCCTCCTTCGGGGTAACTATCCTCTTTTATGCATCCTCAGGAACACCCAAGCAAAGCCCTTATTTCCCTTTGAATTTGGGAGGCCTTTTGTTAAGAAAGGCTTCTGCTGCTTCTTTGGCATCCTCTGTTGTCGAGGCTATTGCCTGTCCCATAGCCTCTAATTCCAGAACCGATGCCAGATCCATGTTGAGTCCCTTGTTTATTATTTTTTTGGCGATCCCGTAGGCTGTCGTCGGTCCCGAAGCAAGTTTAGCACACAGGTTACTGACTTCTGCATCAAGATCCTGTGCAGTCACGACTTTGTTAATCAACCCAATGCTTTCTGCTTCTTCTGCAGAGACAAGGCGGCCAGTAAAATAAAGTTCCTTCGCCCTCATAGGGCCCACCAGCCTCGGCACATTGAACAACGAACCTCCGTCTCCGATAAGTCCAACCTGGCTGAAAATTAGGCTAAATCTAGCATTATCTGAGGCAACAACAATATCCGAGTTTAACGCAAGGCTACACCCTATACCTACGGCAAAACCATTAACCTTTGCCACGACAGGTGCCTCCAGATCTGCCATAAGAAGCATAAGTCTATTGGCATGCTGCGTCCACATTCGAGCTTCAACTGCAGTGATTTCACTGCTTAAATCCTGCACGTCTGCTCCTGAGCAGAATGCCTTTCCTGCTCCCGTGATGACCAGAACCCTATTATCTTTGTCGTTACTTATAGCAGTTAACGCATCCAATAATTCATAGGTCATTAACTGATTTATGGCATTATACTTTTCTGGTCTATTAAGAGTGAGTGTCGTAATGCCTGCCTCCTTCTTTAACAATATTGTTTCGTATTTATTTTTCGATTCCATAAACCTACTCCTTAATCGACGATTGTAATTATAAATACATTTCTAGCTATCTTTAATGTGAAAAGGAAATAACCGATAGTACGCTTCAGTTATTTGCCATACGGGGTTTGACTCTCTCGGTGCAACAATCAAGAGCAATATGATGGTAAGCCCAAAAGTTACTCGGACCATTGGACCTATTGGAACCGCACTTGGTATTATATTCGCTAGTACTGGCGCCAAATCAGTCATACCCTCGAATAACAAATCTTATAAACAGGGCCCCGAGAATAGAACCGAGCACACTCCCCTATCTGCCAACCATTAGAGCGTCTAAAAACCAGAGCGACTTCATTAAGCTAAACTGTTCAACACTAAGCACGCAGTGAGGTCTACCGGACGGAAGGAAAGACTTTTGCCCTGGCTTTCCGACTTGCCACTTACCCCTTCAGTCTTAGATTTTAGCAACAAGACACCGTTAGTGCAAGGGGCGCAGCGGTGAGTTACCATTCCCTCTCCACTGCCTTGTTGCATTCAAGGAACACGAAACAATGTCTCGTTGCGCCCTAGATAAGAAATCCTGAATGTAAATAATAGTCTATATTTGCTCCAACTGCTTTCACGTCGGCTGTCCTACATAAATGAGAGCTTGAAATCCAAGTTGTTTTAAGCTATAGTAAACCAAAATAAGAAACCAAAATAAGGAGGAATAGTCATGGGAATCAAAACTTACGACGAGTATTTAAGCCGATTGAAAAAGCTGAAGAGAAACCTTTATATAGATGGTAGTAAGTGTGATAGGTTGGATGAGAGGCTTGCGGGGCAACTACGCGTTATAAAGGAGACATACGACCGGGCTAACGACCCCGAGTGGGATGGCTTAGCCACTGCGACATCTCATCTAACAGGAAATAAGATCAATAGATTCACCCATATTCATCATAGTGTAGATGACCTCCTAAATAAACAGCAGATGACCAGGCTTATATGCCATAGGGTGGGGGGCTGCATTATGAGATGCATGGGGATAGATGCTATGAATGCTCTATCCGTTGTCACTTATGAAATGGACCAAGCTCTGGGTACGGATGCAGGGCAAAACTTTTTGAAGTATCTTACCTACTGGCAAGATAATGATATAACTGCCAACTGTGCTCAGACAGATGTCAAAGGTGACAGATTGAAAAGACCTCATGAGCAAGTAGACCCTGATCTCTATCTGAGAATAGTTGAAAGTCGACCCGACGGAATCGTGGTAAGAGGGGCGAAAATTGACAACACGACTGCTCCGGTGAGTGATGAAATAATAGCCATACCTACCAGATTCATGACCGACAAGGACAATGAATATGCTGTTGCATTTGCCGTACCAGCTGACTGGGAAGGCGTAAAGATGCTGGTCAGACCAGCGTATAACCATAAGCGGAAATATCTGCAAGCTCCCATTGCAGAAATAGGCGATGCTGAGGCGTATACCATTTTTGACAATGTTTTTGTGCCTCGAGAGAGGGTTTTCCTCGACGGTAAAGGTGACCCAAGACAAACGCCTTTTGCTGGTTTCCTTGCCTTGCTTTTTGCCCATTATCACAGACACTCGTACACTGGATGCAAGCCTTCTACGTCCGAGGTATTAGCCAGTGCCGCTGCCCTTGCGGCAGAATACAATGGAATCGCGAAAGAAGACCATGTAAGGGAGAAGATATCACACATAGTTGGTGTAGCAGAGCTTGTCTTTGCCGCTGGTCAAGTAAGTGCCTATCGTGCCGAGAAATCAGCATCTGGAACTTATATCCCAGACGAAGTTTTGACTAATGCTGGCAGAAGGCTTGCGGGTGAAGAGATTTACAATGAGTATAAGATTGTAGCCGACCTTGCTGGGGGCTTATGCGCTACGATGCCTTTTGAAGAGGAATTCTTCTCAAAAGAGACAAAGGAACTGGCAAATAAATACATGATGAGGAATCCCGCTATATCTTCAGAGAACCAGCACAAATGCTTCCGAGGGCTAGAAAACCTCATAGTTTCCGAGGTGGCTGGCGTGACGCAAGTGGCTGGATTGCATGGGGGTGGTTCTCCACAGATGGAAACCATCACAATGATGGCAAGATATGACATTGAGGGACTGAAAAGTATAGCCAAATATCTATTCGGCATAGAGAAAGATTTGCCTAGATATGTAAGAGCTACTGTAACGCCACGGAAGATGCTGGAAAGATTCCAAAAGATGTACGGATCCTCGGCGAAATAAGCAGGCACAAATCCAAAGGACTGGCTGCCGAAGCACACTCTGCACATACAAACTCCTTTGTGCTTATTGGTTGCTTAATCGCTAAGTAAAGATGCCATATTTAAAGCCCTAGGCTTCTATGTAACAAAAGTCAGGAATGTGCAACGGCGATTCGGTGCAGCACACAAACCGATGAATTGTGCACGTTGCACTTTTCTTGAGGCTATATTGTTGTCGGTGATAAAATAGGTCTCAAAGGGCACCTCAAAATCGGTCTAGTATCCTATGAAAGTCAATCGGCGCATGAGCTTTAGTAGGCCTAATATTATCCGACCTCCCAGTGAATGGAAAAGCTATTTTCTCCCTTTAACTAGCGGGTGCTCCAACAACACCTGTACTTTCTGTGGATACTATGGCTCAAAGCTTCAGATACGAGACATCACTGACACCGAGAGTGAAATAGATGCTTTAGCCTTATTCACTCGAAGAGGCATGCGGCTTTCTGATGTTTCTAAGGTGATATATGCCGTGGCTCAAGGTTGGGACGGCAAGAGGATATTTCTTCAGGATGGCGATGCCCTTGTCTACCCCTTCTCCAACTTGAGGGAGGTTCTCCAGTACTTGAATGAAAAACTACCCTCTGTTGAAAGGATTGGCACATATGCTACGCCACAGGATATCCTGCGCCGGAGTTCGGATGAACTCAAGGAATTAAGACGGCTCAAGTTAGGTATTTTTTATACAGGGCTTGAGACCGGTGATGATGAACTGCTCCAAAAGATAGGTAAAGGAGTAAGTTCAGATGAGGTGGTCGAGGCGGGAAAGAAAGTGAAGGAGGCAGGGATAAGCTTTTCTGTGACGATAATTTTAGGACTTGGCGGTATTGAAGGGAGCGAGAAACACGTATTTGAGACAACCAAAATTCTCACTGAGATTGACCCGGATTATACCGGAGCTTTGACTTTGACCCTCGTCCCCGGTACCCCACTCTATGAGCAGTGGGAACGGAATGAATTCCATCCTCTTTCCTCTTTCCAATCCTTGGAGGAGCTGAAGCTAATCCTAGAGAACTCCAATTTTACTGATTGCTTCTTTAGCTCGATGCACGCCTCAAACTATCTTTCTGTCCGAGGCAAGTTGCCGCAGGACAGAGAGAGAATGCTTGGAGAACTAGAAATAGTTTTGGCAGCAAGAGACCCTAATCTGCTCAGGCCTGAATTTCTCAGGGGTCTATGACTATGACGGCACCAATAGTGGATTTATTGCGAATTCTACAGAGTCCAGTCACCTGGTCGCCATGAATATCCTTCAATTGCACAAAATGTAGTATAATGCTTAGAAAATCCCATGCCTCAAATAAGAACAGGTCTAATAAATGTCACCGGGTACATTGGTGCCGAACTGGCTCGCTTACTTTGCCAACATCCCCAAGTAGAGCTCGTCACTGTCACCGGGAGAAGTGCAGCCGGGCAAAAATTAGGCGATGTTTTTCCCAACTTCACGGGAACTAACTATATAATAAAAGCCGAGCTTGATAGCGAAATCGATATGGCCTTCTCAGCACTGCCTCATAAAAGCAGTGTAGATGTAGTACCATCTTTGCTAAAACAAGGAATCAGGGTTGTCGATGCCAGTGCTGATTTCAGGTTAAAGAACGCTGGCGAATATTCCAAATGGTATGGATTTACTCATCCATCGCCCGAGTTACTGAGAGAGGCGGTTTTCGGCTTACCCGAGCTGCATCAAAGTGAAATTGCCTCAGCCTCACTGGTAGCAAATCCGGGTTGCTATAGTACTGGTGCTATCTTAGCCCTGGCACCCATAGTCAAAGAAGGGCTTATTTATCCCGATATAGTGGTGGACAGCAAATCAGGCGTCTCGGGTGCCGGCAGAACTCTGAGCTTGACTACTCATTATTCCGAGGCCAACGAGGACATCTGTGCCTACTCCCTTGAGGGACATCGCCATTTGCCCGAGATAGAACAAGAATTGAAAGCACTTAATCAGTCATTTTCTCCTTCGATAACCTTCGTGCCTCACCTGGTGCCAATGACCAGAGGCATACTGAGCACCTGCTATGCCAAATTAGCTGATAGCCGTCAGCTGACAGCCGACAGCTTGAAACAGCTATACCGGGAATTCTACAAGCATGCCCCCTGTGTTCAAGTAACGACCGAGCCTCCCCATACCAAGCATGTCTGGGGAACTAACTTTTGCCTTATTTATCCCACTGTCGATTCGAAGACAGCCAGGATTGTAGTTATTAGCTGTCTGGACAACCTAGTCAAGGGGGGGGCGGGACAAGCAGTGCAAAATATGAATCTGATGTTTAACCTGCCTGAGACCACAGGACTGGAAGCCTTGGCCATTTACCCTTGAAATGCGCAGGATTATGCCTATGCCGGAATCACTTCGTTTATTAGCCCTATCTCAGCTGCTTCTGTTTCACTGATTCCTTGTCGCTAAACAGGATATCCAGTACCCTTTTTAGTACATCTTAGCTATTGGAAAGATTACTAAAGGACTATTTACAGTAACTGACAGGGATGATATAGTGAAACCAGACGTAATTTAATTAAATATATTCAAGGCGAGTTATAAAACAGCGATGGTAACTAAATCAATTCCAGTAGAAAGGCAGGATAAGAAAAGCCAAGCCATGCCTATAGGGTGGAAGGAGGTGGCGCAGGCTCTGTTACGTAATGCCGGACTAGGGATATACATCGTCCATGGAGGAAATTTCCAGTATGTTAACCCCGTGTTTCAAAATTCAACAGGCTATAACGAGAAGGAGCTACTAGGGAAATTTTCTCTCGACCTCGTTTATTCAGAAGATAGGGAGGTGGTCAGGAAAAAGGCGATAGAAAACCTGAAGAATAAGAATGGCGCTATTCCTTACGAATACAGAATCGTGAAAAAGAATGGCGAGATAGTATGGGTTCTTGAACAAGTTACTTCTATAAACTATGGAGAGAAACGAGCTACGGTGGGAAGTTTTATGGACATCACTGCTCGCAAGGAAATGGAGGAGGCTATCATATATTCGGATAAAAGATACCGAACTGTATTGGATGAGATAGAAGATTCCTATTATGAGGTGGACCTTAAGGGGGCTCTTACTTTTATCAATGACACAATGGCCCGACAGCTACAGTACTCGAAAGAAGAGCTACTGGGGATGGGTTACAAAGGTTACATTGCCGAAGAAGATTTCAAAAACGTATACGAAATTTACAATCAGGTCTATCGAACAGGTGAGACTAGACGATGCTTTGGCCACAGGTATGTACGAAAAGACGGGACTAGAGGGTTTACTGAGTGTTCAATTTCCCCCTTGAAGAATGAAAAGGGCGAGGTCATTGGGTTTCGGGGCATTTCTCGCGACAACACCGAACGCAAGCGGCTGGAGGAAGAGCGGGAAGCCTTGCTCCAAGAAATAGGGAAGATCAACCAAAGGCTGGAGGCGGCTAACAAAGAACTTCAGGACTTTGTCTACATTGCCTCCCATGACCTGCGGGAACCGCTGCGAAAGATTTCTTCCTTCGGCACACTCCTTCAGGATTCACTGAAAAGAAAGCTGGATGAGGACCAGCAGGAAAACTTTGAGTTTATGATAGGTGGTGCTCAGCGGATGCAGGATATGATAGACGCGCTGCTTACTTATTCTCGGCTTACCACTAAAGCTAAGCCTCCTGAATGGGTGGATTTGAATAAGGTAATAGAGAACTTAAAGAAGTTGGAGCTGGCGACTTTGCTGGACGAAACCCGTGGGACCATCCATGTTCCCAAGCCACTGCCGTCGATTCAGGCCGACCCCTCTCAAATGCACCAACTCTTCCAGAACCTGATTGGGAACGGGCTAAAGTTCCATAAGGAAGGAATACCTCCAGAGATAATCATCCGTGCTTATGAGGTAGAGGACAATATGATTCGAATAGAGGTAGAAGACAACGGAATAGGAATTGATGAGAAATACCATGGCCAATTGTTTACCATGTTCAAACGCCTTCATTCCCGGGAGCAGTATGAAGGAACTGGGATTGGGCTGGCCAGTTGTAAGAAAGTCGTAGAGCGCCACGGGGGCAACATTGGAATAAAGTCAACCCTTGGTAAAGGGTCGATATTCTGGTTTACGCTGCCGAGAGAAAGCTATCTAAAAGAAGATTAAAGAAAGGAAGTGAATGATGGAAGGATTAACACCGCTGGTCATATTAATGGTGGAGGATGACCTAGCAGACCAAAAGTTGATTAAGATCTCTCTGAGAAATGAAAAAATTGCTAATGACCTTTACAGTGTACAGACTGGTGAAGAGGGGTTGGATTTTTTGTACCACAGTGGGAGTTATAGCGATGGAACTCCTCAGCCTGACTTGATTCTGCTGGATTTGAACATGCCAGGGATGGGAGGAAAGGAATTTCTGAGGCGGGTTAAAGAAGACGAAAGGTTGAAACAAATTCCCGTGGTTATCCTGACAACTTCGGATGCTGAGAAGGATATTATAGACAGCTACAAGTTGCAAGCCAGCGGGTATGTGCACAAACCGGTGACCCTGGAGGAATTTAAGGAAGCTATGAAGAAACTCAAGGAATACTGGTTTCTGCTTTGCAAACGGGTACCCAAGTAGCACCAATGGTACAGGAAATAAAACAACCACTGTTTAAAATCCTCATCTGCGACGATGACCCGGCAGACCGCAAACTGCTCCGAACCTATCTGAAACGGATAACTGATAGGGAAATTGTGTTGCTAGAGGCGGGACATGCAGAAGAAATCCAGAACGCTCTGGATAAAGGTAGAATTGACCTGGTCTTGATGGATAATCAAATGCCAGGGAAATCGGGGATGGAGTGGCTTGCAGAAATTGCAAAAAAACAACTTGCCCCCGTAGTCATGTTGACTGGCTCTGGAACTGAAGAAATCGCGGCGCAGGCCTTTCAAGAGGGAGCGGTTGGTTACTTGCCAAAGGGCAGTCTATCCCAAGAAAAGTTACAGAACATCATTGATGTTGCGCTGGATAAATGGACGCAGCTACAACAAGCTATGGCCGACAAGGAAAAGCTGGAAATACTGGCAAATTTTGATTCGCTGACCGGATTGTACAATCGACGAGCAATTTTAGGCAAGCTGCGTGAGTTAATCGGTCTTGCCAATCGCTACAAAGAGGATTTCAGCCTGAGCATGCTGGACGTCGACCTTTTTAGGAAGGTCAATGACTGCTACGGGCACCTCACTGGAGACGAGGTTTTAGAGAAAATTGCCACTTTAATTAGTCGGAATATCCGGGATGCAGATATAGCGGGACGATATGGAGGGGAGGAGTTTATCATTATTTTGCCCAAAACCACTTTGTCTTCATCTTGGATTGTCGCTGAGCGACTTCGAACTATGATCGGGAAGGCTGAGATGAAAGACTCTGCCGGGAATGTATTTGCTGTAACTGTGAGTCAAGGGCTAACGGGGTGGGAGCGGGATGAAGATGCCGCCTCTCTTATTTCTCGCGCTGATGAGGCTCTCTACAAGGCTAAAGAAAAGGGGCGAAACCGAGTGCAAATTTTGCTCGGCCCGAGCCTAAGAGACAAAGTTTAGCCTAAATTTATCATCTCACTATTCAATTCCTTCTGGTGTCGCCCCTAGCTTGTCAAAGGAATATTTGCTCTCAACAGGGATACCGGCCAAGCGCTTGGCAATATTCTTGGTCTTTTCTACATTATAGCTACCCATAATAGTAATCTGTCCCATCCGGGGAGAGCCACCGCCATGGACACCTGCATATTGCATAATGCCAGCAATCTCCGAGCATGATATAGTTTGCACCCAATGAAAAGCACGGTGTATGTCCTCTATTGACACATTAGGATTCCGCATCATGTATTTTTCCAGAAGCGGACGCGTCTCTGGATTCAATCAGTCTCCTTCTCGGGGCAGCGTTGCTGGCATTCCGCCTCATCTTGCTCAATCCTTTTCGATATTCACTCGACGTAATCACTGTGACCCCCTTTACCGAATTCAAAATATTTTGCTATATAACAGAGCCGCCATCTACAACCAGAACATGTCCGGTCACATAGCTGGAAGCATCAGAAGCCAGGAAAATCACAGCCCCCACCATCTCGTCAGGTTCGGCTACACGCTGCAATGGAGTCCTCGTCATGACAGCTTGCGCAATATCCGGGTTGCTCCAGAGAGCTTCGCTGAACCGAGTTTTGACCAGTCCCGGCGCTATCGCATTCACCCTGATGTTATACTGAGCCCACTGTTGTGCCATCACTTTTGTTGCCATAATCACCCCAGCCTTACTTATGGAGTAAACCGGCAAAATGTCGGGGGTAATCCCGGCTACTGAAGCGACATTGATAATTTTGCCCCCGCCCTGCTCTTTCATCAGCCGAGCTACCGCCTGACTGAGAAAGAATAGTCCTTTCAAGTTGAGATTCATAATAGAATCCCAAGCACGCTCTTCTATATTTATAGCCGGGTCCATGGTCGGATTGGTACCAGCGTTATTCACCAGAATATCAATTCTGCCAAGCTCGTCTTTTACCTTCGGGACCAGACTATTTATCTCATCCATCCTGCCCACATGTGTGGCCACAGCCATTGACCTCTGCCCCAAGCTCTTTATCTCTGCAGCCACCTCTTCAAGGTCTGGCAATTTACGGCTGGTTACAGCTACGTCAGCACCAAATCTGGCAAGCCCCACAGCAATAGCCTTCCCGATGCCCCGACTGCCGCCGGTCACCAGGGCCACCTTGCCTGATAGAGAAAAAACATCTGGGGAAATACTCATTACTCACCTCCTGAACAAGATTAATTAGCTCTGATAAAAAGCCGACACCAAAGTATATATTACAAATGGCGCTGTACGCAACTTGAACAGTATGTACTTATCCGCCGTACCAGATATCTCATTTTACTCATCGCCAGTCTTGTCAGGTCGTCACCGGCATAATAGGCTTGTTTGCGCCGGTTTCAGTGGCACTGGCTGTGTGGGCAACTACATATCATACGTACGATTCGGCAAGCTTGAAATAGCTCCGGGCGGCGGTTAACACCTTGGTTTTTTCTTCTTCGGGAATGTATGGGTCGTCGAGCTTAAAGCTTTCCACCTTGCCCCTGACATAAGCCCGGTAGCACTTGTAGAAATTGAGCAATTTCAGGAGCTCTTCATCACGGCTCAGCCCCACATAGGTATTTACCAGATGTCGGGAAAGACCAGCCTGCTGATAGCGGTCTAAGTCCATAGCTAGAAAGGCGATCTCCGAGGCCACGTCGGAATATCTGAATCTGTCATTAAATTCAATGCAGTCGTAAATGCAGATATCGTCAGTGAAGCAAACATGGGCGGCATGTAGGTCGCCATGGCAATCCCTTATTTCCCCTGCTTTTACTCGCTTATCGAACAGGCTTGTGTTACTGTCAATGAAGTTATTAGTGTAATTCTTAATGTGCTGATATTCCTCGGCAGTGATGGAAGTTCCAATATATTTCTCGGTTTGAGCGAAGTTCTCATCACAATTGTGGCGTATAATATCCAATTTGCCAAAGGCGGCAATCTCTTGATTTGTTTCGGCTTTTTGGTGAAAGCTCATCAGCTTTTCAGCCACTCTAGCCACCATTTCCAGAGTTACCTGACCCCGGGGCAAAAGCACATCCATCATGCGGTCCTGAGGCAACTGCTTCATTTTGACAGCATATTCTATCGCCTTGCCTCGCCCTTCGATGCGAAGCTCGCCTTTTTTTTCGACAATCGGGACCACGGCTAAATAGGCACCGGGACAAAGGCGTCTATTTAACTCCAGCTCTTGATGGCAGAAGAAATGGCGTTTCTCCAAAGTAGTGTAATCCAGATAACCCAGATTGACCGGCTTTTTAATCTTGTATACATATTTGCCGGTAAGGAAAATAAACGACATCTGAGTCTGGACCAGCTCTATCTTTCGTGGTTTATGAGGATAGGCCTGGGACTCAAGGAGGGCTCTAA
>Ga0315547_1000704_pt1 | contig 30622 bp, 31 predicted proteins | sample SalMarSW160240MG_2_FD_202542 | JGI IMG/M metagenome (GOLD analysis project Ga0315547, IMG submission 202542) | Salt marsh sediment microbial communities from the Plum Island Ecosystem LTER, Massachusetts, United States - Salt Marsh Sediment SW1601-240 ...
TTGTTTTTACAACTGTCAAGCTATATTTATGGACTTACGGTTTTTTTAGTGGATTAGAATCATAGGTTTTCGAGTTATCTTAAACTGCTGAATCAGGGAGAGGATTTCTGAGACAGGGCACTAGTATAACGACTCAACAACATATTTACAGTTTAATTGACAGCAAAATCGAACTTTTTCCAACGATGAATAACAGGCTCAGCATTGATTTCTGCAATGCCTTTGAGGATTCTTTCTTTCAGTTCTTGTTTTGATTCAACACGGATATGCTTTAGGAAAGTTCTTGAGATCTTTGAAAAGAATGTCTCTATTAGATTAAGCCAAGACCCATGTTTGGGAGTGTGCACATAGATAAATCTGTTCGGCCTGGTTACAAGGTAGGCCATGGTTTCTTTTGATATATGGGCAGAATGATTATCTAAGATGACGCGTATGGTGTAATCTTTTGGATAATATTGATCCATTTCCTTTAACAATGAAATGAACTCCCTGCTCCGATGGCGGTCATGGACTTGGGCAATAACATGACCATCATGCAGATCCAGTGCAGCTAAAAGTGACACGGTTCCAAGTCTATTATACTCACGGTCTCGGCCCATTTGAGCATATTGACCAGGTATTGGAGGTAAGTCCGGTGCGATATTCTTGAGTGCTTGAATACCCGGTTTTTCATCCACTGACACTGTAATGATTTTTTTGCTCTGTTCATTTTGATTATTGCTTTGAGTCTTTATTTCTTTATATACAACAAGGACATCATGCATCTTATTTTCAAATTCTTCATCCCGCCTGTCCAGGTAGTAGCGGACCTTATGGGGTTGAAGCGGTTGAGATTTAAGGATTCGTTGTATGGTTGCTTTGGCTGCCCTTTTCAAACAATCATGACCAGCAACCGGGGCATGCTTCCGGGTGTGTTTGGCCAAGCTTGAAAGTGTCCAAACCTCCGCTTCATATCCATAATCTTTTGGCTTTGTGCAGGCAAGATTTACAACCCAAGCCTTTACCTCTTCTGTAATGATGGAATCTTTCGGTCTATGATATTTATCTTTAAGTCCTGTCTCTATACCGGCTGCTAAAGCCTTGTCGATGCATTTATAGATAGTTGGTCTACTGACATTGAATTCTTTTTTGATGAATGAAATATCTTTACCATTAGCATAGTTAAGTAAGATTTTAGCTCTTTGCACTTCTCTTATCGGAGTGGTACGTGATTGGCTGATTTTCAATAATTCTTGGTGCTGTCCTTTATCTAAATGTAATTTTGCCCTTCGGCTTTTTCCTGGCATAGTCCCTCCATTGTTTTTGAGGGAACTATACCAAAAACATTCTCATTTGTAAAGTTTTTAATGATACGAACTACTAGTAAATATTCCCGCCATAAATGGCAGGGTATTCACCTTATGATTTTCATAAAGGTAAAGATCAGTTTCAACGATTCTTTCTTTCTCTCAGCGCAAGAAAGTGTTATATTAAAATGTTGGAAACTTGACAATATTATAATCCTAAAAGACAAGCCCAATCTCGTTAAAAAAATACAAGTTATGCAAATCTTGCTATATTTCGTATTCAGTACATGTAAAATGTTGACCTTTAAAGAGATACTGAGCCATTTGAAGAAGAAAGAGAATGGTACTGAGGGAAAATATCGTATAGTTTGGCTCTTTACCTACCTCCCACTGGAAATCTTTCTTATGGAGTAAATCATGGCTGAAGCGATTTACGCAGGCATTGATATTGGGTCCTTATCTTCAGAGGCCCTTCTCCTCGGAGAGGATGGGATTTTGGCATACTCCATTATGAATACCGGAGCTCATCCACAGAGGGCTGCTCAGAGGTGTCTTGAGGAGGCCTTAACTAAGGCAAGTTTGGATAAGAAGGCCGTTTCAGTAGTTGTTGCTACAGGGTATGGCCGGATTAGGGTACCCTTTGCAACCAAACAGGTAACCGAGATAACATGCCATGCCAAGGGTGCATATTTTATATTTCCAGGGACACGAACTGTTATCGACATCGGTGGTCAGGACAGCAAGGCCATTACCCTCAATGACCAAGGAGGAGTTACTGACTTTGTGATGAATGATAAGTGCGCAGCAGGTACTGGCAGGTTTTTAGAGGTGATGGCCGCTGCTTTGGAAACCGGGCTGATGGATATGGGGAGAAGATCTTTAGAGGCGAAAAAAGGTGTGTCTATCAGCAGCATATGCACTGTCTTTGCTGAGTCAGAGGTAATTTCCTTGATTGCGGAGGGCTATAAAAAGGGAGAGATTATTAGAGGTCTCCATGAAGCTATTTCTCGACGAATCTTTAGTATGATTAAGAGATTGAGGGTGAGAAAGGAGCTTACATTCGGCGGTGGTGTAGCAAAGAACCAGGGAATAGCAGAGATTCTCAAGGAGCTTTTTGGAATGCAGATAAACATTCCTGAGGAGCCTCAAATAGTGGGAGCTCTGGGTGCCGCACTCTGCGCTAAAGAAATAGCGCTCAAGAGCGATTCTTCTAAGTCCATTTAGGCTTCTTTCGTGTATACAAACAGATAACAAGGCTTACCAGCCAGATAAAAATTCTGGTTAGATATTCCTTGACCTTCATGGCCTACTCACCCAATTGACACTGAGACAGTCTGGAAGCTAATAGTTGAAAATTTTAAGAATTTAGTGGGCGGGGGAAGGTTGTTGCAATTGTAATTTTAATCGTAATTATTACATCTTCAATAGATAAATAGAAGTCTAATCTTGATGATTGTATTGATAATCCTTGGATTACTTTTTGCACTAATTGGCCTCATCGGGTGCATTTTACCTGTTATTCCGGGACCTCCTCTCAGTTTTTTTGCCTTAATTATTCTTTCCTATGCCAAAGATTGGGAACCGTTTAGTACAACATTTTTGATTATTATGGCAGGCTTGACTATAGTGGTTACTATTTCAGACTATGTGGTTCCTGCAATTGGGGCAAAAAGATATGGTGCATCTAAATTAGGTGTTTGGGGTTCAATTATCGGAATGCTCATTGGGTTTTGTATCTTCCCGCCCTGGGGAATGCTCATCGGTGCAATTATAGGAGCGCTGGCTGGAGAACTGGCAGGTGGAAAAAAGGGAAAAATGGCCTTGCGAGCGGGTTGGGGTGTGTTTGTTGGAAACATCATGGGCATTGGATTAAAACTGGCTTTCTCCGGAGCCATACTTTTCTTCTACATTAAAGAGATGATGGTCTCATAAAAAGTTAAAAATACTCCCTCTCCCTTCATGGGAGAGGGCTGGCGTGAGGGTGAATACAGCGTTATTTCACGCACTTACGTCCCCCTCCCCTTAATCCCCTCCCACCAGGGGAGGGGAAATTCGACTTTTTCCGAGACCATCAAGAGATGTTTTAGAAAAGAAGAAAAGGATTTATCAAAATATTCATAATCGTGCCAGAGAATCTGGTTAGGCAACCTCACAGTATATAGTCAAACTAAAGATAACCTGAGATTTGTGAATAAAATTCTCTTAATAAAAACTGGAAGCACGTTTCCATTCCTCGTTTCAAAGAGAGGGGATTTTGAGCATTGGATTTTATCTGGAATGCAGATTGAACCTGAGAGCGCTCTCATAGTTGATGTCTCTAATGGCTACCCACTTCCTGGGTTTGATGGAATATCTGGCGTTGTTATTTCTGGCTCTCATGCAATGGTTACCGAGCACCCAGATTGGAGTAAACGAACTGTAGAATGGTTGGTAGAGGCTGTTGAAAAACAGATTCCAATTCTTGGTATTTGCTACGGACACCAATTGCTTGCGTACGCTTTAGGGGGAGAGGTGGGAGATAATCCGAATGGCTGTGAATTTGGAACTGTTGAGGTCAACCTGAATGAGAATGCGCAAGGAGATAAACTTTTTGGTGGTTTTTCCAGCCCTATACTGGCTCATGTGAGCCATACTCAGTCTGTGCTGAGGCTTCCAGACAATGCAACATTGCTGGCGTCCAGCGATGTGGATAAAAATCAGGCATTTGTTGCTGGAAATTCTGCATGGGGCGTTCAATTTCATCCTGAGTTTGATGCAGAGATTGTTATTGAGTATATTAATCAGCACAGGGAAGTATTACTTCGGGAAAATAAGAACCCTGATCGTATTATTGAAAGCTCTTTCAATACTCATCATGGCTCTGAAATGTTGAAGCGATTTGTCGAAATATTACACGGAAAGATCTCACGATAACCTGAAAGGATTATCTGAGGCTGATATGGTTGAGCTAACCTACCAAGTCATACGTCTCGAGCATTTGTTTTTAGGCACAACTCCTTGACACCAATGCCACCATCATAGGCAAATCCCAGGTCGGCTGTAAAAGAATAATGCCCTTTATCGGCTGGATTGCTATGTCTGGGTGATTCAAGAAAAACCTATTTTTCATCACCGAGATAATCACCAAGGAGTCCCCTACTGTGCTCATCTTCATGGCAGTAAACACACAGATTTTCCCAGTTAGAACCATCAGATGGATTATTCCTGTGATTGCCATCTTTATGGTGTACAGTCAGCAGATGCCTGTTTTTGGAAGTAAATTCCCTTCCGCATTTAGCACAGATAAGTCCATGAATTTTAAGTGAGCGTTCTCTGTAACTGTTGGCTGAGGAATCTTTTTTTCTTGTCTCCCTGAGCAAATCCTCAAAAGATTTATTATCATCTATCTTTCCTGACCCTGGTCTTTTAGGCACATTGTAATGTCTGTCTCTCATTTTCCCTCCTGGGCACATGAAGATTCAAATGCTGAGCTACTTCTTGCAGGAGTTACGGGCAAAAGCAACAAATCCCTGAAACGCTTTCAGAATTGAAGGCTACAAGCATGTTACTGCCCTGTTTAGAGCTGTGGCATAATAAGTACATCGATCCGCCGGTTTATAGCGCGACCTTCTGCTGTCTTGTTGGATGCCAACGGTTGCTGAGATCCGTAGCCGATGGCAGAAATCCTCTCATATGTAATGGTACCATTTGCCACAAGATATTCGCGAACAGCGTCTGCTCGTTGTTGTGATAAGCTCTCGTTTATTTCGTCTGATCCTGTGCTGTCCGTATGTCCTTCAATGACAACATTCGGCTGACCAAAAGTATGGATAGCTCGCTGAATTTTGCTGAGCAGAGCGTAATTGCTTGGCACGATAACTTCCTTGCCAACGGGAAATTGCATGGCCCTTAAACGAATTACCAGTTGATTGCCCTGTTTATAAACTTCCGCTTCAGTCGGCTTAAAGTAGCTTCGCACATTATTGTAAAATTCATTAAACCGCCTTTCCGCTGCCAGGCTGTTTTTGGAAGCCTGTTCCTTCCTGATTGTGCTTTCCAGGGAGGAAATTCGTTCCTCCATGTCCTGTATTTCTGCTTGGAGGACCCTTTCTTTACTGACCATGAATTGATAGTCCTCCTGCAGCGTGGTAACCGAGTCAAGAATGTTTTTTACCTGTGTCTCGAAATTTTCGTCACGGATGTCGGTCGCGGAAAGTCTTTTTGTCATCTTATGTAGCATTGATTCGAACCAAAGTGTTATATCCTCAGGTTGCATTGTTTTGATCTTCTCACTCTGTCGCATCACTTGCAGAAGGCGACGAGCCTGAAAGAGCGCCTCACTCGCGTGTTCGTCAATCTTTTCCTTTTCATAACGGTGTTCGGAGATAAATGCATCAACATCACTCAACTTATCTTGCGCAACTGTGAACATCTTTGGCGTGGTTTTTTTTGCACCCCTCTTTTTTGCTTCATTGATCAGCTTGCTAACCTCCACAAGGATGCCTTTAATTGCTCGCAACTCAAGCCTGTCAAAAGCTCTGATGACTTTTCCCCTATTCTTCAGGGCCCAAGGCAGATTGTTTCTCTCAATCGCTTTTGTAAGTTCGAGGAATTGTTCATCCGCTTCAGCATAATCCTCTTTAAAGTTGCTGGCACCCGCAGCCTGAGCACGCTCACGAGCTTTGATGACATCGGGCAGTGCAGCTCTTACTCGTGTAGCCGTGTCTTCAGCACGCTGGAGTTGTGCCCGTCCATAGTTGACCTTCTGTAAAAATTCAGAAGGCCTATCTCCAGACTTCAGTCCTTTCTTGGCCTCAAAAAGGGATGCCTCGGCCTTACCAAACCACGATGGTGACAAGATATTCAGCTGATTCATTTTCGCATTGGCGATGTCTTGGTCCAAGCGGTTCACTTGCTCTATGGGATCTTCTGACATAGTAATTGGCGCCACCTGCAGCTTGCTTGCTGCGCAGGCACCCAGAAAACACACTGCGGCGGTAAGCACTGCCATAATTCCAATTTTTTTAATAATCAACATCTTCTTCCTCCCTTTAAGTAACGTGAGTAATATATCCATCTCTATCAAATTTAGAGATCAAGCGCCAGAAAAAACAGGGTATATTATATACTGAAATTCCTGTAATCTTACTACGTATAGTAGTTGTAATCATCAAAAAAATCGGATAGAATCTATTACACAAGTCTGGCGAGTCGAAAGTTTCCCATGTAGAGGCCGACCATAAAGATAACAAATCATTACAGCGAGCCCATAAACCTGCACCGCTAAAGGTTGATCATCATGCAGAGCAGTAAGGTTTTGCAATATCTTGAAGATCTTGCGTTTAAATTGGGTATTGAGATTGTCAATGAAAAATTTGGAGAGACAGATTTTTATGCTAAGGGAGGCCTCTGTAAAGTCAAGGGAGCCTACAAGATTTTTATGGACCCTGCTGAGCCAATACAAGTCCAAATAGACATCTTAGCCCGGTCATTGTCTTCCTTCCACACAGAGGAAGTCTATCTTCTCCCCTTTATAAGAGAAATCCTGGAAAAGGCCCAAAAGTCCCAACAGTGAGACTGACTATTACTATTTAAATTGTTGTGAACCCATAGTAGATTCCAAAAAGCTCCATTTTGGCGGTTTTTCATAAAACTGAGTTCAACAAAATCAAGGATTTACAAAACTAAGTCCCTCGATTCATAAATTTGATGACGTATTTATTTACTCGGGACTAAGTACTGAGTGAGCCCCTCGGTCTGAGCTCAGGGTCGAAGACAATCGCAAAGATTCTACTCATTAGAATACGGTATAGTATTTGCGAATCGAAGCACTAAGATTTATGAGTTGTTTTTTGACATTCTCAAGGCTAATCTGTAATGAAATTATGTGGATTGTGGATTTTAGGTGTGCCAGAAAAGATATATTTTTTGAACAAAGAGGCTAATCGCAATATACTGGTCTTCCACCTTGAGGTGCATTGGGCAAACATATCAATCATGTATCTCGAATAAAACAATACGGAAGGCCAGATTTTTATTGACTTGGAGATCTTTTTGCTATTTTTATAGCTGAAGGCTTTTCCTTTAAGCAGTTAACGAGTCCTTGCCAAAACCTGACAATTTTTATCACCCTCGTTAAAAAATTTGTGTCATGTTAAGTCTTCGTAACACCTATCAAGAGAGGTTATCCACGGGAGAAACCCTTAAAATTTGCCTCCTTATCTTCAAAAAAGGACTTTGGATTTGGTGCCTATATAAATACCTTTAAGCAGCCTGTCTTTTGGCCGATTCGAAGGTTTTTCATCATTATTATATTGCATTAGTGCCTCTAATACAGGAAAATATAGAGATATAAGATAATGGATTAATTTGTACACATCCCCATGCTGGTGGTATTGCTGAACCAGTTAATCCATAAACACATTAATTTGAATACGTTTGTCGCTTTCCAGCGACGAATAAGGGAGAAACACAGCATGAAAATACTTCTCGTTTATCCAAAATATCTTAATACATTTTGGAGTTTTAAGGATGCCTTAAAACTTATCTCGAAAAAGGCAACTCACCCACCGTTGGGGTTATTGACCGTAGCAGCATTACTTCCAAAGGAGTGGGAGAAAAAACTTATAGATATGAATGTCAGCACGCTAAGGGATAAAGATCTTGAATGGGCCGATTATGTATTTATTAGCGCTATGTCTATACAAAAGGAATCGGTCGAACAGGTCATTAGCAGATGTAAAAAAATGGGCATAAAAACTGTTGCCGGTGGCCCCCTCTTTACGGTAGGATACCAAGAATTCGAGGATGTGGATCATTTTGTCCTTAATGAGGCAGAAATAACACTTCCAGTCTTTTTAGCGGATTTGAAAAATGGATATGCTCGCCATATGTATACCTCTAAGGAATTCCCAGATATACAAAAAACACCTATTCCACTCTGGGAGATTATTAATATGAAGGCATATGCAACAATGAGTATCCAGTACTCCCGAGGCTGTCCCTTTAATTGTGAATTCTGCAATATTGCAGCGCTTTATGGACATAAGGTGCGCACAAAGAGCACAGCCCAAATCATAAGCGAATTAGAAGATATTTACTCCCAGGGCTGGAGAGGTGATGTATTTTTTGTTGATGATAATTTTATAGGAAAGAAGAGAAAGTTAAAAAAGGAAATTTTGCCTGCTATAATTGAATGGATGGAAAGAAAAAGATATCCCTTTCCTTTTAATACAGAGGCATCTATAGATCTTTCTGACGATGAGGAACTTATGCAGATGATGGTTAAGGCAGGGTTTAATTCCGTATTTGTCGGCATTGAGACAACAAACGAGGAAAGCCTGGCGGAATGCAATAAGATCCAGAACAAGAATCGGGATTTGTTATCCTCGATAAAAAAGATCCAGAGGTTCGGTTTACAGGTACAGGGGGGATTCATCGTAGGCTTTGATAATGATCCTCCTTCAATTTTTGAAAGGCTTAGTTCATTTATCCAGGAAAGTGGGATTGTCACCGCCATGGTGGGATTGTTAAATGCTCCTCGCAGCACCAAACTTTACCAGCGACTTGTAAAAGAGGGCAGGCTATTGAACGATGTGTCAGGTGACAATACAGACTTTTTGATCAATTTTATCCCTAAAATGGATTACGAAACACTCATTAATGGTTATAAAAATATCCTTAACAGGATCTATTCCTCTGAGCCTTACTATAAACGGGTGAAGGAATTTTTACGATACTATAAGCCATTGGGAAAAAGGACATTTCACTTTCATTTCAACTACATTGGGGCATTCTTAAAATCCATATTGTTCATAGGTATAATAGAGAAAGAAAGGGTTTATTACTGGAAGCTTTTTTTCTGGTCTTTATTCAGGCGTCCAAAACTTTTCCAGTTGTCAATAACTTTTGCAATTTACGGATTCCATTTCCGAAAAATTTTCGGAAATTGTTTGTAAAATATTCAAAAAGAAAAAACTTTGCCTAACACAGCATAAAAAGTCTCTCCGCAGGCAGATTCACTCACATTCTTGCTTTGGGAAAACTTCTTTTCTGCTGGGATAGATAGTCAAAATTGCAGTATGACTATTCAAGATAAAAAAGGAGGATACAATGAATATATATGTAGGAAGTTTATTGTATAAGGCCACCGAAGTATAAACCGGGACGTTTGTGCAGAAGTTGCATAAATTCTTAAATATAGTCTTCTCTTGCAGGCCCTTTTCCTGATGAAACGGCCCTGGTGATACATGAAGTTGTCACCCCAAGATAACGAGCCACTTCTGCTCCAGAATAACCTAACTCGGTAACTGCAAGAAAGGATAATATCCGGCGGGCTTCAACAATTTCATGTCTTCTGCTGCCGGATCTAAGTTCACCAGTGGAAATATTATGGACTTTACACACCCTTTCAGCCAGTAAAGATACACTCATTTGTTTGGGAGCAAGCCTTAGATTGTTTTTTCCAATCTCATCCATCTCAGATAAAACACTATTAACAAATTCTCCATCTCCCAGTATCCTTTGATCAGATGCCTGTCTTTCCTCACGTCTCCTTAATGCCAATACCTCAGACCAAGTGCCCATACTCCTTATAAGACCACCACCTACAAGCTCTGGTCTTCTACCCTTGCTGATTCCCTGTTTAATAAATATCAGATAGTTCTTTCTTCTATCACTGCCTTTTCCAAAATAGGAAAGTACATATTCATTATCCTGCCAGTCTCTTTTAACATATCCCATCAATGCTGAATGGCCTGAGAAGGGGGATCTGTTTAGTCCTTTTATATCCTTAATCAAGCCTGATCTTATCAAATTAAGATGAATATAGCGCACCAACTCCATTAAATAGGCATCTTCCTGACAGATAATAGATTTGTATCTGTTTTGGAAGAGATGTCCGTGCCTTTTGTGGCGTCTGTTAAAATTAACTACATATCCGGTCAGCAGTTTACGCATACTGGATGAAAGTGGCCTATTTTTTGTCTTACACAGCAGGTGGAAGTGATTTGGAAGCAGCGCCCAGGCATATATGCTCATTGATCCATTAACTGCAAGTTCAGCCAGCCGATCAATAAAGTCTTTTTGATCCTTTTTATTTAAGAAGATCTTTCTTCTTTCTATTCCCCTGCCCATAACATGGTGTAAAACACCAGGGGCATCTAATCTTGCTAACCTTGGCATACGGGAAAGATCTCATATTGGAGGGTTGAATGTCAAGCAATTTCTGCACGAACGTCCCCTGTTACAGATTCTGATGGCGAAGTAGCACCTTAGAGATGATTTCAAGAGGCATGCCATTGCGACTGGCAAAGGTGGCTGCGTGTCGTCTCAGATCATGGGGATTAAGCTTTATACCAAGCTTTTCTCCCAATCTATTAACCATGGCTCGGGCGCTTGTATAGCAAAGCTTAAAAACCCTATCATGCTCTTTCAATCCCTTCTTCTGGATGTAGGCCATGAGTCTGTTGGCGACCTGCTCGGGCATGAAGATGACCTCGTATTCCTTCCCGCTTTTGGGATTGGTAATGGTGATCTTTCTCGCATTAATATCTTTGACACTGTAGATTGAGCACCTCTCCGATCCTGGCCCCACACTTCGATTGCAATTCTAACATCAGTCTATCTCGTACGCTTTTGCTGTTAAAGATGACCTCATCGATGAGTTCCTTGGATATGATCTCCCTCTGCCTGGCTTTCGGGAAACGAAAGGTTTTTTTCATCATGGGGGTATCAACGGGGTTTCTCAGATCTACTTCATAGTTCATGATGATGAAGTTAAAGAAGGCCTTTATCTGAGCGTATCGGTGCCGTTTGGTTGTCTGAGAACACGTCTCTGTGAGTATCTCTAGAAACTGGAAGATCTCTTCACTACTGATTGAGGAAAGGTCTTTTTCTCCAAAAAATTCCTCGAAATTCTCTATCAAGTACCTGTAGCCTATGGTGGTAGTCGGTTTAAGGTTTGATTTTTGATAATCCCGAAAGATCTTCAATGCCATTGATGTGTTCATAGCTAATCCTCCTTAAAATTGATTTACAGTTGGTGAAACGTAATTATATTAAATAATGGATACGTTTATGTGCGGAAGAAATAATGCATAGAATTGGTAAGGGAGATTATTGTAGGTTTTAATCGGGATTCGATAAACTAAGGAAGGTAGAAGGATACGATGATGCAGTTAGAAGTATGCACCCAACCTGTTCATGTTACGTATAGTAATCGTAAGCCATGAGATTTATGGGAAACTTTCCATTTATAGCAGCAAACTGAAATTTCAAGAATGTGTAACATTAATGATGTAGTCTATATTTTTTTAATCCAGAAAAACTTATGATTACAGATTGGAAGAGAAAGTTTCAGAGAATAAGAACCATAGTTTTATACTTTATGTTTGGACAAATGAAATACTCGGATATCTGTTTCTATAAAAGTCCCCTTTATATTTTCGAAGTAAATAATCAAGATAATATTTACTAAAACTATAAGGGATCAAAAAAGCGACAGAGACAGAATCATCACCATACTCCTCAACCAGTTTTTTTACAAAAAGAGGGCTAATTACTGTGGAAGTGATGAAACTCCTGATGCAATAAAGCTCATCCTCATCTAGATTGGTGCCATTTTTCTTTAATCCGTTAATGATGTCGTAAAATTCCCGCATGATTTCTTGACCTTCATCTGGGTTAAAATAAACACCAACTCCGTTATCGGATTCAAGTAATTCAGGAGGAAAAGATTTTGTGAGATCCGAAAGTTCATCGTCTTGATTTTTTCTTGAACCGGCACCTTTAAGTTTCGATTCATTATATAGGCTGTTTTTCTTTCGAAAATAAGCAGCCATCGAATGACCATCAGGATAGATGACATAATCTTTACCATGATATTCTACAAAATGCTTATATTGTTCCCTTACAGATTTTTTTGCTTTATCTAACAAATCATCACAATAACGGTAAGCTATTGTTTGAGTTTTCCTGAGAAATGTATTTTTCAGTTTTTGAGCTTCTTTTTCGGACACATTGCCGAATCTCTGTTGGACACCGGACCAATACCATTCTCTATTCCAAGATACAAGGCTTCCAAAATAAATATGTTGATCTTCAAATTGAGTGCTAAATTCCCCTACTCTTATTGTATATGGTTTGTCGTTGATAATATTAAGCATCTCTACAAGTGGTCCTTTTACTGACAAAACTTTATAAAAAGCGGCATGCCGTTCATACCAACTTCGAATATCATCTTTTTGTTTTTCAGTAATGTCTAACAGCAATGCAAGAATATCGATAACACCAAGTCCGGACCAGGAGGTTGTTTCCTGACAAATAAAATCATCGACAATGGCTATTTCCGGTTTCCCTCCATTGCTCTCAACATAATCTTGGCAACATTTTCGGAATAGGTAGGAGTGTTTACCTAACCAGACTAATTTCCTTTTTATGTCCCAGCCATAATCGTTAGGTTGGTCTAAGAATGTTTTTACACTTGAATCTGTAGGTATCGTTTTAAAACGATCTTCAAGAAAATCTGAAATCGTTTCTGCCAAAAAACATAGGTCCTGATGCTTAGGTGATAGAATAAGTTGAGGATGGATAAATTGATATTGAACCCATAATAGATATTGAATTCTATACTTATTCATCGAGTTGGGTCTCATATCATTATCTGGTTGGAGAGTCATGGGAAGCTTGGTTTCAAAGAATTTATAGTTATATTCCTCAAGGCTTCTCCAGATGCCAATATCATTATGAACATCTTCTGCAAACTCAATCAGGACTTCAGCTAATTCTGCTATTTTGCCACCCGGCAGGCGTAATGTTTCATATTTAAATTCTTTTTGTGTTTTTCTAAGTAAGTTGGCAAGATTCTGGATGATCTTTGGAAGATATTTATCCCCCTTTCCAGTATAACCCTTTGGCCTATTTAAGCGAAAATTAATTGATAACAATTTTTTCATGATGATTGTTTTGGGTTTTTCCTTAAAGATGATTTAGGAAAGTGTCCTTTTTACATGAGCTTATTAATAAAGGACACTTATGTATGCACTTCCGGATGCGTGCCATACACTGAAATCTATACAAATTTCAGTATACATATGGTAGTGGAAAGTTCAACATTATTTTGAAACCTGTCCGCTAAAAGTAAAATCTCTATAGAAGGTTGGTATGATAAAACCTTAAATATTCTAATCTGTTTATTTCAAGATGAATTCTGGCACAGGAAGAGAAGGGAAAGTTGTTTAATTGCGGTTGAAATATGCAATGAATCGGGATTCTTGAAAATTGATTAGCAATTAGTACTTGATAGGTTAACGGTCATCTTGTGGGAGCTCGATATATGATTAGAATTACCCCCACATTTCCATTCCTTGATTAGGATAGACATTGAATCCGAGGCAAGTCTCATCATATGATTTGAGGTTTTGATATCCTTATGGTATCGTAACCTGTTAGAAACTATAGATACTGGCAAGATAACACAGGTTTTGACAAGCCCGGTTTCCATGAGTAAATCTCAATATAGCCAGAGCGGGGATCATCTTTAAAGAGGTGTGTTTATGTATAGGTCTTTGGTAAAGAAACTAATTCTTGTCAATATGCTATTCATATTATTGATATTTTACTTGGAGCAGCCAAAAGCATTTGCATATAGTGAAAAGAATTTATTCAATGCTACTCAGGTACAAATTGAACAATTGGTTGCAAAGGGAGAAGTTCCCTCACTGTCTGTGGCCGTTGCTCGTGATGGAAAGATTATCTGGGAAAAAGGATTTGGCTTGGCCGACCGCGAAAAGAACATTCCCGCCACCGAACATACTCAGTACAGATTGGCTTCGATCTCAAAACAGTTAACTGCAACAGGACTGATGATCTTAGTAGAATGTGGACTGATCAAGCTTGACAGTCCAATCAACGACTACCTCGGTGGGACTAAACTCACGGCTTGCATCGGCGACGCGGCAGATGCCACAGTACAAAGAGTTGCCAGTCACACATCTGGATTGTCGCTCCACTCCCAACATTTCTACAACAACGAATCATATCAACCACCACCGATGGACGAAACCATCCGTCGCTACGGCAAGCTGGTCACAGCACCAGGTGAACGGTACCAGTACTCTAACCTGGGTTACGGTCTTCTTGGTTATGTGATCTCGCGCGTATCCGGCAAGAGCTATGCTGAATTTATGCGTGAGCAAGTTTTTGTACCGCTGGGGATGGATCACACATCAGTGCATATCGGGCATGGTCTGGAAGATGGTCAGGCAGTCAACTACTCGGCCGATGGGATGGTGATTCCGTCCTACAATTCTGACAGCCCGGGTGCTTCGGCAATCATCAGCAGTGCCCACGATCTTATCCGCTTTGCGATATTCCATCTAAAAAACGACTTGCCCGAACAGAGGGTGATCATCACAGAAGCCACCATTGATAAAATGCAGAAACCAAGTCCAGAGACTGGCCCAATACAAGAGTGGGAATACGATGGCAGTGGCTATGGCATCGGTTGGGTCATTTCAATAACAAATGACCACTTGCGTGCAGTGCACCACAGTGGCGGCACAATTGGTGTGAGTACTGTACTTGCTCTTGTACCGGAAGAGAATCTGGCCGTTGCAATTCTCTCGAATACCCTTAGCCACTGGCCGGAAGCAATCCTGATAGGAATTCTACGTACACTTTTACCCGAAAAACTCAAATACTTCCCCAAGCCGACCGATCAAGCAGTTAAGGAACCGCCGTTTGCGCCTGATAAGGAGCTCGTCGGCCTGTGGGAAGGGAATGTTCACACCTATGAAAGAGAGATTCCCCTTGTATTGGATATCTGGGTATCCGGAAGTGTTACACCACGTTGGGCAATCAGTCTCGTAGTATTCTTCGAAATGCGAGCTATCGAGACAATCCCCACCGGTTCAAGAATGCAGGTGGCGGGTTTTTCCTGCGAGGGTGGATTCAAGGCGAACTTGAGACCGCAGATGTTAAACGGGGACAACCCTATAAGCTATGGCTTGAATTAAAGCTTAGGGATAACGTGCTTAACGGTTCGCTTATCTCGTTTTCCCAGCGAAAATTTTACACTGGACCACTCACACATTGGGTGGAACTGATAAGGAAATGAGATGGTTGTTGTAGCATGCGGGCTAAAAGTGTTTTCTGGTTTCATATAGTAGATAGTCGGTAATCTAAATTAGTATTTCCAAAACTTGCTGTACCTCCAACATCCATGCACGTAAGCCTGATTGCATGTAACTGCTATATCCACAATTTACAGCCCCTCACACATATTTAGATATGATTCTTATATCTTCAGTATTGCCTATCGCTGGAAGTTCATTTTAACCTGTTTTTTTCTTCTGACTGAACCTGTTTATTTCAAGATGAAATAGCGTGTTGGAAAGCAATGATTGATGTCCAATATTTGTACCGCAATTAAATAACCCAACATCGTAAAGACAGGCAGAACACAGAGACTATCAGTCAAGTATTTCAAAACAAAACATAGCAGTTCAAAAATAATCAGAATGAACGATAACGAATAGTAGTAGTAATACAATAATAGAACTACAACATATCTACAACATATTTTAAGTTGCTTTTTAATGATTAATTTTATATTTTTGTGGTGCATAAAAGCCTCCGTTTTGGGCTAAGGGTTCTTTTGATAAAATCCCCTCCATTATAGAGGCTTTTTCTTATTTAAGCAACTGTTTTTACAGCATATTTATACAATTGTTGCAACACCTTTTATAAGAGCAAAATTTGTATTTTGAGACACATCTTTTAAGGATTTAACCAATAATACTTTCTCCACCCACTCCACATTAATCAAAGATAAAGGATAAACTAATCAATAGAAAAAATCAAATTTTTGGGATTCATGACAAAACCCATAAAATAGGCAAACACCAGAGATGCAAGACTTGGACCGCATGAATAAGTAAGAAAGAAATTAAGAGTTAGAGCAGTAAAAATCAAATGTGGCAGGGAGCAAAACACATTGGCAGTAGAGTAAAGGTTAAAAACTTACACTTCCAGCGTGCCCAGATGCTAAAAGATAAAGGATATATTGTGTTGAATTTTACCTTGATTGACACATAACAATTTGCTATTTTTACCCTTACTCTTTCACTTTTTTTTGCTTTTTTCTAAAATAGTTTCTGGAATACATAAATAGAGCACAGTTAACTACTTACCAGTTTTTATCAATACCTCCCTCATTTCAACTGTATAATTTGTGTTTAATGGTAATTTAGGTTCTCAAACAGATACCTTAGAACAGGGGTTAATGATCTATATTGATAATTACTACACCAAATAGGATAAAGAGAGTTCAGATCTTAATTGGTTTAGCTGGGCTGATTGCTGGTTTGTTGATATATTTGATTGACCGACCCCCAGAACAAACCTATTTTATCTACAGAATAGCAAAAATAAGCCTGTATAATATCCTCCCAGACTTATTTGGCTCAATTGGCAACTATTTGCCAGCATTTATTCATATATTCTCATTCATATTGATAACAGCAGGATTGCTTTGTCGTCAAAAAAGAGACTGTCTTATTATCTGTTTGAGTTGGTTCCTCGTTGACTGTGTTTTTGAGTTGGGCCAGAAATTTAATAATTTAGCATTGAAAATAATCCCCGATTGGTTTCTAGGGATTCCCTTTTTAGAGAACACTGAAAGCTATTTTCTCCAAGGAACTTTTGATGTTATTGATCTGGTTGCTATTGCCTTTGGTGCGATAATCTCTTACCTTATATTACTAACTACAGATATAAAGGGAAGTTGATAATGTTATGAACAAAAAGGAAAATGGATTTTTAAAAGTTTTGCGTTATTTTCTTCTAACTTGCGTAATTTCCATTGGATTTATAAGCATTGTTGCCACTGGTGGTGGCGGAGAAGAAGATGCAGAGATTACGCCCTTAGATATAGAGAACAGGGTATATAATCTGGCGAATCAACATCGAACCCAAATAGGGCTAGAAGAATTAAAGTGGAGGAAGATAATAGCAGTACAGTGCAGAAAACACAGTCAGGATATGGCAGAAGGCAGAACTGGCTTTGGACATGGGGGGTTTTCCGAGCGCGTAGAAAATATAAGAAAAGAGATAACCTTTGCGAGCGCTAGCGAACTTGTTGCTTATAATTATGGATATGCAGATCCAGCAGAAGCGGTAGTAACTGGTTGGTTAGGGAGCACTTGGCACAGAGAGCAAATCGAAGGGGATTATGATCTGATTGGAGTTGGTGTATTCAAGAATGGTCAGGGCATATATTACTTTACACAAATATTGATCCGTCTCTAAATTGTTAAAACAAAGGCAGGTATGGCAGCACAGAGACAAGAGAGCCAACTATAAGCACAAACAATTAATGTTACAAGCACAATTCATACAATAGATACTAAAAAGGAATTTATTGATAACTGATGAAAGCTTTAACAGTTTTAACTTAGGGGATGCAATAAGATGAAAAAAGCAAAAGATTATCTGATATTCCCATTAGATGTTCCGACTTATGACGAGGCAATCCGGTATGTAGAACTCTTAAAGGAGTATGTAGGCATTTTCAAAGTCGGCCTGGAGCTCTTTGTCAGCGTTGGACCGAAAATCCTCAATGCTATTAAAGAAAGGAGTGAAGCAGGGATATTTCTTGATCTAAAGTTTCATGATATCCCTGCTACTGTTAAAGGTGCCTTTCTGGCTGCAAGTGCATATGGTGTGACCTTTACGACCGTGCATTGTGATGAAGGAAAGGATCTTCTTCGCTCTGTCGTTGACAATAACCCTTCCGGTGTCAAAATATTGGCTATCACAGTGCTCACCAGTCTTGCAAGCAAAAATCTAAAGGAGCTAGGCTACCAAGATAGATACATTGCAGACATTACAGAATTGGTTATGCTTAAGGCCAGAATGGCCAAAGAGGCTGGTTGTTCCGGTGTCGTGTGTTCTGGACTGGAGGTCGAAAAGGTTAAGGCTGAATTAGGAAAAGATTTTATCGTTGTTACTCCTGGTATCAGGCCACAGTGGTCTATGGTAGGAAAGGATGATCAAAAGAGAATTATTACCCCTGATCAAGCGATAAAGGGGGGAGCTGATTACATAGTGGTTGGTAGGCCTATCCGGACTGCCGAAAAACCAATTGAGGCTGCAAAAAGGCTTGTGGGCGAGATCGAAATGGCAATCTCTCAATAGATGACTTTCCGCCACCAGAGGCTACACAACGTACACAGGTATCTTTGCGCCACTTTCTGCATATTTAGAGCTATTTCTGGTCACAGCCCGATCTGTATCAATGGTCACTTCAGACATCCTAAATTCTGCACCAAGCATCTTGTCTACAAGAGCATGGGATGGACCCACACTTAAGACAGTAGCATCTGCGCCTAATTTAGTGGCTAAGGATGTAGCTGTCCGAATAGCGTTTTCCGATTTTTCACTACCACCAGTACAAAAAAGTATCTTCATAGATCAATCCTCCTTCTTTGAGTTTATTGGGTTTATCACGACTGTTGAGTCTAAACTGGCTAAGGGCAGCAAACAACGTTAGGCAAAAAATATCTCAGCCTCCATATACACTGATAAACCATTTCAATCTACCATATATGATATCTTACGCCAATACAGAAATTATCGTATGATACATCTCTGGACAAAGCCTTCCATGATTTCCTTAAAACAGTCGAGTTCTTCATCCGTGCAACTTTTCATATCTAAAAATGTATCATCTAATGTCTTAGAGGGAACAAACTTTTGCAAAACATATAACCGCGCATTTTTTATTAACTGACCGATCTTATAAAAATCCTCCTTTTCAAAAAGGGCTTTTACAATAGTAGTCCTGAACTCATAATCCAATCCTGAATCCATAATCAGTCTGATACTGTCAAGAATCTTCCTTGTATCTATCTTTGCCTTTATTACTTGATGGTATTTATCCAAAGATGTCTTTATATCCATAGCAAGGTAATCTACGGATTTTAACTCGATTATCTTTTTGAGCCTTGACGGGAAACTCCCATTGGTATCAAGCTTCACCAAATACCCCAATCTCTTTATCGCCGATAAAAAAGCGCTTAAATCACTTTGTAGAAGAGGCTCTCCACCAGTTATAGTCACGGCATCAAGCTTTCCCTTTCGCCTATCCAAAAATGACAGGATCTCGTCCTCTTTTAATTCAATACCAAATTTTTTGGGGTCTACCAGTTCTGGATTATGGCAGTAAGGGCACCTGAAATTACACCCCTGAGTAAAGACAATAGCACAAATTTTACCTGGATAATCGATTAAGGAAAATTTTTGAAATCCCCCTATAATCATGTCTCAAACCTTAAACACCGTATTGTCCGTTGATCGTTGTCCGTAGTCCGTAGTTAATTTAAGTTAAAATGATAAGTGTTAGTTCCGCAGTAGGAAAGTTTACGAAGTCAGAAATATTCAATCGCATCATATTGTAAAAAGTTTTTATATTTTGCCATCCCGATTTATCGGGACTGACAATATCTAAACCTTAAACATCTTTCTCTCTTGAAATTCCTCTTGCTTCCCCTTATTCCACTGTTTCAACGGTCTTAGATAACCGACCACCCGGGAATAGACCTCACATTCTCTGCCACATTTCGGGCATACACTCTGTTCCCCGTTTAAATATCCATGGACAGGACAGACACTAAACGTAGGGGAAAAGGTAAAATAAGGAAGGTGATAATTTTCGCATACTGTTCGCACCAATGATTTAACGCTACCAGAGTTGGAAACCCTCTCCCCTGCATAGATATGAAATACCGTTCCTCCAGTATATTTTTGCTGAATACTATCCTGCAAATCCAGGGCATCGAAAACATCATCAGTGAAGTCAACTGGTAGATGAGTAGAATTGGTATAGTAACATTGATCACTGTCGCCGTTGCCTGCAGATAGTATGTCAGGATATCTTTCCTTATCAATCTTTGCCAGACTGTATGAGGTTCCCTCGGCAGGGGTAGCTTCAAGATTATAATTATTTCCTGTCTCACTTTGAAAACCTAGTAAGACCTCCCTCATGAAATCTAAAACTTTTATAGCAAATTCCTTCCCCTCTTTATCGCCAATAGTCTTGCCAAGAAAGTTTTCACAGGCCTCATTCATTCCAACAAGCCCGATAGTTGAAAAATGATTCTTCCAATATTCATTGAACCGCTTCTTTACACTCCTTAAATAATATTTGATGTAAGGGTAAAGACCCCCGTCTGTGAATCTCTCCAGAATTTTTCTCTTGATCTCCAAACTTTCTTTAGCCAGGATCATCAAGTCTTTAAGTCGGCTAAAAAATTCCTTCTCACTGCCGCTAAGATACCCTATTCGCGACATATTAATTGTTACAACACCAATCGAGCCTGTCAAAGGGTTTGAACCAAAGAGGCCGCCTCCTCTCTTTTCCAATTCACGGTTATCTATTCTCAACCTGCAACACATACTTCGAGCGTCCTCTGGGTTCATATCTGAATTTACAAAATTAGAAAAATAAGGAATCCCATACTTGGCCGTCATCTCCCACAGATTGCTAAGAACAGGATTTTCCCAATCAAATTCCTTGGTAATATTATATGTCGGAATAGGGAAGGTAAAAACCCTTCCACCAGCATCTCCCTCTGCCATAACCTCTAAAAAGGCCTTGTTAAACAGGTCTATTTCTTCCTGAAAATCCTTATAGGTAACATCCTGTGCCTCTCCTCCGATAATAACACCTTGATCTGCATAGTATTCAGGGACAGTAAGATCCAGTGTAATATTCGTAAAAGGGGTCTGAAATCCAACCCTTGTGGGCACATTAATATTAAAAACAAACTCCTGCAGGGCCTGCTTTATCCCAATATACTTTAATCCGTCGAATCGTATGAAAGGCGCTAACAAAGTGTCAAAATTAGAGAATGCCTGAGCACCTGCCGCCTCTCCTTGAAGCGTATAAAAGAAATTTACGATCTGCCCCAATGCACTCCTGAGGTGTCTGGCAGGCCCGCTTTCAACTTTCCCCCATACCCCTCTGAATCCTTCCACCAGCAAGTCAAAAAGATCCCAACCAACGCAATAAACAGAGAGAATGTTTAAATCATGGATATGGTAATCACCCTGTACGTGCGCTTCCCTAATCTCTGGAGAATAAATCTCATTTAACCAATAAACTTTGCTAATCTCTGAGGAAACATAATTATTCAATCCCTGTAGAGAAAATGCCATATTACTATTCTCATTAACCCTCCAGTCTGTCTTATTTAGATATTGATCCACCAATGCAACACTTGCCTTATTAGTAATTTCTCTTATTCTTGCATGCTGTTCTCTATAAATAATATAGGCCTTGGCAGTTTTACGATACGTAGAGGAAAGTAACACCTCCTCTACAATATCCTGAATTGCTTCAACTGTTGGGGGCTCTTCCCCAATTACCTGATTAGCTAAATTTAAAACCTTGATGGTAAGCCTTTTAGCAACCTTCTCATCAAACTCCCCTGTTGCCTTTCCAGCTTTGGTAACAGCATTTGTAATCTTTTCGGCCTCAAAGGCCACCTTTTTGCCATCTCTTTTTTCTACCTCAGTAAACATAATATCATCTCTCCATTTATGTCTTCATTCAACATAGATTGACTTAATAAATTCTGCAATTCTCTCTGTCCCATCCAAAATCTTGAGTACAAGTATGCACAGGATATCGTGGGATCAAAGAGGTTATTTTTTGCACATGCTCCCTTCCTGTCAAGTAATCTTCTAAGGTGAGGTTAATCGCAGCCGATGAAGGAGACAGGCCTTTCAGGTATTAGTCCCTACTACATTTTCCACAAGATATTGTATTAAATTATAATAGATATCCAATATAAAGTCAATAAGGAAACAATTATCATAGAACAATCAAATACGCTTTTTATTATAGATAATAGCGGCAAGAAGGTTTGTCGCAGATGCAAGGAGGTTTGTCAATTTTATAAAGCAAAAAAAGAGGGCATTTAAGCCCTCTTAAAGAGCTGTTTATTGTGTTTTAAAACCTTATTTAATGCCCATTCAATACCTGAGTGTTTGAAAGATAATTCTTCAGGATGTAAACGATTTGCTCATCTACTGTGCGGATCTCTTTATTTGCAAGCTTTTCAACCTCCTTTAATACCTGGCCATACTTTCCGCTAAAAACGACCTCCATATTTCGACCAGAATCGACGATCTCGGCCTTATGCTTATCCTTGCCTTGAGTTGTCTCTATTCGTTTGGGAGAAGCAGGGATTTTCTTTTTAAGAGGCCTTTTCTTCTTCGCTTTCCCATCCTTCCACGCTTGCTTTCCAATACAACTTGCACATAAAGGGCTGTTAGGTTGGATCGTAAGGTTTTTCCCGCATTCCGAACAGATACGTGTATTCTCCTTTTTTTCATTCATTACTGATATCTCTTTTATTTCAGCCTTAAAAGAAGGGCAGCTTTCACAATTAAAGGACTTCCAGTTCTGTATCGCCGCAAAGTCAAGACAGCTTTCATAGTTCGGGCAGTCTAAAAACCTTTCACCTTTACCCTTTTTCGGCTTTGTCTGCATAGCTCTCTTTATTAGATTCTTTTAAACAAACCAAGGATCTTGTTTTATGGCATTCATAGCAAAACTTATGCTCTTCCTTAACTTGGCCGTGCTTATCCATTAAACCCATCCTATGAAATGCCCACCCATCAACCTCGGCCTCCGCAGCGTTCTGGTTTTCCTCATAATGCTTCTTCATATATCCCAAATGCCCAAGAGCAATATGGCCAACCTCGTGAAATAGGGTAAAAATAACAGAATAGGGGCAGGATAATTTCTCACGATCAATAAGAATTCTATATTGCTCAACACTTTTCCGGCGGTGCACCTCACCACAATGATCGAATTGCAAAGGGCAAAACATTACATATTCAATCTTTGGATTGTAATCCTTAGCTATAGCTGTCAGAAAAGAATTGATTTTCATGGTCTTTTGATAAGCCTTGACCAGAACAGCTCCGGGAGGGAACCATCCCGGTCAAGGCAGCGTCGGTTAGGAGGAAGTATTAACCGACCGAGTTAGTTTTTCGCTATACGACACTCTTGTGGCCGCCACGATAGTCCGCCAGGTCCCCGCCGTATTCGTGCCTAACCTTATATCCCCACTTATCGCCCTTAAAAAGGTGATTTTCAGTTTCGCCTTGCTCATAAATGAATTCCGGCTCTTCTCGTCCATTAAGGTAGCTCATCTCAATCATTGGTACGTCTTCTACATCGCGAACCACGCCCCAGTCGTTCGTATCGGTCAAAAAAGGGCATGCAATAATCCTTTCATTACGATCCCCGAAGAGGTGATGGCAAGGATTTGGAACCTTAGCAGTTAAGTCATTTGAGGTGTAATAGGAAGTGGCCTGATTTTTCTTAACAGCTAAATCCCATAAATCTATAGGGACCACCAAATGCCAATTGAAGGTCGCCAGATCCAGGCCCAGTTTCTCTGCCGAGGGAGTCGGCTCGGTCATGTTCGCAAGGGCCGTAATTACAGTAACCAATGGATCAAAATTAAGAGCATCAGTACCGAGGTTGCCGTGGCCGCCCGTAAACCAAGCTGTTCCGTCCGGGCATGTGGCGTTATTGATCCAGAAATTCCACACATATTTTGCGTGGGTCTTTCTGGCTACCCTAGCCATTCGGCTGACCATGCCCTGTACTAATCCGATGCTATCATTTATAACGTGTCTTCGCGTTATGAACACGATCGCTCCTTTTTGCCCGACACTGTACTCAGATTCAGTGTCGCCATAGGGTGCAATAGATTCATAGTCCCCCGCCTCTGGGTCCACGTCCGGGAGTTCATCAAAGTAGCCTATCTGAATTGAGTGGACATTACGGAAGTCTTTGGCTGGTCTCCTATCTGATATCAACGCTTCCTCATGATAGGGAAAGCGTTTGTATTCCTTTGATAGGTACATAGAGAGCGCATTTTGAAGCGCATAGGTAAAGGAACTTGAAGAAAAATCTTGGCACGATCTCACCCCTTCAGACACATTTTGAGGCCAAAAGCTTCCTTTTATTATACTCTCATCGCCAGTGAAAGATGTATACGCTTCATGAAAATCCTGAAACCCCGCCACTCCTCGTGTATCATAGCCGGGATTAAAGAGCTTTTTCATGGCATCCTGCATCTTCTCAAGCTCATTCCTGCCCATTGAAATACCTGCACTATGGTAAGAAATGGCCCGGTCTATGTCCGCTAATAATTGTTCTCTTCCCATAACTATTACTCCTCCTTTCTTTTCCGGCCTCTGAAGAGATCCTTGATGGAAATCCTCTGATTCAGCTTCTTATGCCATACCATCTCCTCTTCAGGTAGTTTGCCGGTTATCTGAACCTCGGTTAATGTGAATTTCGCCTTTTCACCCTTGCGGTGTCTGAGTTTCTTGCCCCCGTTCGTTACAATCACCGCCTGGCCTGTCTTTGAATCTACCCTCGAATGAAAAAGGTGCTCCCTGGGGATCTTATAAACTCGCAAGGCCTCCTCGATCAGCTTTTGCTCCTCTTTGCTTAGAGGGCGTATTTGCTGCTCGCCTATTTCAAGAGATACCCGTTCCCGCTCTGCAAGAATCCTCTCCCGTTTTTTTAGAGAAGCCTCGCGAAACCTAAGACGTTGTTCTTTTGCTCTAAGAGCCTCTTCTCTTTCTTTGAGATCCTTCTCTTTTTGTTCCATATTTCTTCCTCCTTAAATAAAAGGGGCTGCATATCTCCGCAACCCCTCTCGTTGCCCCTCATTTTATCTAAGCCCTGGCAGGGCGGGGAGGGTCCCGCTTTTTTGGGAGCTATCCTAGCCAGGGCAGACTATTTACTCTTTACTTGATTTTACTTCCTTTTTTTCGTAATAATCCTGTATCTCCCTTAAGGATATAAGCAGTCTATTAGCCTCAGGGCGATACATACTGCCAAATACCTTGATTGTTCTTTCCAATCCTTTAATAGTTTTCCCTATATCAGTAAAGGTGGAGACTTTACGGCCTTGCCCTATTTGGCTTAATATCTTATTTGCCCTATGTAAAACATATTTAGGCTTCTCTGTTGCCTCTTCCGCAACCTCTTCAATGATACGTTTATGCTCTTTAACCCACTCACTAATGAAATGCGATATCCCATACCCAATTCCGCCTTCTGTAACTTCATCGCTCGCAATACCCAATAAATAGCCAACAACATCAAGGCTTGCTATGTGAGATTCTAACTTCTCTTGAAGATTTCTCGCAATGTCAAAATTCAATTCTTCTTGTGAATAGTCCTTCTTTTCCTCCCGGCGGGATGTTTCGATCGCCTCTTGTATATTTTCTAAGCTCATAATAAATCCTCCTTGACTTTCATTCTCTGTTATGCTAATTTAATTTTTAGATTGATTTTACTCGATCTACCCTGTGAACCTTCCTTTGGTCCTATCCCTGGGAAGGTTCTTTTAATTAGAATGCCTTGTTTTTCGATCACCTCCTTTCTGCTTGCGACTTAATATCGCTTTGAGCCCCTCAATGATCTTTGAGGCCTCTTGTTTGGTGCAGATCCGCTCTTTTTTTATCACCCGCGTATTAAAGCCTGTAAGCTGATTCGGATTATCCCATCCTAATTGATCTACCAAGTACTCGATCAACCGGATTTGCTCACCAGTAAGAAGTTCAACCACGTTTTCGGGTAAAGCTCTCCTGGGTTTCCGCTTTCTCCTTACTTTTGCGCCGTCACCGACCAGTCCGTCTATAACCCCCGCAGCCTCCGGGATAGAAAGCTTCTGAAGGGAATGTTTTCCAGTCACCTGAAAAACCATCTCGTGGAGTAACTCACTATCCATCCCCAATTGCCGGGAAAGAGTCCAGATCATCCTTAATTGTTTTTCGGTAATCATGGCACTCCCTCTTTTGCCTGCATTGGGATTGATTTTTCTAACCCCCTTTTCGATATCTATCAGCTAAGATCACAGTGAGAGAATTAATAAAAGCCTGAAAGGCCCGCACTAAATCCTTCACGTCTTCCCTGGCATAATCGGGCAGATAGTCTCCCTGTCCTAATATTCTGTAGATCGAACTCTTATTTAGACCACTAAACTCTTCTACAATTTCCGCCCTCAGACCCTTGCCTTTTACTAACTCCCGAATGGCCTTGTTTCTGTTCATTTTAAAAGGATTATCCTTCTGAATATCCCTTTTAGCCTGGTCAGCCAGCCGATCCCAGGCAACCTGCGCGGCAGGGGATAGCTTAAATTCCTTTTTCATTTTATTGCTCCCTATATTTTCATAAGACTATCTATCTCTTTCAATAGATTGAGGTTTAAGGGAATTTTATCAATATCACTGAACCGGACCGCAGATTTCAAAAGTTTAATCATGGTCCGAAATTTGCCTGATCCGTTAGCTTTTTGATAGAGAAATTCCAAACATTTTTTGGGAAGGCCAGGATAGATTGAATCAGCAATGAGGGCCACATCTTTAAACTCTATCGTGTCAACATAGCGCTGGATAGCGATGCGGGAACTGATTTGATCCCATAAAAAACCTTTTCGGCTGTCTTTCATCTGGCTATAGAGCCGCGGCATCCCCATGAAGACAATAGCTATCTTGCTGTGGTCATAAATCGTTCGGAGCGTATCAAAGGCCTCCCACGATAGCAGATGTGCCTCATCAATGATCAATAGTCTATCGGCATTTTTGAGTTCCTTGATGATCACACCCAGCCGTTCACTGTTGAGCAAGTTGCCAAAACTTCGATGACAGACTTTTTCGCCTATAATCGTCAAAACAGACCCCAGTGAGCGCCTAGTGAGATCCACAGTAATTAGCATTGTATTGGGATTTTTTCTCGTGCGTTCCTTTGCGGCTTCTGTTTTCCCGGCCCCAGCGGAGGAAATAATCATTGCCATTTCGTGATAGCGATCACAAAATTCAATAACCTCAAAAATCGAGCTTGATATTGAGGTCTGACAAAAGACATCTGGCCTCGTGGTAAAATTAAAATCCTCTTCCCTGAAAAGGAGAGATTTAACGTCTTTCTCCAGGATAGAAATAGGGCCTTCATATTCTAAATTTGCATATTGCTGAACGATTTTTTCATTGCGGTTTAATTTGGCTCCGATCTGTCGATCCGATTTACCGCTATGATCTCTCCAACGGAGAAAGCGGGCATGGAGGGCCTCATCATAGGGTTTTGGGTCTTTTGGGATTCTATCCTTAGGTTCAATTGCGATTAAATTAGCGTTTGGTTGGGCATTCATTTTTGCTTCCCCCCTTAATAGTCATCGTCATCTTCATCATCGTAGTCCCGGCGGTCAAAGATGCTCAGATGCTGAAATAATCTGATTGGTGGTTTTTTGACCTCTCGTGGCTTTGATCCTGCTAACAGTCGGCCCAAAGTTAACTTGCTGCCAACGGCGGCTTCCTTTTGAACCTCTCCAAATTCTTGATTCTCCAGGCCTTCTATGACATCCTTAGCAAGCCTTTCCTTTTTGTGGAGGCTTCGCACTTTGCTATGAATTGGCTTTATATCGTGAATTCGCAATTTTGCCTTTTCTTCCAGTTCGACCGCGAACCTTAAAGGATCATCCACCGATCCCTCATTCTCGATAATCGCCTTGCGGTATTTGGTGATCTTACGCCTGATCCGTGCGGTCTCCTTTATACTCTCAAGCGTGATTTTACTATCATAACGGTCCGCAATTTCTAGATTCGCAAAGCCGAAAAGTTTATCTTTGTGAATAATTGCTGCCGTCCTTACGTCTTTTGGATTTCGGCGTGTCTCGACCCGTTGGCCCGCCAGTCGCCATAGTTCATCATGCCTATAGAGCATGCCTTTTATTGTTACAGTTGAATCCCGAACCACCGGAAAGTCCTGATCCATCAAAAGGAAAGCAAGAATATCCTTTGACGGAATGACCGGTTGAAAGTTGTCATAGTAGGAATTTGGCACCCTGCCCGTGATTGAATGTGGGCGGCTGTTTCGTTCATTAATGACCTTCTCAACCTCTTTTTCGAGTTCTTCAAAAGAGAGGATTTTGCCGGATTTAATTTCTGCTTCAAGCTTCCGGGGTCTCGTTTTTACGGAATGCCCTCGATAACCTATTACGTGCCGGAGTCTGAATGTGAAAACCTTGAATCCGCTCTCGATGGGTTTTTCTCTCGGATTATGCTGATAGGCATTCCAATCAAAGATTCCCATTTCTCCCAAAACGCCTTTTGGAATATCGTCCTGATCAAAATCAGAAAATTTTAGGGCTTTCCCTTTCCTGAGTTTTCCACCTTGAATGAAATAATTCTCATACTCACGCCCGCGATCCCGGTAGAATAACTCGGGTCTCCCATGCTTGCTAATAGCATTAAAGAGCGCCTGGGCGACACTTTGTGAATTAAGATGCGGTATAAAAGTCCAGCCTACAAACTTGCGGCTTTTTAGGTCTTCGACACACTGTATCCAAGGAAAAATTACCTTTCCCCGAAAATTACAACACACATCAATTTGTTTTCCATCTGCAACCCAGACCTCATTGACTTTCAATTTGGACCAATCCCGCCGGATAAATGGTGAATTTTTCCTATCCCAAATTTCTTTATCCCGAACAAGTAACTGCTCGCTTTCCGTGAAGCGTCTATTAATATAACCCACCACGGCTCGATAGGTGTAAAGATGTTCCCGCTTAGGTCCGAACTCTTTACAATATTTTTCGTGGGTCTCTTTCTTTGAAGGACCAAAAGGCACCATGTAGGTTTTCTCAATGAATTTGACCGCTTCTTTATCATTCTCAATTTTGTTCTCTTGTTTGCCAGGGTTCCAATTCGGAACCAGGGCATGATAACCGCCACTTTTATAAGCTACTGTCCAACGATCAAAGGTCCGATAATCGGCACTGTGCGATTTTCCAAAATGCCTCTTAACGACTAATAGTTTCCCTTTGGGCGCGTTTTTTATTGCGTTAAGGTACTCCCTGATTATAGCTTGCCTCTTGTCCGCTACCTCCCTCTGCCACGGTTTTAAATCTGATAATTCATTATTTTGGGGCTTCTTTTCCTTAGAAGGCAATAAGCCACGATCCCTTAAGAACTGCTCCTGGCCTTCCTCGGTGCTTAGACGGCTATAATGAATCAGGATTTCAGGATGATTCTTTCTGTGCTTATTTTTTCCCATGCCTTTGACCGCGACAACTTTCCCTTTCTGAATCCAGTTCTTTATCGTCCTTGGAGTAACACCTTCATGTTTTGCGAATTTATTAAGCCTGAGATATTCTTTACTAGTGCGCATGGTAATCTGTATTTACTTTTTAATAGATATTCAAAAAAAGATAGTTTATCATGATCTCTAAATCACTGTTCTGAGCCGGATTGTCTGCCCCAGAGTTTATCATAATCTCTCTTTAGGGCTAGGGAGATCACCTTTTTGGCTCTCTGTGATTCCATGCGGCCATTAATGACATTGGAAATATGACATCTTTTGTAGCCTGTAATTTCGGCGAGTTTCGTGACTGTGAGATCCTGATCTATCATGGACTTTTTAACTTCTTTGAAGATCATTAATTTTCTCCTAATTAGAATATTGTTTTTTTAAAACATAAAATGTCTATTGTCAACACTAAAATGGCTATATTAGACATTTATTTTAAATACATAATCGATTTATGAGTGGATTACCTAATAGAATTAGGAAACTTAGACGGAAAAGAGGGCTTTCACAGGAAATTTTCGCTAAGTCTCTCGGTGTTAGTAGGAGTCACATTTCTACGATTGAAACTGGAGCTGCAAGACCATCAAAACAACTTATTAAGAGTATATGCAGAGAGTTTGGCGTTAGGGAAAAATGGCTTCTGGAAGGTAAGAAACTGCTTAGTGAAGAGGATGGACTCTCGAATGATGAGATTGAGGATTTTGAATTAGATATACGAAATATAAGTAATACAGGTCTTTATAATATTTTAGATGGATATTGTGATATAATTCTTACAATGGAGGAATCGTTGTGGGAATATAGTTTTGCTTTTAGAGAAATCGGAAAACCAGACATAAGGTTGTTGGAGATTAAAGCGGAATTAGATAGTTCATTGGATTCACTGAAACGCCAACTTAAATGGTTTTTTAATATATTAAGGAACCAAGAGCATATAAAATTTAAATCTCTTAAGGAAATCAAAGAATTATTAATAAAGCAAAAAAGCTTAGTAAAAAAGAAGTTAGATAAAAATAAGTAGATTTAATAGGATGTTTTATAGTTAATAAGGGTGTTGAAAAGTACCCTGCGAGAGCGTGATAATTTATCTCCTGCAGGGTGAATCAGACTCATTTTTTCTGCTTTTTGTTTTTCTTGCCCTGTGTCGAAAACTGCCGAATGTTTTTTTGCTCTT
>Ga0315547_1000705_pt1 | contig 30620 bp, 23 predicted proteins | sample SalMarSW160240MG_2_FD_202542 | JGI IMG/M metagenome (GOLD analysis project Ga0315547, IMG submission 202542) | Salt marsh sediment microbial communities from the Plum Island Ecosystem LTER, Massachusetts, United States - Salt Marsh Sediment SW1601-240 ...
TTGTCTCGGACGAGGAAAGTTTTGTCAGTTATTGCCACGGCTGAATTTAAGGAATAGCGTAGAGCCAGAACCTAACTTAAGTTAGGTTCTGGCTTTTTTTTGAAACGCACAGTTTGTCGCTTGGGGCGGGGGTTCAACCCCCGCCCCAACAGGAGCTTGTCTCGGACGAAAAGCGTCGCGCACCCTTCAACTTGGTTCAGGATTAAACTGAGTTCGATGCTGCATTTTGTTCCTAAGAGTTGTGGCAGTGTATCCTTCGCCTGCGCCCTCAGGACAAGCCCTTACCCTGCCACAAAGTTGAAGGTCGAGGGTGGGGGTTCATCCTGAAGAGATTTCCCTCGATCCTGAGATCTTCGGGATCGAAGGACACCCTGAAGGGCATCCTCGACCAACCAGTGTCAGGACCTTAGTCCTGACACCCTTTAAAATGCCTTATTTCAGATAGTTTTACCAAGAAGTGGCTTTTCATTTTTAATATATGCATTTTTCCTCCAAGATCAAGGGGATTTTGCTCAACTGAGGCACGAGAAAAAATAGCCGAACCTCTGAGTTAGAGGCTCGGCTGGGTCTGTGATAAGTGAATATAGACTCTTATAACACGACTACTCGTTGGCCCACGGCGGGGTGCAGCAGTTAGGATCAGGCGGCGGCCATGGTTGCCTGTATAGGTAGTTGAGCAGATAAACAATGTCGCCAATATCCACTACGTCATCATTGTTGACGTCACCGACACACATATGTGGCACAGGCGGCGGCCACGGCTGCCTGAACAGATAGTTGAGAAGATACACCACGTCGCCAATGTTTATCACCCCGTCGTTATTCACGTCGCCGCAAACGAACGCCTCACCAAATTCCTGCCAGAAACCTTGCAGTAGTTGGTAGGAATCCGAGTTGCCGGAGCCTACCGCGGTCTGAGTGACCGTTCCGCCCAGCTGGTAACTTGCGGAACTGCCATCAGTGCCTCCCAAAGAGATTACCTCCCAATTGATCTCTTCACCCGCTTTGGGAGCGGGAGGAGCAGGCTGAACCTGACTCTGTTGCACTTCCACCGGTTTGATTTGGACAGCTGCTGTGGTTTTGGATGGCTGCGCTTTCTTAGCTTTCTCGGCAGAACCGGCGGCGGCATGCAGCACAACGATCAACGTAATGAATAGAAACAATGTTTTTTTCATATCCACCTCTTTTTTGCCAATTAACGGTTCGTTGCCTGTAGCTTTCCAAGCGCCTCGCGCAGGTCGGCGATCTGGGCATTGAGCTCTTTGATCTGTCCCTGCTGGCCCTTGACAGCTTCGACCAGCAAAGGCGTAATCCTGCCATAATCCACGGACATGTTGCCATTGTCGTCAACCAGCACAACACCCGGAACCAGATCCTTGATTTCCTGTGCCACGAAGCCCAGATGAGTCTGATCATCAAACTTCATGGCAGGATATTCATCCTGCCTCCAGGAGTAGGAAATGCCTCTCAGCCTGAGCAGTGTTTCCGCTGCATCCCCGATTGTCTGAACGTCTTTCTTGTACCGGCGGTCGGAGCAGGCACCAATCGAACCCGTATAGCAGATATCGCCGACCACGTGCAATTCTTCGGAGGGGTCGTTGGTTCCAATGCCGACCTTGCCGGCCTTGAGAACCAATGTATTGCTATATCCGCTCTCGTTATCCTCAGTGCCCAGAGTCAGGTAATTACCATCGTTGTGCCAACTTATCGAACCGCAGTTATCGAGGTCTTCACCAGCCAGAAAACCTGAGAATTTTCCGGCTTCGGAATTCCCGATTACAATCCAATCTCCCAATAAACTGCCCAAATCGTCACCCACAACCAGCGGCTCGCTGGGGAAGTAAGTCCCGATTCCAACTTTGGCTTCGCTGGCTGAGGCTTCCATAAATACCGGCGGGCCTAATATCTCGCCAAAAGCATAATTGAGCAGCAGTTTAGCGGGTGTCAGAAAAGATTGCAGGTGATTGGCATCATCATAAACCGCGACCTGGCCACTTCCGCCCTTACCGTTGTAACTGCCGGTAATCTCGGCAATCACCCGCGGCGGTTCCGGCTGCGGGTTGAACATTTTTATACTGGCGCCGGAAGACGCAGTATTGCTGATTTCGAATATCTTTCCACCCTCATTTCCCGGATCCATGCTATACATGCTAAAGTAGCCGCCCCATTCATCCGCAGATTCATTGACACTCATCTCCATAATTCTTACCGGTGGTTCCAGCTGGGGGTTGAACATCTTAATACTGGCGCCGGTAGAAGGGAAAGCGCTCATTTCGAGCACCTTTTTGTCGTCCGCTGGCTCTATGAGGTACATCGAGAATCTGCTGCCCCATTCATCGCCGGACGGTCCGACGGTTTCCTCAACACTCATCTCCATTATTCTCGCCGATGGTTCCGGCTGGGGGTTGAACATCTTAATACTGGCGCCGGTGGAAGGGAAAGCGCTCATTTCGAGCACCTTTTTGTCGTTCGCTGGCTCTATGAGGTACATCGAAAACGAGCTGCCCCACTCACTGGTTGCATCGTTCACCGTCAGTTCCACCATCTTGGAGGGCGGATCTAACGAGGGGTTGTACATCCGGAAGCTGGCTTCGTGGAACGGGCTGGGCTCAATGCCCATGACCATCATGGGGTCATCCGGCCAGCCTGAACCGGGATCGAAGAATTCCAGCTTGCCGCCCACCATGGGCGAGGGATCTAAGCCCATTCTCACGTAGGGGTCATGTGGCAAGGAGCCCGTGGGATCGAAAAACTCAAGCCTGCCCGGACTCCACGGCGTGGGTTCGACCCCCATGCGGATGGCCGGGTCATGCGGCATATCTCCCGCCGGGAAGAATTCGATGCTGCCACCAGTTGCCTGAGACTTCATCTCGACAAGAGTCTGGTCCGAATACTCCCCATCTGGATTGTACATGGTCAGGTAAGCCGGTCCCGCCCTGTCCTCGCTGCCGATCATGACCGCGGTGGCGCCTTCGGAGGACTTCAGGCGGAGGAAACCCTCACCGGTCTCCACATCACCGCCGGACATGTTTTTGGCTATGATGGCGCTCGGCGCCGATGTCAACCGAGTACGAGGTGAAATGACCTCCACCCCAACTTGAATTTCAAGATACAACGGTTCGATTTCAAAGATCGAAGCATCCAGATCGAAGACGCTGCCCAAAATCACGTGGAACAGGCCATCTTTGGTCTCAACTAAAGGATGCTCCTCCGACCATTGGAGGAAGCCACCGGTAGAGTCATCATATAAGCTGAATGTTAGCTGATAAGTATCATCAGCCACCGGGTTGCCGTCAGAATCGGTCAAACGACCCTGGTAGTTGATTAATTCCCCGGCTTGAATGGTCGAACCGATTAATCCGACCAAAATAGCTAAGATGAAAATTGAAGCGTTACGCATTACACACCTCCCAATTTTATTGATGGTTCCGATTTTTGCCATATGACCGGTGGCATTGGTTTCACCACCGTCGCTGTTTAACCTGGCTCGATGCCGACCCATTCGGTGGGCTCCTCGAAAAGGAATACTTCCAAACAATGCACATGACCTCATACTCACCGTCGGGAATAGTAGTACCTGAACTGTTGGTCAAGCGATCCTGATAACTGATCTGGTGCGAAATGTGCATAAAGACAGCACTCCTTGCCCAGAGTAGGAAGCAAAGTCACTGGACTGCCAATACGTAAGTAGTGCTTGCAGATTCTATAAATATAATAACTAAAATCACGCAAAAAGTCAAGGAAATTCTTACAAAAAGATGTAGAGAGGCCAAATACAAATCATACACTTTTTGAGAAAAAGATTAGGCAACACCCAAAAGAAAGGTTATTCTGGAAGATGTAGCGCCCGAGCTTGTCTCGGACGAGGAAAGTTTTGTCAGTTATTGCCACGGCTGAATTTAAGGAATAGCGTAGAGCCAGAACCTAACTTAAGTTAGGTTCTGGCTTTTTTCTGAAACGCACAGTTTGTCGCTTGGGGCGGGATATGCGTATGCATTTCCGCCATAGGCGGATCCGCCTCAGGCGGACATACGAAAATTCCCGCCCCTATGGGAGACAACTACTTATCATCCATAGGGCCCGCCTTTGGCGGGCCAAGAGGTTTTTCAACAGCCCCTTAAACCCCCGCCCCAACAGATCATTTGTGATGCTGAGGAAATTGCTATTCCCGAAGCATTAAAACATTTTGAGACCAAGAGCGAGCCAGTTGGCTCAGCTCCTCACGTTTTTGTGGATCACTGCAAACCTGTGGCCACAAAAGATGCCACGATGCCAATTGAATTTGAAGTTCTACTAAAAGGGTTTTCACGTTTAAGGGAGCTTCAGGTGCAATCCATTCTATAAAGAACTTGCTCTCCTCTAACATGGTTTGCACTGCCTCCCACTCATCGGGATGGTTCGAGCACGAGGCTATCCGCGCCAAATTAGCCGCTATTCCACCCAATCGCACCTGAAAACCGTCTTGCAAATAACGGGTTTTTATGGCTTCGAGATTTCTCACAGCATTTCCCCTAATAGTTCCCTTGCCACAGATTCCACCTTAGAACGAATGCTGGGGTCTTGAATCTCCATGTTTGAAAGTTGTGGCAGGGTATCCTTCGGCCTGCGTCCTCAGGACAAGCCCTTACCCTGCTACATAGATAAAGGTCGAGGGTGAGGGTTCATCCTGAAGAGATTTCCCTCGATCCTGAGATCTTCGGGATCGAAGGACACCCTGAAGGGCACCCTCGACCAACGACGAAATTATCTGCGGAGCAGACTTAAAACGCTTTCTATATCTTCTGGCAATTCAGAATTGAACTCTCTGTATTCGTTTGTCCTCGGATGAACAAAGCCCAGTTTTTTGGCGTTAAGAGCTTGTCTGTCGATCAGACTCAGTAGTTTTTGAGCAAAAGGGCGCTCTTTATCATAAATACCCTTGATCCACTTCTGTCTGCCGCCGTATTCCGGATCGCCTAATACCGGATGATTCAGATAAGAGAGATGAACCCGGATCTGATGAGTCCTGCCCGTCTTTAATCTAATAGAAAGAAGATCACACAGATCAAATCTTTCCAAAACCTGATACTGGGTCAACGATTCCCGCCCTTTCAGACGGGTCACTGCCATTCTTTTTCTGTCCTTTACAGCTCTCCCTATGGGCGCTTCGATTATTCCTTCCTGAGTAGGCATATGTCCCCAGGTTATAGCAAAATATTCACGCAGAAGAGTCTTGTCTTTTATTTGCTCAGTCAGACCCAGGTGAGCAAAATCATTTTTTGCCACCACCAAAAGCCCTGAGGTGTTCTTATCCAGCCGGTGCACAATGCCCGGCCGCAAAACTCCATTTATACCGGATAGGTCTTTACAATGGAAAAGAAGGGCATTCACCAGAGTATGAGAGTAGTTCCCCGCCGCCGGGTGAACCACCATCCCTGCCTTCTTGTTAATCACTAAAAGATCGGAATCCTGGTAGACGATATCTAAGGGTAAATCTTCTGGCTCAAGCGAAGGTCTTTTTAAAGGCGGAACTTCGATTTCAATTTTCTCTTCCCCCTTTAATTTGTAAGAAGGCTTTATGGGCTTGCCATCCACCAGTATATTATGATCTGAGATCAATTTCTGAATGAAAGCACGGGAGAGTCCAAGATCCTCCTGGGAGAGGAACACATCGATTCTTTTTCTCAACGCTTTTGGGGGAACTGAAACCCTTATACTTTTTGTGGAGTTTTTCTCCATGGATTACTCAGACTTATCAGAGTTATCAGGGGTGGGGACTTCTTTGAAAAACAAAAGATGAATGATTACTAAAACCATTCCTATAAGGACAAAGCTATCCGCTAAGTTGAACACGGGCCAGCGATCAAGATAAAAACCGGGGAATTTTAAGAATAGGATTTTTGTCGGAGGAAGAGTTATATTGAAGAAATCAAAATCCAGAAAGTCGACCACCTCTCCGAAGCGGAAGCGATCGATCAGATTTCCCACTGCCCCTCCCAACACCAGGCAAAGTCCTATTTTGAAACTCCTATCTTTAGCTTTGGTTTTGAAAAAAAACCATAGGGTAACCCCTATGGCTAAAAGAGAGATGAAGGTATAGAAATTTTGACTTCCTAATCTGGTTCCGAACACCCCGCCCGGATTTGAAACCAGGGTGAGCTTAAAAAAATCATCCACAATTGGAACAGACTCACCCGGCAGAAGAAGATGAGTCAACAGAGTCTTGGAAAGCTGATCGGCAAGAATAGCCAGTGCGGTGATGATCAAAAATCTTGAAGGAAAAGCCTGGGCATGTTTTTTGACCAAATCATCTCCCCTGAATCCTGCGGCATGAACCATACGGTTCATGCCTGCGGACAAAAGCCCTCATCGAGCCTCTTTGGCTTTTTTGAGTTCCTCTTTCTCTTTGCAGACGATGCAATATCTGGCGTGGGGAACTGCTTCCAGTCGGACAGCGCTTATCTCCTTTCCGCATTCCTGACATTTCCCGTAGGTTTTGTCCTTGATGCGGCGCAAAGCCTCGTCTATGTGATGAAGAAACCTACCACTTTTGGAAGCTAATTGAAACGTCTTTTCCCTTTCAAAGGAGTCTGTGCCCTGATCCGCCATATGGGTAGAGTAAGAGGAAATCTCACCGGCTGCATCCTTGAGAGTGCTGTCAAGACCGGTCTTCTTAAGAAGTCCCAGCTCATCCAGCAACTCCACTCGTTTGGCTAAAAGCAGGGCTTCGTATTTTTGCAAATCTTTCTTCTTCATCTTCTTCCTCCGCTTAGGGTCTGACTCTTTCTATAGAGATCACCGCCTTCTCTCCATTTATATCCCACTTTTCGGTATACTCACCTTTAGCTTCAGATGAGGAGAGTTTTACAGACAGCGTCTCTTTTTTGATATAATCCTCAAATGTCTTTATGGCCTTCTTGAGCCGGGGAGTGGTTTTGATATTTGCATTTATTCGATCCATCACCTCAAAGTCTGCCGCCTTACGCATGTTTTGAATCTTGTTCACCAGCTCTCTCGCAAAGCCCTCGTCCTTAAGTTCTTCCGTCAAGACGGTGAAGATCGCCACCTTGAACTCGTTTTCCGCCTCCACCACCCAGCCCTCTTTTTCCTTTTCTTGAATCTCCATATCCTCCGGTTCCAACTCCAGACCTTCTCCATCCAAATCTATCTTTAACCTGCCATCGTCTTTGAATTTCTTCAACTCATCCTGTCCCAATGACTTTATTTTCTCTGCCACCAGATTGGCTCTCTTTCCCCATTTCGGACCCAGTCGACTGAAATTTGGCTTGGCAAAAAGCTGGACTAAGGACGTATCCGGCTCGAGAAACGAAATCCTCTTCACGTTAAGCTCCTCTGATATCAAGCCGAACAAAGATTCCAAATCCTCCTTGGAGTCTGTTTTAGGCACTGCCACCAGCATCTCTCCCAATGGCTGTCTTATCTTTATTTGCGCTCCGCTCCGAGCCGCCCTTCCCAGGATGACGATTCTCCTTAAGGCTTCCATCTTTTGCTCCAGTCTCTTGTCGACATATTTTTTGACAGCTTCAGGGAATTCAGTAAGATGAACGCTTTCCGGGAATTTTGTGTCAACTTTTGCGCAAAGCTCCTGATATATTTCTTCCGCTATGAAAGGAGTATAGGGGGCAATCAGTTTGCACACCGCCACCAGGCACTCCCACAGAGTTAGATAGGCGGAGATCTTATCCTTAGTCTCCTCAGACTGCCAGAACCTTCTCCGACTCCTCCGAACATACCAATTACTCAAATCCTCTATAACAAACTCCTGAATCTGGCGAGCGGCTCTGGTCAAATCATAATGATCCAGAGCGTAGGTGACGTCACCGGTCAAGGAATTCAATTTAGATATGATCCAGCGGTCCAGATCGGTTCTCTCCTCAATCTTAAGTTGATGCTTTAAAGGGTCGAACTTATCGATGTTGGCATAGAGGGCGAAAAAGGAGTAGGTATTTCTTAAGGTGCTTAAAAACTTCCTTTCCACCTCGGTTATCGCCTTCTTGTCGATTCTGGTGGGAAGCCATGGGTGGCTCACACAAAGCATGTACCACCTGAGCGCATCCGCGCCCTGAACGTCCAAAACCTCCCACGGGTCTATCACGTTTCCCTTGGATTTGTGCATCTTAGCACCTTCTTTATCCTGAACCAACTCGATCACAATCACGTTTTTGTAGGCGGATTTATCAAAAAGAAAGGTGGAGATGGCCAAAAGCACGTAGAACCATCCTCTGGTCTGGTCCACTGCCTCGGAGATGAACTCACAGGGGAATTTTCCCTTAAAATCATCCTTGTGTTCAAATGGATAATGCCATTGAGCATATGGCATGGATCCGGAGTCAAACCAGCAGTCGATAACCTCTGGAGTGCGATGCATAACCCCGTCACAATTAGGGCACCTCAGAGTGATCTGATCGATCATGGGCTTGTGGAGGTTTATCTCCTTCTTGAACGAGGCCAAGAATTTGTCTTCTATGGCTGAACCCAAAAGCTCCTTTATGCTGGGGACGGATTTTTTCTCACCGCATTTGTCGCAGATCCAGATGTTCAAAGGCGTTCCCCAGAACCTTTCCCGGGAGAGAGCCCAGTCCACATTATTCTCCAGCCACTCTCCAAACCGCCCGGAACCCATCTCCGGCGGATACCAGTTTATCTGCTTATTGTTCTTGAGTAGCTTATCCTTATAAGCCGTAGTTCGTATATACCACGACTTCCGCGCATAATATATCAAAGGTGAGTCGCATCTCCAGCAGAAGGGATAGGTATGAACATACTCACTCCTATTATACAAAAGATTTCTTTTCTTCAAATCCTCCATTATGCCTTCATCTGCATCTTTTACAAACATACCTTTCCAGGGGGTGACCTCAGAGGTGAATTCCCCTTTGACGTCCACCAGCTGAAGTACAGGTAAACCATACTTTTGCCCTATCTCATAGTCGTCTGCTCCGAAAGCGGGTGCAATATGAACGATTCCGGTCCCCTCCTCCACGCTCACGAAATCAGCTAAGATTACATAAAATGCTTTTGATCTGTCCGTCTCTGCGAAAGTGTAGAGTGGTTCATATCTCAGCCTTTCCAAATCCTTTCCTTTGAACTCCTCCCTTATCTGGTATTCGCCTTCCAGAGACTGCTCCAGAAGTGCTCTGGCTAAGATCAGCTCCTCACCCTGATGTTCTACCTTGACATATTCAATGTCTGCGCCCACAGCTAAAGCTACATTGGAGATCAAAGTCCAAGGGGTGGTGGTCCATACCAGAAAGTAGGTATTGGCTTTGCCCTCCAGCCTCATTTTAACGCACACCGAAGGGTCGGAGACCTCCTTATATCCTTGAGCCACCTCATGGCTGGATAAAGGGGTGCCGCATCTGGGGCAATAGGGAACAATCCGGTGCCCTTGATAAATTAGTCTCTTCTCCCAGAACTGAGAGAGTATCCACCACACGCTTTCGATATATTCGTTGGAGCAGGTGATATATGCTTTATCTAAATCCAGCCAGTAGCCTATCCTGCGGGTGAGATCATCCCATTCCTTTTTATACCGGAAGACACTTTTTTGGCATTCGGCGTTGAATTTGTCAATACCGTATTCTTCCACTTTCGCCTTGCTGTCTAACCCCAATTCCTTTTCCACCTCTATCTCCACCGGAAGCCCATGTGTATCCCAGCCCGCCTTCCTTTCCACCTTAAATCCACGCATGGTCTTGTAGCGGCAGACCAAATCTTTAATGGTGCGGGAGATCACGTGATGAATCCCAGGCTTTCCATTGGCGGTGGGGGGTCCCTCATAAAAGACGAAATCGGGGGCGTCTTTTCTGATCTGAATACTTTTATGGAAAGTGTTCTCCCTATCCCAGAACGCAAGTATCCTTTTTTCCATGTCAGGATAGTTGAAGTCTTCTTTGATCTCTTTGAACATAGCTGATCTCAATCCTGGTTTGATCATTAATAATATGCTGTTTCACTGTCGTGGAATACCAGAACCTAACTTAAGTTAGGTTCTGGTCTATTTAGATATTGGTCTGCTCTTTTTCTTATCTTTAAACCTTGAACTTTAAACTTTAAACTTTAAACTTCACACCTTACACCTTCATCTCCCCTATCACTCTGGTCATTATCTTCTTCAAAACCGGCTCTGCTCTGGCGGCTGTTGCCAGAATCTCTGCCAGATTGGTAGGTCTCAAGGCATCCGGCAAGCCCATATCTGTAATTAGGGAAAAACCCAAAACCCTCATATCTTGATGCCGCGCCACGATCACCTCTGGCACGGTGGACATCCCCACCACGTCCGCTCCGATCAACCTCAAGAATCTGTATTCTGCCGCAGTCTCCAGATTGGGACCGGCAACCGATACATAAACTCCTTTTTGCAACTTGAGCCCTGAGTTCAAAGCTACACTCTCTGCGAGGTCAATCAGCTCCGGATCATAACAACGACACATATCCGGAAAGCGGGGACCCAAACTTTCGTCATTAGGACCAAACAGAGGATTTGAGCCCAAAAGGTTAATATGATCCGAGATGACCATGATGTCACCGGATTTGAACAAAGGATTCAACCCTCCACAGACATTGGAGACCACCAGGATATTGGCGCCTAAGTCCTTCATCACCCTCACCGGAAAGGTCACCTGCTTCAGATCGTATCCTTCATAGTAATGAAATCTCCCCTGCATGGCAACCACATTTTTTCCAGCAAGATTTCCAAAGATCAACCGTCCAGCGTGGCTTTCCACGGTGGAGACGGGAAAGTGGGGGATCTCCTCATAGGAGATTTTCGCCTCCACCTTGATCCCTTCAGCTAAAGACCCCAACCCAGTTCCCAGAATTATGCCTATGTGAGGGATAAATTTTGTTTTGCCCCGAATAAACTGGGTGGCTTCATTTATGGTCTCTTTAAGATTCAGTGTATTTTTCATCTCTCCCATTTCTACTTCCTCGCAAAGCTTTTTCGAGTTTCTAAATCTTCGTCTCTTTATGTGAATCCAATTTAGATTGATCTCGGTTGCCAGCTAACTGAAGTTCTTCTTTATACGATTGATCTTCCTTCTCCATTGATTCCAAAACCTTCAGGTGAGTCTCAAGCATTGATCTTAATCGGATTATGTATTCCTTCTTGAGATTATCCAGATCAGCTATCTGTTTTTTTAGTCTGGAGAGTAGGCTGTAGCTTTCTTCTGTCTTCCTTTCGGCTTTCATCTTTGTCTCTCGCATCAGAAGCTGAGCCTCTTTTTGTGCATTCTCTCTGATCTCCTCCGCTGACTTCTGAGCGGTCAGGAGAGCTTCTTTGAGGTTTCCCTCCAGGTCTTTATATCCTGTTAGGGTCGACTCCACTGAAGAGAGCTTCTCTTTCAACTCGGCATTCTCCTTGACCTGATCCTCCAGGGTGGAGGCTACCATCTCCAGAAAGGCATCCACCTCCGAGGGATCATAACCTCTGAGGGATTTGCCAAACTTTTGATTTTTTATGTCTACCGGCGTTATTTTCAACTTTTACCTCCAGACTTAATTTACATTTTTTTGACTTTATTATCGGCAACAAAAAATAAACATTATCCTTTTTCCCGTCAATTATTTCAAACCTCCACTTATATCATAGAGGGTTGACACCAGGAAATATTTGATAAACAAAAGCCCGAAGATGGCAATAATCGGCGATAGATCCAATCCCACTCCGCTACCCAGAGGGAGAAGTCGTCTGATACGAAAAAGCACTGGCTCGGTGATTTTTGTCAAAAACATCACTGCCGGACTATGCGGATTCGGGTTAAACCAAGACAGGATTGCCCGTATGATGATGAGGATTACATAAAGATCTATTGCTAAACTCATAAGTTTGGCAATGGCAAAAACCAAATTGGCTAACACGAACTTGTCTCCTGCTTTTAATATCTTCTGGCACCAAATATGCCGGTGCCGACCCGAACCATATTGGAGCCTTCCTCTATGGCGACCTCGAAGTCGCTGGTCATTCCCATGGAGAGATAACGCATCTCAGCCTCAGGGACGTCAGCAGATTTTATTTCCTCAAAAAGAATTTTCAATTTCTTAAAGCAGGGTCGGGTATCCTCTGGATCGTCGGAAAAAAGTCCTATGGTCATCAAACCTTTGATCTTAATACCCTCTAATTTTGAGATGGTTTCAATTAAGGACAGAGTTTGTTCAGGTTCAACTCCGAACTTGGTCTCTTCCTCGGAGGTATTCACCTCCACCAGCACATCCATTACCTTTCCTTTTTCTAAAGCCCATCTGGAGATCTCTTCAGCAATACGTGCACTGTCTACTGACTGAATAAAATCAAAGAGTTCTATCGCTTTTTTGGCTTTATTGGTCTGAAGATGTCCTACCAGATGTTTCTCCACCATCTCAGTTATCTGTTTGAACTTTGCCTCTGCCTCCTGAACCCGATTCTCGCCTATGGTATCTATTCCACAGCGAATTGCCTCATTTATTCTTTCTGGCTCCACGGTCTTGGTTACCACCACCAGCTTAATCTCATCTAAACCCCTGCCGCTTTTTTGTGCCGCCTTCTCTATCCGAGATTGAATGTCTCTTTTGTTTTTTTCTATCGTTAACATTTTAGCTGTTCAATATAATATCAATTACCATGAAAAAACAACAATTTTCTTGCGTTATTTGGAGACTTGAAGTGGTAGTCGCCCGTCTGGGCGAAATGGAACGCAGGCTGAAGCCTGGCGGCTACCAAATCGGTTGATTTCCTGATAGGTTTAGACCGTGTGAAAAATGAGTTTGAAGTGGTAGCCGCACCCTTTAGGGCACGCCAGAAAATGGACGGGGTAAAGGCTGCGGTTACGAAGTTGAGGCGGGATGAATCCCAGCCCCGTAGAGAAGGATCGCAGGATTCTGACATGTAGGGGCGATTCATGAATCGCCCCTACAGATCTTTCCCTCCAACTTGTTTTCAATTCTTTCGGTAGTGTGAACAGGAACAATTTTGTTCTTCAATGAATCATCCCCATCCAGAAGCACACGAATATAGTTATCCGAAAGCCCGGTTAGCATATCGGTTTTTCTGTCTCTTCGGTTTTCGATCAGGATCTTTAACTTCTTCCCCACGAAGCGATCGATATAGCCCCTCCATTTCTCTTTTCCCAAAGAGTGCAGAATCTCGCTTCTCTTATGAATCACCTGAGGCGGAATTTTGTCCAGCATTGAGGTGGCTTCTGTTCCCTTTCTATCAGAGTAGCTGAAAACATGAAGATAGCTTATAGGGGCTGAGTTTATAAGCTCACAGGTGTTTTCAAAATGCTCATCCGTTTCACCCGGAAACCCGACGATAACGTCCGCACCGATCATCACATCAGGGATGCTATGGTTTATCTTGTCTACAAGTTTTAGATATTCTTCTGTGGAATAATCCCTTTTCATTTTTGAAAGTACAAGGTCATTCCCACTCTGGAGGGGAATATGTAGATGCCTGCAAATTCTCGCTGTTTTCGAGACCAGATCTATCAATCGGTCTGAAAACTCTTTGGGATCAATGGAGCTGTATCTTATTCTTTTCACTTTCGTCTCCTCTAAAATTCTTTTGGAAAGCTCGACTAAACCCGAATCCCCTCGGTTATATCTGCCAACGTGCACTCCGGTTAAGACTACCTCTTTATATCCATTTTCCACCAGATCATTGATCTCAGGGATGATATGCCCTGCTTCTCTGCTTCTTTCTTTGCCTCGAGCAAAAGGGACCACGCAGTAGGCACAATTCTTTTCGCATCCGTCCTGTATTTTCACCAGTGCGCGCGTATGTTTTGCCAGACCGTTGACACTGAAGCCAAAGAACTCATCCTCGCCCTCCTTGACCCTTGACCCTTGACCCATGAGGTGGGCGATGAGGGAAGGGAGTTTCCCCTTGTCCTCTTGCTTGACAACCAAAGATACATCAGGCAAGCTTTGTAGAAATTCCTTTTCCAGTTGGGCGTAGCAACCGGTGACGATGATCTTGGCATCGGGCGATCTCCTTCTTGCCCGGTAGATAGCCTGGCGCGAACTGCGGTCGCTCTCCCCCGTCACGGTGCAGGTGTTGATCACGTAGATATCTGCCCGATCTTTAAAATCCACCCGCTCAAAGCCCAAAGCCTCTAATCTTTCAGCGATGGCTTCAGTCTCGTATTGATTAACCTTGCAGCCTATGGTGAATAATGCTACTTTCATTTAATCGCCGTTCTCGTATTGTTCTCTGAAAAGCCAAATTGGGAAAGGTTCTTCTGGAGTGTCAAGTCCCGCTGAAGCGGGATCTACGACTTCAGCTTGACCTGAAACCTGTGGAGAGACATGTAACTTTTACATGGTTCACCTAAAGGTGAACACTCCAGATTCTTCTCTCATGTATTCTTTCAGAGATCTTTGTTTTTTAAAAACTTGCAATACTGATACGATGAACTGATGAGAGAAAGTAACCTGGGCTGCAGGCGAGTAAAGACTTGATCGCTGTTGTTGCGGGGTACCCTTCGGCTTAAGCCCTCAGGGCAAGCCCTTACCCCGCAGCATTTTTGGTTCCGGGTGAGGGCACCCGGAACCAACGGCGGGGGCCTTTTCCGTTGACATTCCCACTTTGTCAATTTATTATTCAATTGCGCATGTTCGTTTGCCGATTAACCTTATAATAGAGGGAAAAAGGCTTTGGATATAGAAAGCAAAATCTCCTCCCGCTTGAAAAACCAGGAGGAGTATGTATTCTTTGGTGTGGCGGAAGCCAAAAAGAAGGCGCTGGCAGAAGGAAAAGATATAATTGACCTGGGAGGTGGGAATCCGGATCTGGCGCCCCATCACAAAATCGTGGAGGCACTGAAGAAAGCAGCGGACAATCCGGAGAATCACAGGCATCCGATATATGAGGGATTGCTCGAATTAAGACAGGCAGTCGCCTCATGGATGAAGAGAAGATTTGAGTTTGATCTTAATCCGGAGACCGAGGTTCTGATCCTGATAGGGTCCAAGGAGGGGATTGCTCATGTTAGTTGGGCATTTATAGATCCAGGAGATACTGCACTGGTTCCTGATCCGGCTTATCCGCCATACAAAAGAGGGGTGATGCTGGCTGGCGGGAAGCCTGTCCTGATGCCTCTTTTGAAGGAGAACCATTGGCTTCCTGATTTTGAAAAAATAAAGAAGGAGGACTTATCTAAAACCAAGCTTCTGTTTTTGAATTATCCTAACAATCCAACAGGAGCTTTGGCGGATAAGGGGTTCTTGCAAAGAGCAGTTAATTTTGCTAAAGAGAATGAGATCATTATCTGTCAGGACATGGCTTATTCGGAGGTAACGTTTGATAACAACAGATCAGAAAGCATACTTACAATCAACGGAGCAAAAGAGAACTGTCTGGAGTTTTTCTCATTCTCCAAAACCTACGGCATGACCGGATGGAGATTGGGCTTTGTGGTGGGGAACGGCAAGTTGATAGATGCACTGAGACAAGTGGAAGTCAACGTCAACTCCGGCGCTTTTCATGTTTTGCAAAGAGCTGCCACAGTAGCGCTTTCTCTTGAAGATAAGGATATAGATGAGGTTCGTCAAACGTATCAAATGAGGAGAGATGTTTTAGTCGCAGGACTGAAAGAGTTAGGGTGGGAGGTGGACAATCCAAGGGGGAGCATATTTGTCTGGGCAAAAATTCCCCATAAGTTGGATTCTGGAAAAATGGCGAATATGCTGATTGAAAAAGCAGGCATAGTGACCACGCCGGGAAAGGGGTTGGGTCCCTCTGGCGAAGGATACTTGCGATTTTCGTTGATTGTGGATAAAGAAAGATTAACAGAGGCTGTCGAAAGGATGAAATCCTTGTATTTATGAAATAGATTTTCAATTGGTAGCCGCACCCTTCAGGGTGCGAGAACAAGATGCGCAGGCTACCGCTTTCTACATTTCTGGTTCGGGGTGAGGGTTCATCCTGATCCCGCCCAGACGGGCGTCCGTCTGGACGCCTTTGGCGGGAGAAGGGCACCCCGAACCAACGATGATACGAAATCAGGGAGGGCTAAAGATGAAATACTTCACAGTTATGAAAAATGGGTTAGTTCTTTTTTTGTGTTTACTATTATCTTTTTCCTGCGGGGGAAAGGTCACCACCCGCAACGACCAACCCCAATACAAGTTCACCATCAATGGAGTGGTGGTCAAAGACTTAAACTCGGGCAAAGATATTGCATATTTTGCCATTTTGCGGGACGGCAATCCCTTCGATGGGGCAGTGGTGAAAGCAGGCTCCGATACATTGGTAAATCAAGGAAATGGCAATTACTACCTGGAAGGATTCCCGCTCTTTAGTTTCGGACAAAACGTTTCCATCAACGTCTCCTCTGCTGACGATGACTTCACTCTGAGCACTACTGTATTAATGCCCGGCTCATTCCAGATAACCGACATAAATCATACCACTGTTACGAGTGCTCAGGCAAATGACGTTGTAATTTCCTTCAGCCTTTCAGAAAATGCTTCTGGCTATTTCAAAAGCATAGTGAGACCGGACGGGACTAATGGATACACAGCTTTGATTCCGGCGATCGAGTTCAGGAAGACGCCTATTGATCGTGTTGCGTTCGGCGAGGTGCCGGACTTCATAACCGGCACCTACCAAATCACTCTGGTTTCCTATCGAGCCAGTTTCGTATACTATCCAGACATGGAGTTTTACCTTCCGGCTGGGCTTCCCGCCAATAACGTCTCGGGCGCAAACGGAACCATCGGCGCAGGAGTGGTTGCACCCTCAGTTACATTACAAGCTGAGTAATGGATCACAATCTGCGCCTACAAGCAAGTTCCATTTGAATCAAAAACTAAGCGAAGTTATGAGCGTTCTGTGCATCTTTCATCGGCAAAGAAACGTATTACCAACCGAGTGCGTGAGCAGAAAATAAGGAGAAAAAAGCATGCCGTATTGTCCCAATTGCCGGTTTGAATACGAAGAAGGTACGGAGAAATGCCCGGATTGTGGTGCTCGTTTGGTAGACAAATTGCCGGAGGAGAAACCACCTGAGGTCCCGAATTTTGTTCCCTTGAGAAATCTGCCTTCCCGTATGTATGCTCAGATGCTGAAGGAGGCATTGGAAAATGAAGGGATAGTTTCCATGATAAAGGGGGATGAAGGTATCCCTCTTAGGACGACAACCATCCACATCCCTGTTTCGAAGATAACCATTTGGGTCCCGGAAAAGGACTTAAAAAGGGCCGAAGAGATAGCAGACCAGATGCTGAATCATATCTGAGCCCGAACCATATCCCCAGTCTGATCGCTGCAAGTCCGCAGGCCATTTGGCTCAAATGAGATCTTGAGATCAATCGACTTGCTAAGAATCCAGATGAACAAGTAAAGCTATAGCCTGTCAAACTACCACAATAAAACACGCCTTTCCCTCAAATCATCAAAAAATAGTAATTTCCCCCTTTAAGATGTCGATAAATTGAAAGAACTCCGTCCGGGGGAGTAGTATGCCCGAATTTGATTTTGAAACTGAATTTGAAGAGCTTAAATTAGCTGAGCTTGAGCCTGTCAAGAGGCTTGTTCAACTTTTGCACAACACTCTAAAGAGTTTGTTGATTTACCCCAGCAACAATCCCCTTCCCAAGGAATTTAAAAGAAAACTTCACCTGAGCCTAAGTGAGTTCTTGGACTTGCATGATGAACTGAAGCTGGAGATTAGCCCGTCTCACTTTCTCTATGAGGGAAAAACAGTGTATGAAGATAAAGAAAAGGAAGAAGGGTTGGCTTACGTTTTTTATAAAGATGGGATCAGAGAGCTTGCCTTTTTAAAAGGATTGGAGCAGGAAGAGATTGAGGACTTACTTGAGGTGACACAGGCTTCCTTGAAATCCGCAGATTTAGAAGAGGATATGGTGACCCGGTTATGGGAGAAGGATCTCAATCACATCAAATATCTGGTGGTGGATGATCTTTTGGATGTAGATATCCCTTCTGCTGAAGATATTCCGGACAACTGGGATTTTAATCGACTCCTCTACTCTGAGATTGCCTTTACCGAACAAAACACCTCTTCTGAGGGAGCAGATCGTTCGGATTTAACCTATCAATACAGACAGGAACAGACCAAGAAGCTACAGAAGAAACTCAAGGAATTCTCGCCTGAAGAGATCAAAAGCATCCAACAGCTTCTGGAAATGGATAATCGGTACAGATCTTTGGATGAGTTTCTTAATGTGTTAATTGAGATATTAATCGCGGAAAAAGATTTTTCTGAGTTCAGCCAGATCATGGAGACGGTGGAGAGGATTTTAGCCACACTCATCCACATGGCTGATTTTCACTCTGCTGCAAAAATCGTGGGGGGGCTAAAAAGATTTGTGGAGATGATGCAACAACCCTCCGAACAGACGGACTCCTTAGAAAAGAAAAAGGCGGAGAGGACAAGACGGGTGGTGAATGTGGCAGGAGAAGAGGAGATCATCGGAAGGATTTCTGAAGTTTTGAATGAAAAGGAGAGAACCGACCTTTCATCTGTTAAACAATACTTCTTCTCTTTGAACTGGAACTCCATCTCTCCCATCATTCATATGCTTAGAGACCTTAAACACTTTTCGGCTCGCAAGATGGTGTGTGAGGTGTTGACGGAGATGGGAAAAGATCATCTGGAGCTTTTGGAAGAGGGCATATACGACAAGCGCTGGTATGTAGTGCGAAATATGGTTTTCGTCTTGGGGGCAATTGGTTCTGAGAAAGGAATCAAATTCTTAAAGCAGGTCATCCATCACCCGGATCTGGGGGTGAGAAGGGCAGTTGTTACCGCACTTTTCAAAATCCCCGGATCTCAAGCAGGAGTGCTTCTGACCTCATCTTTAGAAGATGAGGACGAAAGGATTCGCATCTTAGCTTCTCGTGGGCTGGCACTAAGAAAGCAAAAGGAAGCTTTCCCTGCGTTTGAGAATATCTTAAAAGATGATCAGTTTAAAGACAAATCCCCGGAGGAAAAAAAACATATGCTGGAGTCCTTCGCTACTGTCGCTGGAGAAGAGGCTATCCCCTTTCTGGTGAAGATGGTCAACAAACGAAGCTGGCTGAAAAGAGATAGACATAATGAGACCCGCATCTTTGCCATCCGGGCACTGGGAACACTGGATACTCCTGGAGCGGAGGAAGCCTTACTTCAGCTCAGCAAAAAGAGAAACAAAGCTATCCGGCAGGCCTGCCAGCATGCCCTGCATCGGATGGACTATCGCCGGATAAGGAGAGATGAACCAGCTAAAATCATCTGAACTCAGAATTTTTTAACAAGGAGATAATTTGATCTCAGAAAGCACAGCCAAGACAAAAAAGAAAGATGTGAGCGGAGCGCAAAAGCCCTATCTTCTGGAGCAGGGAAAGAATTTAGTCTATCAGCTTTCTGCCTCCATCCGAACCGCCCAGATATACGATAGATCAAACTCGGTTTATATAAGACAGGGCGAAAGCTTATTCGCATTGATCAAAACCCTGCTGGAAAAGGAAGACGAGATATTTCTGAAATCTAAAGAAGGATATATGTTTTTGAATGAGACCAGATTGAAATTCTCCTTCGACGGTTATGTGTCCAGCAAGTTCATCATGGAGGTCTTCGGGAAGCTGCAATTTGAGAGCCTGATCATCAGCTCACCATTAACTCCAGAGGAGTTGGATGAATTTGTGTTCATTCTGGCACATGCAGATATGGAGTGTGAGGATCCCTTAGAGAACTTGCAAAAGAGGATCCTCGCTTCAAATGTCCAACACATCAGGATAGAGAAATTTGCCTCGGAATGGGATATGGGAGACGAGTCATCGCCGGAGGATCAAAAAAAAGTGGCCAAGAAAAGATTCTTTAAAACCCTCTCGGTGGCTCAGGAGACGATGGAGTCGGGAAGAACCGGAAGAAGTATAAATACAGTCAAAGGCAAAAGGGCGATCCAGTTTTTAATAGATCAACTTATCAAGGATGAGGCTAATTTGATGAGTTTGACCGCCATCAAAAACTTTGATGAATATACCTTTGCTCACTCGGTTAATGTCTGTATTCTCTCGGTCTCATTGGGTGCCAGGTTGGGGCTTCCCAAAAGAAAATTAAGCGAGCTTGGCTTTGCCGCTTTATTTCATGACGTGGGCAAGGTGAAACTACCTTTGAGCATTCTTAACAAGCCGGAAGAGTTAAGTGAGAAGGAATGGGAGCAGGTCAGAAGACACCCGGAGTTTGGCGTAAAAACACTGCTTTCCAAACGCAGTCTGGACCGGTTTTCCACCCGTGCCATGGTGGTATCTTTTGAGCATCATCTGAGGCTGGATCTTTCCGGCTATCCTAAGGTGAGCGTCAAAAAGGAACTTAATTTATATACCCGCATCGTGACCATCACCGACGTATACGACTCCATGACCTCAGGTCGGGTATATGCCAGAATTCCATTGACTCCGGATGAGGCTTTAAGAAGGATGCTGGAGAAACAAGGGAAGAGTTTCGATCCAGTGCTTTTAAAGGTTTTCATAAACATGCTGGGCATCTATCCGGTCGGCTCTCTGGTAATCTTAGATACCGGAGAGGTGGGGCTGGTGATGGAAGCCAGCCCCACAGAACTTTCTCGCCCGGCGGTGGCAATAATCGCCGACAAAACCGGAAAAAGGGAGAAAATAGAAACTGTGGAACTGGCCAAGGTTGATGAGAAGACGGGAAAGTATAAAAGATCTATTTTGAAGACCTTCGACCCTCGCCAGTACAATCTGGACATCGCCAGATACATTTATTGAGATTTGAGAGTTGAGATTTGAGAGGGTGAGTTTTTTTAAAGCTGGATGGAAAACACGATCTTTATGTTGTTCCCGCCATTGGCTTCAGGGATGAGACTAATTGATAAGTCTCTTACTTTTTCTCTGTCGAAGTTGTATAGATGTGCATCCACATAGGCATCAAACATGCTCAAAAAGACGATGCCGGCAGTTATCCATAAAAATAGATTACGTCTATCCTCATAGAACTGGAATTGCTCAAATTCCCAGTATCTATCCGGATAATTGGGATTCTGAAAATTTTTCTTATGGGTATTCATTCGACTCCATTCGATGACGGCTAAGGTGATGAAGGTTGTCTCCGCTCCAAACACCACTACCCCTTTAAGATATTTTCGATTGTAAAATTGTCCCCATCCAGGAAAAACCACCGACCTTAAGAGCGCACCCGTGGGAGATTTTCTCTCCAGAATTGTATCGTTTTGAGCCGATACGGCTGAGATCGTTTCATCACCTACTTGTGCCCGGGCTTTGTTGCCCAGTCCAGGCCAACATGAACACAGGATAAAGAACAAAAACAAAGTTTTTTTCATCATTATCTTCATATTCCAAAAATCATAAATTAAACGTAGCAAACAGCGCAAAGATAAGTATCGGGTTCATTACAAACAAGATTTTTTTCCGATAAAGTTGCGAGGTGGATTTTGGAAGACCAGCACCTAACTTAAGTTAGGTGCTGGTCTTTCCAGATCAGGCTGAAGCCTGGTTGCGCCGGGATTTTGTAGTCCCGACATAACCAAAGATGTGTTAATCTTATGGTAGAATATCATGGCAAACTCAATTAGGCAGACCAGTTCTCGCTGTTCGGATAGGGGTTGCACCCCTATCCGCCCAGACGGGCGGTCGTCTGACCGTAATCGGGGCAGGGGCTTGTCCTGCACTTCGTCTCCCGCCAAAGGCGGGATGTCGAAGGAAAAGCTTAACCTGAAGGGTTCAACCCCTGCCCCAACGAAGCTTTTATGGTCACCAACTATTTAATTTGACAAATTCGCTTTGGAGTGCGTTCCGCCAAAGGCGGGGCGCACTCCTTTTCTTACTCTCCCAGACGGGTCTCCGTTTTCCAAATCGCCAAGATAATTAGTTGATAACCATAAAAGCTTTCAGGTCAGGCTAAAGTCGTAGGTCCCGCCGAGGCGGGGCTTGATACTCCAGTATTTCCTTTTTCATTTAACTTCTTCAGAACTCCTGACAAAATTTCTTGACTAATTGTAAACATGCGGTATATATGAAAAAAAGGATTTGTTCTGAGAGATTCATCCCGAAGGAGGAAAAAAATGAATCAAGAAACTTCGATTTCGGATGCATTAAAATCGCTTCTGTCTAAAAAGACTAAGGTGACGGTCTTGACCGGCGCAGGAATATCAGCCGAAAGTGGTGTTCCCACGTTTAGGGGTGAGGAGGGTTTGTGGAAGAAGTTTCGTCCGGAGGAGTTAGCTACCTTCGATGCTTTCATGGCTAATCCCGAGTTGGTTTGGGAGTGGTACCAATACCGGAGAAAGATAATTGAAGATATAAAACCAAATCCGGGTCATTTCGCTTTAGCCGATTTCCAGAACTATTTTGATAAATTTGATTTAATCACCCAGAACGTGGACGGGCTTCATCACACGGCGGGATCTAAGAATGTGATTGAGCTTCACGGAAACATAAAAAGGAATAAGTGCATCCAGTGCGGGAAAAAGTATGAAACGCTGGAGGGAACCACAGAAGGCATTCCTCCCAAATGTCCTTGCGGAGGAAACGTCCGTCCGGACGTGGTCTGGTTTGGAGAGATGTTGCCACAGGATGCTTTAAACTATGCTTTTGCCGTCTCATCAGAGTGCGATCTTTTCTTCTCCGTTGGGACCTCCGCGGTGGTGCATCCTGCCGCTTCGTTACCCTTAATCGCCAAAAGAGGTGGGGCTTATGTGGTGGAGGTGAACATATCCCCCACGGAGATCACTCATGTGGTGGATGAAAGCCTTTTGGGTAAGTCTGGAGAGATTTTGCCGTTGCTGGTAAAGTTCTTCAAATGAACATAACTTGACTTGTTTGAAATAGAGATGGCTTTTGTAGTTGCCCGATTCATCGGGCTTACAGGCCTGTGGGGTCCCTGACACGACAGAAGCCTCCTGCCAGATCGGAAGACCTTGGTGGACACAGAATAAGGTAGGTAAGAATAATTCTGGGCTCTAAACCCGCAAAATAAACGCTGATTTTATAGATTTCTGTATTATCTTAGGGATAGAGGTAATTTTATGAAAAAGTTAATTTTGGGGTTTGTGCTGGCAGTGATCCTGGGGTGTGGGATTGCCTCGGCTGATACTCACTATGTCTCCCCCTATGGGAGTGATACCTATCCGTACACCTCCTGGGAGACGGCGGCGGATTCAATACAGAAGGGGATAAATGCGGCTTCCTCCGGGGATACGGTCAGGGTGGGTGCAGGAACTTATTATGAAGGTGTGGTTTTGAAGCCAAATATTACCCTTTTGGGTGCGGGGATGGATTCGTGCATCATAAACGGCGATGTACCCAGTGAACCCCAGTATATTGTTTATGGTGCTGACAGCAGTGTGGTGGAGGGATTTCATGTGATTGGAAGGGATACTGGTGACGAAGGAGGCGTTGGAATTTACAGCACTTTAAGGCATAAAAGAATAAGTAACAATAAAATAACCAACTGCTGGATTGGCATATTTGCAGGCAAATATGGTATGGTTGTTGACAATAATATTAGCAGTTATAATACCGTGGGCATAAGCACAGGCTTCGCAGGTGATGGGTTGATCATGAATAACACCATAACTCACAATGAGCTTGGCATCAACCTCTTCTATGGTTCAGGTTATTCGATTGTGAAAAATATTATCTCCTACTCTGGTTATGACAAACCTATTAGTGGTCATATCATGGATTCTCTTCTTATCCAGAACAATCTAATCACGGATATGTCTACAGAATTTTCCTTCCCAGCTATATATTTAAGTAATCATGGGGCATCTAAGGTAATGGCAGCAAACAATACTCTGTGTGTTGATGAAAAATATGGAGGGATCTTCATTAGTAAAATCAACTCTGATATCAAAAATAACATTATAGCTAATACCTCTTGTGCAGTGAAAGCTGACAGCCCGAGTTGCTATGTAACGGCATCTTATAACGATCTCTGGAATAATACACAGAACTATTATGCTTCGGGTGGAGCAGTAATAGACACCTCTCTGGGAGGGAATATCTATCAAGACCCGATGTTTGTAGACCCAGACAGCGATTTTCACTTACAGAAATATTCTCCCTGCATTGATGCAGGTGACCCGAATATAAAAGACCCTGATTCTTCCAGATCAGATATTGGGTGTTACGGAGGCTCGTATGGAGAGATTTACACTTATCTGGATTTACCACCAAAAGCACCCGACAGCCTGGATGCTTCTTTTGATAGTGTTACTATTACTTTAACCTGGAGACCTAATACCGAGGCTGATTTATCGCATTATACGGTTTACAAAGACACTCTTTTTGGTTTTACCCCTGACAGTTCTAAGATAGTCGGAACAGTATCAAAGGACAGTTCAAGTTTTAAAGACTACAATTGGGAATATGGGAAAACCTATTATTATAAACTTTCTGCCTGGGATTTTACCGACCACCAAAGTCCCTATTCAGATGAGCTTATGATTGAAGCCACCGACGTTCCCTGGACTGAAGAAATAGAGACACAGATAACGAAATATCAGCTATCCCAGAACTATCCCAATCCCTTTAATCCGACTACAGTTATTGTCTATTATTTACCTGACATTGGTTATCAGCCCGCAGAGGTGGAGTTAACTATCTATAATGTTTTAGGAAAAGTTGTCAGAACTTTGGTCAAAGCGAGACAACATCCCGGCGAACACAGAGCGGTGTGGGATGGGAAGGATGATCAAAGCAATGACGTGGCATCAGGGATATACTTCTACAGACTAAAGGTCAGCGGGATAGAGTTTGTGAAGGCGAGGAAGATGCTGCTTTTGAGATAGGGAGAAGTAGGCAGTAGACAGTAGGCAGACTACAGATGAGACCTCAAGCCAGCCCGTTTAGATTAGTAAAGAGTAGAGTGGAGAGAGTATAATGTGGAAAAGGGAGAAGGAAAAACTGACACCTATCACCTACAACCTATAACCTTTTAAAAACAGGAGGTGTTTTATGTGGTTAAAAGTGGTAAGGGTCTGGATGGTTTTGGTGGTAATATTTATTTTTGCCGCCAAAGTCTGTTCCGGGGACGAGTTTTATTATGGAGGCTTCCATGCCCATCAGGTTTTCGAGAAATTCCCTGATTTAAAGGACAGCCTGAGGTTCAACCTTGTTTTTCTGATGAACCTGGGTAGCGACAACATCCACTATCTGGCTGATAATTCCCTAAAGGCAGTTGCAGAGCAATGCGATCATAACTCTTCACCGACCTGGTGGTCAATACAAAGTTATTACACTTTGTGGGAGGCGGAAGGTTTTCCTGAATCCCGAAAAGGATTCAGCTATAACGGCGGAGCTCAGATCTGTGACCCGGAGGCACATCCTTATCCCTGCAACGACCCATCCTGGAACGCAATGAGATTTGACAATCCCTCAGATTCCGGGATTGTGCAGACAGGGCCAGATTATCAACAGTATAGTTTGGGAGGCAATCCTTATCTTGTTAATTTCAATCTTAAGTTTCTGGGTGACCGGTCTATTTCCTCTCGGGAAGTCTGTAGAATATTGGTAGTTGCTGATGATGCAACTATTAAAGAGACCACTTTGGTTGTGGGCGATTTCCCAGCGAGTGGCTATGAGGAGTTTCAGCTTCAGTATACTTTGCCTGACTACAAGGACACTCAATTCAAAATCTACTGGTATGGAGTGGACACTCTGTACATTGACTACGTTGAGGTAGGCAACCAAAGTGGATATGAGTTGATGAGCGGGATCCATGACCAAGACATCTTAGACTACGTCCAACAGTCGTGGGTTGATACCTCGGTGGTCTACCGTTGGTATATGAGGGACCAGCCCCAGTCCATTGACTGTTACATGCCCTATGCCCATATCGACAGTCTCTTAAAGAACAACTTGCCCAATATTCCCGGAGCACAGTTCTACTGCAACTTCAGTGATACTTCCGAAGTCCATGAGTATTTGCTAAGATCAGATCCAGTGGAATATATGATTGATCTCTATCCGTTTCGTGCGCACGATTCCCCCTCGAACTATCAAACCTGTATAGATGGGTTGACCAAGAGACTCTCCGAGGGTAAAATAAAGGCGGAGAGCGTGAGCAAGGATTTATGGGTGGCGATACAGGCACATATTGTTGGCGAGGCGAAGGCTTCCTGCGACCCCGGTGAGATAGAATACCTATATCCGCCGGACAGTACTGGAACCATCTATTGCTGCACATACCGGGATCCCACAGAATATGAGATAAGGCTTCAAACGTTTCTGGCGATGTGTTATGGCGCAGATGCGGTGATGAACTATCGCATCCCTTACCATTGGGATAGTTCTCATCTGGAAACTGGTTTGTATGATCAATTTGGTGATTCAGCTACTTACAAATGGGAGGAGATAAAAGACTTCAGCGGGCCAAGAGTAAAGCAATTAGGCTCCATAGTGAGGGATCTGAATTGGCAAGGTGCCGGAGTATGCTACGAGGTGGCTTCCATTCCAGGCAGCTTCGTTGATAGTCTGAAAAGCGCCGAATTCGATTCCGCCTGGGTGGAAGCTGGCTTCTTCAAAGACAGCGTCGATACGGATTATTTCATGCTGGTCAACCGCCAGTGTCTCGAAAACGAGGAACAGAATGTGACTGTTTATATCGACAACACACAAATCGGGGATGAAACAATGTGGTATGTGATAGACCAATATTCACAGGATACCACTTTTACCGGTGCAATAGACGGCGCCATTCCCTTCACCACCCATCTTGACCCCGGCGAGGGCAAGCTCTTTAAATTAGCCTCCTTCCCGGACTCGGCATTCCACGGCGCCGCTCATCCCTTCACCTGGCAAGGGGGTATAATGATAGACGGGGATGTGACAGTATCTTCGTACACAACCTTAACCATCAAACCGCCAGCCAGAATTACCTTTATGGCAAATACTGATGTAGTCCAGGTTCCTGGGTATGACCCTACAGATGCCGACTTTATAGTCAACGGGGGTTTACGAGCGGTGGGAACCGAAACCGACAGCATTATGTTCACTTCAACAGAGGGCAATCCGAATGATTGGGAATGGATTGAGGTGTCGGATTCTGCAAGTTCAAATGGTATTTTGTCTTATTGTGTGGTAGAGAACGCTTACATAGGCATTGAACTGAATAGTCCAGATCCGGATAGCATTACGCATTCAAGTTTCCGCAACAATAGAATGCGGGGGATAGTGTGGCGGAATGATACTGACGGCATAATTAGTCATAATCGCGTGTTCTCTGACACCACATACCACATGGATAGTTATGGTATCGAATTACACAGAATAAGGACTGGAATGTCTTCAAATTCCGTTGCTCAGAATGTTATAACCAACTACCGTGATGGGCTTTGGATTGATGACTGTTCAACAAAAGTCACGTGTAACTCTATATCGAATGCCCAATATCGTGGTGTTTGTGTTGGCGAACAATGGCATACATCATTTCCAAGTTATGTGATACTTGACAACGTTTCCGTAACGGGAAACCTAGACGATTTTGGCTTTTATACTTATGGGAACAGCGGCTTTCTCGAACTTGAACACTGTCGTTTGCTCCCGAATGTGGACAATGGTCCATCTATCGGGGTTATTTTTCAAAACAATGCGGTCGGCCCTAACCCTTACTCTATGCGCTGGTGCGAAATAAAAGACTTCACTGAGGAAGGAATTTTTTGTCATGGGCAAGCGGTCGCTGATATGGGCACCACAGATGACAAAGGGTACAACAAGGTTTATAGTGATGTTGATAGCGCGTGGTATGTTTTTAGATCAGGCAAAAGCCTCTCACCTATGTACGCCCAATACAACTGGTGGGGTGAATACCCACCTGATGCCAGTCGCTTCTTTGGAAATGTGATATACATGCCTGCCTTGGAGTTCGAATTGGTGGAAGATACTGTGTACAAGGTGGCTGGTTCTCAAAACGTGCCAAAGAAATTTCAGCTTGTTCAGAATTATCCTAATCCCTTCAATCCAGTGACCAGTATTCAGTTTACAGTTGGCAGTGATCAGTCTTCCTCCAACGTCACTCTGAAAATCTATAATATACTTGGACAATTGGTGAGGACCCTGGTGGATGAAGAAAAAGCCGAAGGAAGTTATACTGTATACTGGGACGGGCGAAGTGATGATGGCAAGACGGTCTCAAGTGGAATCTATTTTTGCAAAATAGAAGCTAGTGAATTTACTGATGTTAAAAAGATGGTGTTGCTCCGTTAAATTTTGAAAACCACGGTGCCATATAAGAAAGGAGAAAAAGATGAAAGCAAGAAATTTCTCTAAGAAAATCGGCCCTTTGTTTGCAGCGGCAATAGTGATACTTTATGCCTCGCCCGGATTGTGTGATAACAGAGTTGACATTGAGTTATCAAAAGCTTCCGTACTTACTCCGGCGAATGATTCGCTGTCAAGTAGACTGCTATTCAAATTCGACCTGCCTTCTAAATTGAACGACAAACGGATTGATTATGCAGAAATTGTTTTTTATCCAAAGACAGATACAACAAGCAGGCATTCGATTATGTTTGCAGGATACCCTGTTACGACTGATTGGAATAAGGCTACAGCTTCCTGGTCAGGCCCATGGACAAACCAGGGCGGAGACTACACTGATTCATTATATGAAATCGGGTTGATCAAAGCAAGAGGTGATGGAAAAGTTAGATTCGATATAACCCGTCTGGTAAAAGAATGGCAACAAGGATCGATACCAAATTATGGTTTGATAATAATTCCATTAGAAGAAGAAAGAAAAATAACAGGGTTGGTGCATCCATCGGGTTTTCCACAAGGCGTCTTCGCTAAGGTGATCATCTATTTCAGCTACACGCATCCGTAGCATAAACTGTAGTTGCCCAGTTCATCGGGTTTTTGGGCTCAATGAATTGAGCAACTACAGGGAATTTGCACAGAGGTCTATAAATTTTCATGAAAGTGAAAGATATTAAAGAGCGAATAGAGACAGCGTATGCGCTTTTAGAAAATTGCGTGGTATGTCCCAGAAAGTGTAAGGTAAATCGGCTGAAAGGAGAGAAAGGGTTCTGTGGTGTGGGACAAAATCTTAAGGTGGCAAGTTATAATGTCCATTATGGTGAGGAGCCACCTATATCTGGAACCAAAGGATCGGGAACCATATTCTTTTCCGGTTGCAATTTAAGATGCCTCTATTGCCAGAACTTCCCTATCAGCCAGATGAGACATGGAAAAGAGATAACCACGCACAAATTGGCAGATATGATGCTTTACCTTCAATCAAAAGGATGCCACAATATTAACTTGGTAACACCTACACATTTTGTGCCTCAGATACTCAAAGGATTGTCTTTTGCCTGGGAGAAAGGTTTTAATCTCCCTTTAGTCTACAACACCTCTGGGTATGAGTCTTCCGAATCTCTGAAGCTTCTGGAGGGAGTAATTGATGTGTATCTTCCGGACATGCGGTATTCAAACAACCGTATCGCCAAAAAGCTTTCGTCGGTTTCAAATTATGTGGAGGTGAACCGAAAAGCAATAAGGCAGATGTATCAACAGGTGGGGAATTTGGTTACTGATGAGTGGGGCGTCGCCAGAAAAGGATTAATCATCAGGCATCTGATTTTGCCCAATAACTTAGCCGGAAGCGAAGAAACCTTCCGATTCATAAAACAAAAGATTCATCAGGATGTATATGTAAGCCTGATGGGTCAATATTTCCCCAGCTTTAAGGCAGGCAATCTCGTATCAATAAACAGGAAAATTACCTCTGAGGAATACGAGTCTGCGGTGAAAAGCTTTTTTAAGTCGGGCTTGAGCCGGGGATGGATGCAAGAGGGAATGAAGCATGAGGCACAGTGTGTGGAAGAATAACCTTTTTGTGTTCTTTTTTTTATTTTCTCTTTTGTGTGGATGCACGTATTTCAATACCTTCTATAATGCCAAGAAAAGCTTCAAGGAGGCAGAGAAGGCACAGAAGAAGGCACCCGCAAAGATACGGGACCAAGCCGGCAGGGGCCATTACGAAAATGCCATAAAGAAAGCCTCCAAGGTTTTGACCTTCCATCCTAAAAGCAGATGGGCAGATGATGCCTTATTCTTGATTGGAAGATCCTACTTCAACATGGGGGAATATGTAAAGGCGCAAAGAAAATTTGAAGAGCTTCAAATTAGCTTTCCCAAAAGCAAGCTGGTGGATGATTCGCGCTATTATATAAGCATGTGTTGCTACTACTCCAGTGAGGAAATGGAAGCAATAAACTCGCTAAAGACCTTACTTGAGTCGGAAAAGATTAAAAAGAAAAGAAAGGGAGAGATATCCTTCATGGTAGGGGAGATTTATTTTCAAAGGGAGGAGTATGCCCATGCCATGACCTACTATGAGAAGACCATAAACCAGTTTGATCCCGATACCCTCTCCGCCCTAACCCAGTTTCGCATAGGAGAGTGTTTCTGGCTGAGAAAAGATTATGATAAAGCCAGGGAGGCATTTGCTGGTGTGGAAGGACACCATCCATCTTTTGAGCTTTTATTCGAGTCAAAATTCAAAGGGGGCGAATGCTTTTATATGTTGGGGGATTATCAGAAGGGAATGGAAATTTATGTCAAGCTGGCAGAGGATGAAAGATTCTCTGCCAAACTCCCTTTGATAAAGTTGAAGATCGCCCAGGGGCACAATTTTATCAAAGGGAGTTTG
>Ga0315547_1000708_pt1 | contig 30383 bp, 29 predicted proteins | sample SalMarSW160240MG_2_FD_202542 | JGI IMG/M metagenome (GOLD analysis project Ga0315547, IMG submission 202542) | Salt marsh sediment microbial communities from the Plum Island Ecosystem LTER, Massachusetts, United States - Salt Marsh Sediment SW1601-240 ...
CTGCTGCCGTCAGTTTCTGCATGAAGCTCAGCCGGTTCCCATGGAACTAGCCTACGATCAGGAATTATTTGTTCCGCCAGAACGAATAACCGGCGTATGCGGACGGTTGATGTGCTGTCTTACCTTCGAGCACGATCTGTACAAACAGGAACTTGAAAAACAGCCAAGCCTAGGAACATGGGTATTCTACAAAGGGAAGAAAGGAAAGGTGATCTCACACAATATATTCCGACGCACAATAACTATCCTCGTGCAGGGCAAGGAACGACTAGAAGTAGATGTAGACACGGTAGAACACCCTACTAAGACGCAAAAGCCATAGGTCATGCCCCAGATTTTCTAAGTCCGCCGAGATCGTTCCCAAACGCACAAACCTCAGCGGTAGTTCCATCCTTACCACAAGCACGCGCTCATTTCAGCCAGCCCTCAATCAGCAAAGATCCATCCTGCTTATTTCCCTCTTTCAATCTGAGCTCCTATCAGGGCTAGCTTTTCCTCAATTGATGCATACCCACGATCAATATGCTCAGGATGGTAAATCACTGTTTCCCCTTCCGCAGCAAGCCCAGCCAAAATGAGGGCTCCACCGGCACGGATGTCTGGCGCGGGTACCTTTGCTCCTACTAGCATATTCACACCCGTAACAACGGCTTTTCTGCCGATTACTCTGATTCGTCCTCCCATGCAATTCAGTGAATGAACGTAAGCGAATCGGCTCTCAAAAACCCGTTCTTCGACTAAGCTCTCCCCTTTTCCCAAGCAGAGAAGAGCGACAAGAGGAGGTTGTAAGTCGGTGGGAAACCCTGGATAGGGCGCAGTTACTACGTGTCCAGGCTCAGCCCTTTGTTCACCCAGCAAGCGAATCGTCTCGCTTGATTCAGTGATACTCATTCCCACTCTCCTCAGGACTTCAATAACAGAGCGAAGATGCCCAGGCTCTACCCCCATGACCTGTACTTCTCCACCGGTGATTGCTCCAGCGAGCAAGTACGTTCCTGCCTCCAGTCGATCAGGAATAATAGTATGTTCAGCGCCATGGAGATGCTCGCTTCCGTTTATCCTGATCGACATTTTCCCAACAACAATATGTGCTCCCATCTTACGCAGTAAATTGATCAGATCACCTATTTCTGGCTCTCTAGAAGGATTAGTGATCCGCGTCTCTCCTCTGATCAGTGCCGCCGTCATAAGCAAGTGCTCGGTTGCTCCCACTGAAGGATAGGGAAACGAAATCCGTGCTCCATGTAGCTGCTCTGCCTTGACAACAACATGATCAGGGAATTCCTCTATCCTTGCCCCCATTGCGCAAAGTCCTTCCAGGTGAAGATCAACCGGGCGCCGCCCAATTGTGCAACCACCGGGAAGGGGAACAACGGCATGACCCAAACGAGCAACGAGCGGCCCGAGAATAAGAAAAGAAGCCCTCATTTGCTCCACATATCGGGTCTCTGCTTCGCCTTTCAGTGCACCGCCACAACTGATCTCTACAGTGTTACCATCATGTCTGACCTCTTTTCCCAAAGAACTTATGGTAGAAAGAATTGTGTCTACGTCACGCAGGTGTGGGATACGATGAAGCCTGACTGGTTCATCGGTCAACAGAGGGGCCACACACATGGGAAGAGCAGCGTTTTTCGCTCCATCAATGGCAACTTGCCCTTCAAGCCGCCTTCCACCTCTAATTAACAGGTGATCCATATATTCTTTACGAAAGGAAACGCAATGGATCTACCGGAAACTCATGGTTACGTATTTCAAAGTGCAGATGAGGTCCACTAGAGATACCACTGTTCCCAGATTCAGCGATCGGCTGCCCTACCTCTACAAACTGCCCTTTATAGACCGGCACCTCCGACAGATGTCCATAGAACGTATAGTACCCGTCTGAGTGTTCAAGAACAACAAGTGTTCCGTAGCCATTCTCTTCTCCGACAAAGTACACTTTCCCCGGCGCTGCTGCATAGACAGTGGTCCCGACAGCCACATCGATGTCGATTCCATTATGATGATGGTAGTTCCCGAGTATCGGATGAATCCGCCAGCCAAATGGAGAGACAACTGGTCCAAAAAGTGGCCAGATAAAGCGCACTTCCTTACCTTGAGAGAAATGGATAACATTTTCCCAAGGCAAAGAGCGGGGATGTGGGATTATGATTTCTTCGCCGGCATATATCATACTTGGGTCAGTAATCCCGTTAGCCTCCACGATCTCATCTACCGTGGTACCATACGTAAGAGAAATATCTGTTAGGGTCTGACCGCTCTTGATAGAATGAAGGATTCCGTCTCGTGGAACGCACAGAAGTTGCCCTTCCTTTATTTCCTCAGAAGAGAAGATACGATTACTCGCCATTATTGCCCCAATCGTTACTCCAAGGCGTGAGGCGATCTTACCTAGCTGCTCCCCTGTAGCAACCACGTACTTGAGGACAAGATCCGTGGTCTGCGCTTCTTCAACGGATTCCTCAATACGCGGAGCTTCTCTCTCCTCTACTGCAGTTGTTTCTTCCTTGCCCTCACCGGCTATCGGCCCTTCCAATCCTGGCAGCACAGTATCCGATAACTGCTGTATTACACCTTCTTCAGACTGTTGCTCGCCAACTGATTCCTTCTGTGGAACAGGGCCTCCCGAGCGCATCAACAGAGGTACCAAGATTACTCCTACTAAAATAACAGCAACCAGCAAAACACGATCTCTACGAATCGGTTTCTTATCAGTCACTATTCATCAACTCAAGGAACTGTTCATTGTCCTTGGTCGCCTCCATCTTACTCTTGACCACTTCTAAAGCCTTCTGCACATCATTTAAACCACCCATCATTTTACGTAGAATCCACACTCGATTCAATACCTTGCTCGATAAGAGAAGCTCTTCTTTGCGAGTCCCACTTTGCTCAACATCAATTGCCGGATAGATGCGTTTGTTAGACAGGGTTCTATCAAGGATCAGCTCCATGTTACCCGTTCCCTTGAACTCTTCAAAAACGACTTGGTCAAGTTTACTACCCGTATCAACAAGGGCCGTAGCGATTACCGTCAGGCTTCCTCCCTCCTCGATATTGCGAGCAGCGCCGAAGAATTCCTTAGGTTTATACAAAGCTGTTGGGTCCATCCCTCCGGAAAGCAGCTTTCCTGATGGAGCTACGGATAGATTGTAAGCACGCGCCAACCGCGTGACCGAGTCCATTAGGATTACCACATCAAACCCTACTTCAACCAACCTTTTCGCCCGATCGGTAACAAGTTCGGCAATTCTTGTGTGATGACGCGGTTGCTGATCAAAAGTCGCAGCGACTACATCTCCCCCAATGATCGACCGCCGGAAATCGGTAACCTCCTCTGGTCGTTCATCAACCAACAGCACAAAAAGTTTGACGTCAGGGTGATTCGCGAGAACCCCATTGGCGATTTTCTTAAGCAAAGTGGTCTTCCCTGCTTTGGGCGGGGAAACAATCAGCCCACGTTGTCCCTTTCCAATCGGACAAAACAGGTCTATGATCCTTGTCGAAATTTCCTCTGGGTCGTGTTCTAGTTGTAAGTGCTCCTCTGGGTGTAGGGGGGTAAGTTCACGGAATTCCGGTCGGTCAAGAGCTCTTTCCGGGTCTCCGTAGTTCACCTGTTTCACTTTAAGCAAGGCAAAGTAACGCTCATCATTCTTTGGCACACGAATATCACCACCCACCAAATCTCCATTCCTCAGTCCGAAGCGCTTAATCTGTGAAGGAGATACATAAATATCCGTCCGTTCCGGCAGACAATTCCCGCTGCGTAGAAAACCATAACCATCCGGAAGGATCTCAAGCACCCCTTGCGCAAAATGTAGCTTACCCACCTTAGAAAAGTACTCCATTATTGCGCACAACAGATCCTCTTTCTTCAAATGCTGTGCATTACGTATCTTCAATTCGCTACCAACCTCACGCAGCGATCTGATGTCTTTAGCCCGTAACTCTGTTAGTTCCACAACTTATCACCTCAAAAAATGAAGTTCTCTACTGCTGATCAGAAAAACGCTGGCCAGATACATGGCAAGTATTAGAATACCACTAGCTCCAATTCCAAGTATGCGGCGCCGGGACCGGCAACTAATGCCCACAATTGTGATTGCTGCGAGGAGAATCCCTGCCATAGCAGCAACCAGCTGGTCTTTTCCTCCTGCTCCCAAATGGGACAAGATCGCGCCGCGACGGAAAGCAACATCGGCCAGAAAAATCGTTAGAATGTTAAACATGTTTGATCCAAGCACATTACCCATAATCATGTCATAGGCACCAATTCTGAGCGCCCCAATTGATGTCGCCAATTCCGGCAGAGAAGTAACAACTGCTACTAGGATTACTCCCATGAATGGTCCCGAAAATCCGGACTCTAGCGAGATTGTCTTACTCGCATGGATCAAGAACACACCTGCAATAATAATCACTACACCACAGAAAACAAATCCGCTCACCGCTCGAGCAAGGCTCATTCCCTTTTCTTTGTTCTTGTCCACTGCCCCTTGGCCCTTCTCAACACGGTAGAGAACAACTATACCAAGCACGTAGACAAGAGGGATAATAAGACTGATCGGACTCATCTGGCAAATGGGTGTTGGTTTGATTGCTATACCAAGTATGACAAGCGCTGAAAGAAGAATAACAATCCCCCCACTTACCACGTGGTAAGAACGAACTTTGGATAGAAAGGGACCTTTAGTAAATAGAAGAATATCCACAACACCAATTATCGCCAGGTTGAATAGATTACTTCCAAGGGCATTCCCAACAGCAATATTGGGGACATTAATCATTCCCCCAGTAACAGTAGTAGTGAGTTCGGGAATAGAGGTAATCGTAGCAAGAAACAATAGTCCAATCCACCCCTGTCCAAGACCACTGGCTCTACTAAGTCCTTCACCAAAAGACGCAAGCTTGCTACCTGCAAGAATAATTGCAATGGAAGAAAGAGAGAAAGTAATCCAAGAAACGATCATTAGATCAAATCCTTATGCTATTCAAGGTTTTGTTCTATTTTGCTCACGCGATTCTCGTGCCTTCCACCATCAAACGATGTTGAAAGCCACACTTGCACAATTCTTTCTGCCACTCCGGCACCAACTACTCTCGCCCCCAAACATAGAATGTTCGCGTCGTTATGGCACCTGCTCATCTCAGCCGAATAGATATCATTGCATGTTGCTGCCCGAATCCCGGAGAATCTCCCTGCAGCCATAGCCATTCCGATACCGGTCGCACAGATGAGTATCCCTCGGTCAGCGTCTAGGGCAATGACTTTGCCGACAACTCGTTTGGCAACATCTGGATAGTCAACAGGCCTCATACAGTCTGTTCCAACATCAATGACACTATGTTCACTAAGAACGGAAGAGACTAGAAAACGCTTCAATTCTACACCGGCATGGTCACAACCAATTGCAATCCTCATACTATATTCTCTTTATGAGCCACTTGATCATATCGCCGTACATCTTGAAGCGATCAATCACTCCTTTGGAAAAACCACGCTTTTCTTCCTTCAGAATATGCGTTACTCCGTCAAGTTTTACTCTCTCCTTACGCCACCCTTCTTTTGCTGCAACTCTGGACAGGGCCATCTCAATTCCATAGCTCATTTCTCCAATATTCTCTCTTGCCCGTTCCCAAAGCGCTCTGGGAAGCACACGTTGACCAGACGCGAAAGGGTTAATCTTCTGTGCAATATCAGTGTTCATTCGCCCGTTACTGAACACACCCACTACCATGTCGATCTCATCATTTTGGTAGGCACTAATCAAGCTTTCGATATGCCTCTCCTGCAAACCAACCAAGTCAGCATCCAAGAATAGGAACAGGTCGTTATGCGCTTCTCTCACTCCCTCATCCAGTGCGGCTGCCTTACCTCTGTTTTCTGAAAGGGAGATCACCTTCACCTGAAAACAGCGGGCTGCTTCTGCCGTACCATCCGTTGAGCCATCATCAACAACGATAATTTCATCTACTAGAGGGCTGGCAACAAGAGGCCTAAGGACAGCAGCAATTCGACAGGCTTCATTATACGCGGGTACCACAACAGATACTTTCATCGCTTGAGAGGTTATGACAACTAGCTCTGTACCTGTATCTTAACCCTTTACGGAACAAAAATCAATCTTCGTCCAACTTGAACAGGGCTATACCCCTCTGAACAACACGGAATGTTAAGGACAACTAAACCAGAAACGTAGATCAACTAGAAGCTCTTCTTGGGTTCTTATCCTTTTTCCTGAAATCGGAAGGCAAGCAGCAAAAAACTGGCCGTATCGCTTTCGAAAAACACGGCTATCAGTAATAATAACACTCCCTCGATCAGTCCTCTTGCGAATCAGTCTCCCTATTCCTTGCCGCAACCTGAGCACCGCTTGTGGAATCGCAAGGTTCAGAAATGGATCCTCTCCTTTTTCTCTTAATCTCTCTGTCATGGCCAAGAAAACGGGATCCGTAGGAACAGGAAACGGGAGTCGGGTTATGACCAAGATCTCTAGTTCTGCCCCTGGTAGGTCCACCCCTTCCCAAAAACTGTCCGTTCCGAGAAGGATTGCGCCGCCTTTAATCCCTCTAAATTGTTCAAGCAATTTGCTGCGCGGAGCATCGGGCTCTTGGGCAAGTACCACAATCGCTTCTGAAATCCGTTGCTCGACAGCGCGCAGTAGTCGATAAGAGGTAAATAGCACAAGAACTTTGCGATTCATTGTAACAACGACTGCACCCACCAAGGAAGAAATCGCGTCTGCATAATTCTCGATCAGTCCATCAACCGGAGGAAGAAACTCAGGGAAGTAGATGCTCATTCGCCTATTATTTGAAGAAGGGCTTTCTAGCAATGCACAATTCACATCCTTCGGAGCAGCATCGAGACCTAGTGTCTTACCCAAATAGGAGAACCTACCTCCTAGAGACAGGGTTGCTGAGGTGAGAATTAGTCCGGCAAGTTTTGGATAAAGGGCCTCTTGCAGAAAGGCCGCTATCTCAAGCGGTGAATTGAGAAGGGCAATTCCTCGTTCTCTCCGTTCGTACCAATGAACATGATTCTCTTCCGGAGAACCGAACAGACTTTGGAACAAGGATGAATCTGCCTCTGCCTCCAGAATCAATCCTTCTGCCTCATGTTTCTTCTCAGGATCAACAAGAGCTTCACCGATCTGCTCAACCACTTCCTTCAACCGATCGATCGTACTGACAAGTTGCTTGACCAATGGACGAAATCCATCCATCCCAGATAATCGACCACGCCTCCCATCAGCAAAATGGGTTTCAAGTGAGGAAAAAATATGAGTATTTGCAGTACGCAATGTTGAAACAAGCTCGCGCAGCCTGACAACTCGTCTGTCGGCTCTGGAAAGAGAAAGGCTATGAACAAAGTCAGCGCTCCCCCTGCCCTTGACTCGTTCGATCCGCGCTGTCAGATCATCCAATGTGTGCGATGTAAGTGTAGTAGTGAATGCCTGTCGTACAGCTCTTTCCAGCGCATGTGCCTCATCAATAACTAGATACTGATATCCCCCCAGTATTCCTCCACCTGTTTGTAGATCGGCAAGGAGGAGAGAGTGATTGACAACAACAAGATCGGCTTCTCGTGCACGCCGTCGAGCAGCAAACGAAAAACAATCATCAAAGAACGGGCAATCAGACCCAAGGCAGTGTCGAGGATCATCATGCAATCTAGCCCAAAGAGTACTCCATCCCGAATCACACAGAAAGGCACCGTTTTCCTCTATATCTCCTGTTCTTGTCTGGAAACGCCAATTAACTAGCAAGCCAAATAAGGGGCCCATCTGCTGTTCGAGCCCTTCAATTACCTCTACCAACATGGTCTCAAAGCGGCGCAAACACAGGTAATTCTCCCGCCCTTTAAGCAAAACAACCTTAAGTTGGGGATTGAGCTGAGAGATGAGAAATGGAAGATCTTTGAAAAAGAGCTGTTCTTGTAGCTGTTTGGTACGAGTAGAAATCACGAGCCGTTCCTCACTATCGACCTGCAAATGCAGCAAAGCTGGAACGAGGTAAGCAAACGTTTTACCTGTTCCCGAACCAGCTTCAGCAGCCAATGTCCCTCCCTGCTTAAAGATCTGAGCCACCAGGCTAGCCATCTTCTGCTGCGCAGGACGAATCTCAAATCCAGCCAGTTGTTGTGCGATTACCCCATTACTTGACAATGCCTCTTTTGCCGACGTTGTAGGCGGTTGAGTTGGCCCTAGAGGTTCTTCTTCTGTCTTGGTTTCCACCGTTTCAGCCAGCGGCAAGAGATGTCGAACAAATTCACCAGTGGAAGGCGGCAGAAGCTGGCCTAGAAGGGAGATGACTTCAGGGTTCAATCCCAATCCCTCTCTTATAAGAAAAGCAAACAGGGTGCCAATGGCTTCCTTTTTGTGAGGCTGTTGTAGTGGAATATGGTAATACGCGCATAGGCTTGAGAGGCTATGATCTGGCAGAGTCGGCAGAAATGCCTTGGCCAGAACTCGCAAATTGATTGCCCGAGGTGTTTCTTCCTTGACATAAGCGATTGAAACAAGTCCCTTGGCAGCGCCAAGCTCTGTCCCTGGCTGGGCTTTCCCGTCCACGAACAGAAGCTTCTCACTACTATCTTGCACAAGAAAACGGGATAGACCTAGCTCTTTCCAAGGAAGGTGCATCTGTTTGCTCCCTATCGTTCTAGCTGTATAACTCGAAGTTAAGCGTGTCTTCGATTTCACATAGTATAGAGATACGAGGAGCCCAAAAAAGAGAGAGGCTAGAGCCTGCCCTGTGCAATCTTGTTCTGCTCTGTATTTAACAGGGCCTGCCCCTGACTTGATCAGGGGTAAGGGTGAGGTGAAGGTAGTTTTCAGCTGTCAGTGATCAGCAAACAGCTATCAGCAGTCAGCGATCAGCTTTCAGCTCGCCCGATCCTGTCGCTCAACTATCTTACTGTTTTCTCTTCCCTGCCTTTCACTTGTTACTCTTTACGCATCACCGTTTCTCGACTCTGGACCTTGGACTATGGACTGGCTTTCTGTTACTCATCACTCTTCTTGGCTCCCGACTCTGGACACTGGACTGGTTTTCTGTTACGCATCACTCATCACTGATTACACGTCACTGTTTTCGGCTCACAGAAGGTGATGAAGCAAATCGATCCTCTTAACCACCCCCACCAATCGCCTTTCTGCATCAATCACCGGAAGGCTTTTCAGGTTCTTGCGAATGATTAGATCAGCCGCTTGTAGGTCATCATCATCAACTTCTACACAAATGACGTCAGGATGCATATGTCTTTCAACTGGATCATCTGCTATCTGGCCAAGCTTCTTGGCAAATTGGTTCATGTCAGGAATAAACGAAGTACTATGAAGCATCTCGAAGTACCCTGGAAGGGCGGCTTTGATGATATCTTTCTCGGAGATGAATGCGATAAGTTTCCCCTCCTCATCGACAACTGGCATGTTGGACATCTTTGCGCTGTCAAGAATGAAGATCAGTTCTTTGACCGGAATATCCTTCTCTACCGATGTCAGGTCTCTTGTCATGATCTCTCCGACCTTCACATCTCCTCCTTATATCCGCTTAAGGGTAATGTTTGCCATCTCATGCTCGATTTTCCCCTTATCCCCACAGACCTTTTCGCGACTCTCCGCGCTTAGTATGCCCGCCGCAAGTCCAAAACGAAGCGCTTGCTCGATTCCCGCACCATTGTGAATCTGGTAGATGACCCCTCCAAGCAGAGCATCATCCGCGCCAACCAGATTCCTAAACTGCGTTGTCTGCACTCGCGCGTTGATCTCCCAAATGTTATCTCGAGTTATAACAATATCACCGGTTACCTCATGCGAGACAATCATTATCTCAACTCCGTCCTGCACTATCCGTTTACCGGCATTAATAATCTCTTCCTTTGTTCTCAGCTTCATCCACTCAAAAGACAGATGCTCGCGTGTATCCGGTTTGACAATGTTAGGCGCGGCCGGCAGGCAGTGTGTAAGGCAACTTGCTCCAGCACTAACAGCCACTTTGACACCCGCTTGCTTGGCCAATTTAGCCAACTCATAGTAAAAGGCTAGATTAACCTGAGGAGGAAGACTTCCCGCAAGAACAACCCAATCAGCAACTTTGAGCATTCGTCGGTAGCAACGCATGAAGCGGTTCATTTCAGCCTCAGCTACAGCAACACCCGGTCCATCTATCAGAATGGGAATATGCTCACGTCCATGCTCCAAGACTGTCAGATTGATTCGTGTTTCCCCACTTCCTGTCCAGACGAAGTTGGTTGTTACCCCTTCATCGCGTAGAGCGCGCACGACTACATGCCCGGTGTATCCTCCAACAAATCCCATAGCAATATTCTCTAAGCCCATCCGTGCTAGAAAGATAGAAATATTAATCCCCTTGCCTCCTGCCGAAATGTCGCTATCAGTAGCACGGGTTAGATACTCCTCTTGAGTTTCCTTCCCGATTTTCAAGCGATCAACCCAGTAAACCTCATCAACTGATGGATTCGGTGTAACCGTAACGATCATGAGGCTCCTCTTGTCACCGCAGGTGCAAGCACTCTGCCAGTTAGTGAAGCAGCGGAAGCTGCTTCAATGCGCACAGGAACAAATGTTCCCACCCTAACTTCTCCGTCCAGGATCACCATGCGGTGATCATCACTCCTCCCGCAAGACATCCCTTTGCGGTTTCTTCCATCCACAAGCACCTCTATTTTATCACCAATTCGCTTATGATTCTCCTCAAGCGCAATTTCCCTCTGGCGAATGAGAATCTCCTGCAATCGCTCGTTTTTTGCCTCAATTGGCACGTTGTCAGCAAGCTTAGCGCTTCGCGTTCCTGGCCGGGGCGAATACTTAGCCACAAAGACTGTCCCAAAGCGACCTTCGTCCAGCAGCTCAAGAGTGGCGCGGAAGTCTCCCTCTGTCTCCCCTGGATGGCCGACAATCAGATCAGTAGTAATATTTATGCCCTTCACAAGTCTTCGCGCCTTGTTCGCGATCGACAGGAAATCACTGCGCGTGTAGCCGCGATTCATCAAGGAGAGAACGCGATCGCTCCCTGATTGACAGGCAAGATGAATGTGGTTGCAGATGCTCTCGTGCTCTGCAATCGTTCGAATTACCCTTTCGGTCATGTCTCGCGGATGAGAACTAGTAAAGCGAACACGCGGAATTCCAACATCTGCTACTTGGGCAAGTAACTCGGCAAATCCTCCGTACTCAGTCCGGTCCCTTCCGTAAGAATCGACATTCTGTCCCAGGAGAAGAACCTCCTTATAACCACTATCGGCCAGGGCCCTTACCTCAGCAAGAATTTCTCCTGGTTCACGGCTACGTAGAGGACCACGGCTGTAAGGAACGATACAATAGGAGCAAGAATTTGAGCACCCTTTAGTGATATTTACCGTAGCTCTAATCGAGCTTTCACGTCTAAAAGGAATCTCATCGATAGTAAGTGGGGAGGGAAGATAAGCAATTCGTTTTCCCTTTCCCTCGGCTTCCAGCAAAAGCCGAGGAAGGTTGTCTAGCCCGGCAACTCCAAATAGAAAGTCAACCACGGGAAAACGCCTCAACAAGGATTCGCCGCGCACTTGCGCCATACACCCCCCTATGCCAAACAGAACTCGCTTCCGAGACTTAAGTTGTTCAACATTACCCAGCTGTCCGTATACCTTCTCTTCAGCTTTCTGTCTGACCATACAAGTGTTAAACAGAACCACGTCAGCATCCGCAAACGAATTGGTAATTCTAAATCCTGCCCGTTCAAGGACACCAGCGATCCCCTCTGACTGGTGGAAGTTCATTTGGCAACCCCAGGTTTTGATATATACACTTTCGTTCATATCGATATTAACAAATATAGCGAAAAACGAAACATCGATCAAACCTGAATAAAGTGCATCGCTCATAAACAAATTTGCCCCCGAAGCCTTATCCCATATCATGTCCAGAATATGTCAGGAGCTGCTTCCTTTATCACGAAAAGATCGAATATCATTACAGCACTGTTAACAGGATTGACCCTGAAGTTGATACCGGTATAATTGCCAGTTTGAGAGGTGATGACTGTGTCCAAAACAATAACAGAGAAAATCCTTTCGCGGCACATACAGGAAGGGAGCTTAGGCAAAGGAACAGAAATCGGAATACGGATCGATCACTGTCTAACACAAGACTCTACTGGGACAATGGCATGGCTCGAGTTTGAGTCACTTGGCTTAGAACGCGTCAAGGCAGAGCTTGTTGCCTCTTATTCGGATCATACCTCACTAGGATTCAAAGGCGAATCAACCGATGACCACGCCTTTCTTAAAACAATAGCCTCGCACTACGGAGCCAAGTTCTCCAAGAACGGGAATGGCGTATGTCATCAGCTTCACTACGAACGCTTCGGCGCACCGGGCAAAACATTGCTCGGTTCTGATTCTCACACACCAACGGCTGGCGGACTGGGAATGCTTGGGATTGGTGCTGGTGGAATGGATGTAGCCGTAGCAGCAGGAGGAGGGCTTTTTCATCTCGTTGTCCCCAAGGTGATGCGAATAGTCCTCAAGGGCAAGCTTTCATGGGGAGTGGCAGCAAAAGACATTGCGCTAGAGATTCTACGGCGAATCTCGGTAAAGGGGGGAGTGGGTTACTTTATCGAGTTTGCTGGCCGCGGTATAAGGAACCTTTCAGTACCACAACGAGCAACAATTACTAACATGTGCACGGAAACCGGAGCAACTTCTTCAATCTTCCCCTCAGACAAGGTAACACGGGAATTCTTACGTATGCAAGGTCGCGAGAAAGACTGGGCCAAGCTTATTCCAGACGCCAATGCCAAATACGACAAAAACTTAGAAATCGATCTTTCTTCATTGAAACCGCTTATAGCAATGCCAGGAATGCCAGACAATGTCTATGATATTGAAGAAGTTCTAGGAACAAAGATCGATCAGGTCTTCATAGGTTCTTGTACCAATGGAGGTTATCACGACATCAAGATTGTCGCAGAGATGCTCAAGGACAAGCATGTCTCTACAGACTTCGATGTGATTGTCTCTCCCGCGTCCAGGCAGGCATGGGAAATGTTGTTAGAGGATGGAAGTTTCTTCGATCTTACCAAAGCTGGAGTACGCATGATCGAACCTGGCTGTAATGCATGCATCGGAATTGGCTTTGTCCCCGGATATGAGCATTTGTCCCTGCGTACGGTAAACCGGAACTGGAAGGGGCGTGGGGGAAACAAGTTCGGGAAGATCGCGCTCTGTAGCCCTGAGGTAGCAGCTGCATCTGCGCTTGCCGGACGAATAGCTGATCCACGCGAGCTTCCACCGGTGAAAATCAAGATCGATCGCCTCATCATAGATGACTACCTCATTATAAAACCATCTGGAGCGGGGAGTCCCATCAAACGCGCACCAAACATCGTTCAACTGGAGCCACAAGAACCACTTACTCCGCTTCTTGAAGGAGAAGTACTGCTCAAGCTAGGCGACGGTATCTCGACTGATGACATCCTCCCGGCAGGACCGCTCACACAGCACCTACGCAGCAACCTTCCCGAGATAGCTAAGTTCACCTTCTACTATGAGGACAAGAGCTTCGCGGAGCGCGCCCTGGAAAAGGGTGGTGGATTCATCGTTGGAGGCGACAACTACGGGCAGGGTTCATCGCGCGAGCACGCAGCCCTTGCTCCATGGCAACTAGGAATCAAGGCGGTTTTCGCGGAGAGCTATGCTCGCATCCACCGCGCCAACCTGATTAACGTAGGGATCATCCCATTGACTTGCGATACAAGTACCCTGGATCAAGGAGATCGACTGGAGGTAGACGTATCTGACCTCAACCGGGAATTGAGCGTTGACAACAAGACAAAAGGAAGCACCATTAAGATACGTCACGATCTTTCTCCGCGTGAAATCGAGATGATAAGAGCCGGTGGCCTACTCGCCTATACTGCACAAAAACACAGTGAGAAGTAAAGCGTGATGGGTAATGAGTGATGCGTAACACAAAGGCAGTCGAGAGCCGAGAGTCGAAAAACGGTGAAAGGCAGGCTGGAATGACGGTGGATTTCGTCATGCCGGACTTGATCCGGCATCCAGAGACAAAAAAAGGGACAGGCCAGAACCAGTCCAAGGTTCAAAGTCCAAGGTCGATAGTTCGTAGAGTTCGTTGAGTTCGTTGAGTTGAAGACACAGTCGAGAGTCTGGAGTCGAAAACAATGAAACAAAAAGAAGTGGTGAAATGGTTCAGTAAGAGGATCGGCCAAGCTGAAAGCTGATCGCTGAGCCCTGATTGCTGAAGGCTTATGTAGCCGTCGTAGCTTGCTTGCCCCAGTGCAATCCTATTGCACTGGGGCTTGCGACGTTGCCTTTCATTACGAATCATCTACGTATTCTTGCTACGTTGCTGGTCAGGGACTGGCTGATTCTAACGAGCCTAAGTCAAAAGCTGCCTGTCCCTCTTTTCCGATGCTACACACGGTCTACGCCTTCTTGTGTTTAACTGAAAACTGTTTGCTGATAACTGTAATGAGTGATGGCTAAGGAGACGTAAATAGTAAGCCGTAATGTGCCTTCGCGAGAGACGGCAAGGAGTCAATTGTCTAACACCTCGCCCAAAGAGGAGGGTCATTATTAAGGGGGCACACTCTTCTCTTAACCAGCTGTTGACAGACACTCACTAATAAGTTATTATGGCCACATACTGAGAACGTGTTCCCAGGATATGAGAACACAACCTAGAGGCGAGCAGGCTTGAACACGCTGGAAAAATGCGCCAGAATTTTGACTCTATTTAGCAAGACTAAGCCCACAGCAACTGTCTCGTACATTGCCAAGCAACTTGGGCTTCCCACCAGCACGATTTACCGCTATATCGCTATGCTAAAGCAAAGCGGGCTGATCGAACAAACGGGCAAGGCAGGAATGTACTGCCTAGGCACAAAGATCCTGGAGCTTGCCCACAATGTTCCCAAAAAGAGCCTACAAGAAACTTCTCTTCCTATTATGGGTCAGCTATCAAGGGAGACAGGAGAGACCGTTACTCTCACTGGACTACGCGAGCATGATGGGATCTGTCTAGAGAAAGCGGATGGACACCATGCTTTCCGTGTCTCCTATGAACGCGGAACCACCTTTCCCTTGCATGCTGGAGCATCTGGCAAGGTTCTTCTCGCCTATCTCGATCCACAGAAACAAGACCAAATCATCAGAAAATTGAAATACGACAAATTCTCCGAGACTACAATTACGGAACCCAAGCGATTGAAAGCTGAAATTGCAGCAATCAAGAAGCAGGGGTTTGCGCTAAGTAATGGAGAGATCATCCGCGGAACCTACGGCATCGCGGCCCCCATTTTCTCGCTGTCTAGGAATGTCATTGCCGCCCTGAGCATCTCTGCACCGAACCACCGTCTAGAAGAAAAACAACGAAAACAAATGGCCCATTTGATAGTAGCGGCAGCTGGAAAGATCACGGATGAACTTGCTTTATATGAGGTGTAAGAACCTCTAGAAACTAAACCTGGAAAGAAAAAGGAGGATCAGTTCCAATCATGACCAAGGAAAGCTCCAGCATACCCAAGAGTGGTGACTCGATCGAATTGACTGGCCAAGGGCTAAGTGTTCCCAACTATCCTGTTATCCCCTATATCCGAGGGGATGGAATCGGGACAGACGTGACACCAGTGATGCTAAAGGTGGTCGATGCCGCCGTTGCGAAAGCATACGGTAGCAAGAAGAAGATTCAGTGGCTCAAGGTATGGGCTGGCGATGAAGCGATCGCGAAAAATCACTCGGAACTATCTGAAAACGAAATCAAGGAAATCCCCCCAGAAGAAAGACAGGAGCTTTACTTGCCGGATGAAACAATTGCAGCCATTCGTAAGCACTTGGTTGCCATTAAAGGTCCACTGACAACACCAGTAGGAGGGGGAATCCGCAGCTTAAACGTAGCCCTACGTAAAGTGCTTGATCTGTACGCTTGTGTTCGTCCAGTCCGTCATATCGGCACCCCAGCACCTGTAAAACGGCCGCAAGATCTGGATATCGTATTCTTCCGCGAGAATACAGAGGATGTCTACTCCGGAATTGAGTGGCGTGCCGGTACCCCAGCCGCAAAGAAGGTCATAAGCTGGCTGGAACAGGAAATGGGTGTCACCAGCATACGTTTTACGGAGATGTGCGGAATCGGAGTCAAGCCGGTCAGCGAACAGGGAAGCAAGAGGCTCATTCGCGCAGCAATTGAATATGCGATCAAGAACAACAGAACATCAGTCACCATGGCACACAAGGGAAACATCATGAAATTCACCGAAGGCGCATTCCGTGATTGGGGATACGAAATTGGTGAACAATATGCACAGATTATTACCGAACAGGCTGTGTTTGAGACCTATGGCGGAACAGTCCCTTCGGGAAAGATCGTGCTGAAAGACAGAATTGCAGACCAGTTTTTCCAGCAGATGCTTCTTAGGCCAACGGAATACGACGTAGTTGCCACGCTAAACCTAAACGGTGACTACATGTCCGATGCGGCGGCAGCACAAGTAGGAGGACTGGGAGTTGCGCCGGGCGCGAATATTAACTACAAGACAGGTTGTGCCATCTTTGAGGCAACTCACGGAACAGCTCCCAAACATGCGGGGAAGAACGAAGCAAACCCAGGTAGTATTATCCTATCCGCAAGTGAAATGCTTCAATACATGGGATGGAACAAGCCCGCTAGACTGATCCTTAACGGAATCAAGGGTGCAATTTCCTCTAAGCGGGTTACCTATGACTTGGAACGACAAATGGAGGGAGCAACACTACTCTCCTGCTCCGAATTTGGTGACGAAATCATCAGCAATATACAAGAAGAAGGTGAATAACCAATGGCACAAAAGGGAATACGCGAATATGACGCAAAGCGTCTTCTGGCAAAGGCAGTCCCAGAAATCTCAGAAAGCAAGCTGCGCTTCAACGATAAACTTGTCTTGGTATCACCAGACACTGACCTTGAAACACTACCAAACAAGCACACGTGGCTAAAGGATCAACGCCTTGTTGTAAAGCCCGACCAGTTGTTTGGAAAGAGAGGAAAGAACAACCTGCTACTTATCAACGTCAATTATGATCAAGCGAAAGCATGGATTAGAGAGCAGATGAACAGACAGATCACGATCAAACAAACAAACGGTGAAACATCTGGACCCTTGACCCACTTCTTGGTGGAACCATTTGTTCCACACGAGAAAGAGTACTACCTGGCATTCACGTCAAAACGAGAAGTAGATGTTATCCACTTCTCTACTAAGGGCGGGGTCGACATTGAAGAGGTCTGGGATTCAGTAATTACAATCGAAGTTCCGGTATTGGCAGACCCGGCAGAGGTTGATATCGCCTCTCATCTCCCTGACATTGCTAATAAAGGAGCCTTATCGGAATTCATAAAGGTTCTATACCGGATCTATTGCGAGTTTCACTTTGCCTACCTTGAATTCAACCCAATTACCTTCCTTAATGAAACAATTGTCCCACTCGACACCGTGGCCAAACTAGATGACACTGCTGCATTTCAGTGTGCTGAGAGATGGGGCGAGGTTGAGTTTCCCAAGCCATTTGGTAGCAGCAACACCAGAGAAGAAGCGTACATCGCTAGCCTAGATGAAAAAACAGGTGCTTCGCTCAAGCTAACCTTGCTCAACCCGAATGGACGTGTATGGACACTGGTCGCTGGAGGTGGAGCAAGTGTCATTTATGCAGACACGGTTGTTGACCTGGGTTTCGGAAACGAACTTGCCAACTATGGCGAGTATAGCGGCAACCCAACAACCGAACTAACCTACGAATACACCAAAACCGTTCTTGATCTCATGACACGAACACCCGACCCACACGGCCGCCCTAAGTACCTCTTGATCGGTGGTGGAATCGCTAACTTCACTGATGTCGCTAAGACATTCACAGGAGTAATAAGGGCACTTGAACAGTATAAGAGCAAGCTGCAAGAGAACAAGGTACAGATTTATGTACGCCGTGGTGGTCCAAACTACAAAGAAGGACTAGAGAGCATGCGCAAACTCGGCGAGCGCATCGAAGTACCGCTTGAGGTATACGGTCCTGAAACCCATATGACACGTATCGTTTCCCTCGCACTTGAGGAGGTTAGCCGATGAAAGATTACGAACTTTTTACCAAAGATACCAAAGCCTTCATTTACGGAGGGCAGACTGCGGCAGTGCAAAGGATGCTTGATTTTGACTTCATGTGCCGCAAAGATGAACCAAGTGTTGTGGCAATGATTACCCCAGAGCGCAGTGGATTCGAGCTTTTCTTCTGGGGAAGCAAAGAAATCCGTATCCCACGTATCACAAGCATTACACAGGCAACCTCTCGTTACCCAACAGCAGATGTAATGGTTAACTTTGCCTCACAGCGTTCAGCGTACGATGTTACTATGGAGGCGCTTAATATTGATTCTATCCGCACCGTTATCGTCATTGCCGAAGGTGTACCTGAACGCCAGGAGCGAATCTTAGCCGCAACTGCCAAAGAAAAAGGGAAATGGGTTATCGGTCCAGCAACAGTCGGTGGGGTAAAGGCAGGTGCTTTCAAGATCGGAAACGCTGCAGGAACGATGCAGAACATCCGCGAAGCCAAACTCTATCGCCCAGGGTCAGTTGGCTTTGTATCTGTTTCCGGAGGTCTTTCAAATGAAGCGTACAATGTTATCGCGCGCAATACGGACGGACTGAACGAAGGAGTGGCAATCGGTGGAGATGCTTTCCCCGGCTCAACACTCCTTGATCATCTGCTGCGCTACGAGAAGAATCCGGATATCAAGATGATGGTCTGCTTAGGAGAATTGGGAGGAACGGCAGAGTACGATATCGCCAACGCAGTCAAGGACGGGCGCCTAACCAAACCACTGGTTACGTGGGTTACTGGAACCTGCGCCAAGGTCCTTCCAGGACAGGTCCAGTTTGGCCATGCTGGCGCCAAAGCCAAGGCAGCAATAGAAACAGCCGATGCTAAGAACGATGCCTTGCGTAAGGCGGGAATCACTGTACCAGACTCGTTTGACGACTACCACGAGAAGATCAAGCAAACCTACACGAAACTGTGTCACGAGGGAATAATAACTCCGGCTGAAGACTTCACGCCTCCTAATATCCCGGTAAATTACAAACAAGCAACGGCCGAAGGCTTGGTACGAAAGCGAACCAACTTCATCAGTACAATATGTGATGAATCAGGTGAAGTACACAACTACTGCGGTGTCCCAATCGATGAAGTGATCGAAAAGAACTACGGAATTGGGGGAGTAATCGGACTTCTTTGGTTCAAGAAGGACATTCCGGTATATGCGCGACAGTTTATGGAAATGGTCTTACAGATCATTGCTGACCATGGACCTGCCGTTTCCGGCGCGCACAACACTATCGTCGCAGCTCGTGCTGGTAAAGACCTAATTAGCTCGTTAGTTAGCGGCCTTCTCACCATTGGCCCGCGTTTTGGCGGTGCAGTAAATGGTGCAGCAGAGCACTTCCTATATGGCTTCAGAAATAAGCTTGCGTCGCGCGACTTCGTAAGCCAAATGAAAGCGAAGAACGTGCGCATTCAAGGAATCGGTCATCGCCTTCACACTGTAGAGAACCCAGACAAGCGCGTTGAGCTTATGAAGAACTTCGCGCGCTCTCACTTTGAAAAGACTGACCTGCTGGATTATGCTCTATCCATCGAACAGGTAACAAGTCAGAAGAAGAACAACCTCATCCTAAATGTTGACGGCTGTATTGGGGTATTGTTCGTGGATCTATTGCGAGAACTCAAATTCACAGACACTGAAATCGACGAAATGATTGATGCTGGCCTGTTCAATGCCTTGTTCGTCCTTGGACGCTCAATCGGCTTCATGGGGCACTACTTCGACCAAAGACGACTACAGACCAGGCTCTACCGCCATCCTTTGGATGACATCCTCTACGATGTACCAAGTAGGCCAGAGAAAGTAGGCTAGCAAGACACAGGGAGCCGGCAAGTCATGGCTTGCTATCTAACTATTGCTTGCCGGTTGTCTTTTGTTTCACTTCATCCTATCATAGTGCTATCGGGATAGAGGGTGATGAGATGAAAAGGGTGCCAGATTTCCTTACTGCATCTCGAGGTATGATCGCAGTTGGGATCATACTTCTTGGGATCAAAGGGCCAGACGCGCTAGAACTGGTAATCCTGTTTACCATGATTGGATGGACAACGGATATCTTAGACGGCCGCATTGCTCGCCGTTACTACAAAGAAGCAACCTGGGTAGGAGAACGTGAATTTGTATTTGACGTGATACTGATCTTCTCTGGGCTGTGTTACTTAGTAATGGCAGGGTTCGTCCCATTTCTTCCCGCTGCAGTTTACTTGGCAAGTGCAGCTGTTTTCATCATCTATTTCCGTTCAAAATCCGTCACCATGTCTCTTGCGTTTCCTTTGGCCGTTCTTCCTTTTGTTGTAGCCTATTTCAACGCTCCATGGGCAGCCTTGCTGTATGCCATTTGGACGGTTACTGTTCTACTGATCGATTGGCAACGGTTCAAAGGGGTTGTGCTGGAGTTCATAGAAAATGCAAAGGCTATTCAAAAACACTAGATGAGACGATCCTTATTCTTCGGAAGGTGACTATACGCAAGCTCTGTGGCTACCCGTCCTTGAGTAGTTCGCTTGATGAATCCTTCCTGCAGCAAATATGGTTCCACCACCTCAGAGATCGTGTCCTTTTCTTCAGACAAAGCGGCAGCAAGCGTATCCAGCCCAACCGGACCCCCGTTGAACTTGAAAACGATCGCGCTGAGCACTCTCTGATCAAGCTGATCAAGCCCTCTTGCATCGATTTCTAAGAGGTCAAGTGCTTCTTTCGCTGTTTCCAGGTCAATCTTCCCCTCCTTTCTCACTTGTGCATAATCGCGGGTTCGCCGCAGCAAGCGATTAGCTATTCGGGGAGTTCCACGCGCACGCCTAGCTAGCTCTTGAGCTCCCCTCGGGGTAACCTCTATTCCGAGTAGCTTGCCAGCACGGATGATTATGTCGCGCAGATCACTCGAGCAATAGAAATTGAGCCGAAAAGAGACTTCAAATCGATTACGCAATGGCGCAGAAATAAGTCCTGCGCGAGTAGTAGCCCCAACCAAAGTAAAGGGAGGAACATCAATTCTCAACGATTGAGCATTGGGCCCCTCGCCAAGGATGATGTCAACCTTGTAATCCTCCATTGCTGGGTATAGGACCTCTTCAACGGGTCGCCTCAAGCGATGGATCTCATCAATAAAGAAGATATCACGTGGCTTAAGATTAGTAAGAATAGCAGCAAGGTCTCCCGCTCTTTCCAGCGCTGGACCGGAACTAACCCGAGTGTTTACCCCCATCTCAGCAGCAATAATATGAGCAAGGGTCGTTTTTCCTAAGCCAGGCGGGCTATATAAGAGCACATGATCAAGTGGCTCGTTACGCCCTTGCGCAGCAGCAATATAGATCCCTAGCTTTTCCTTGATTGGTTCCTGACCAATAAACTCATCGAGCCGCGTCGGGCGCAGGTTGATGAAAGCTCGCTCTTCATCAAGAGAAAGATCCCTAATCCGTTCAATTACCACCTTAAACAGATTGTACAAGACAATGAACAGGCCATTCAACCCCTCCTTATGTGTCACCTGAACAAGGGAAGGAATTTATGTTACTATTCTCACTTGATTCAAATTAGCACAACCGTAAGGAAGGGTAATATGGCGGGCACAGTTATTACCATCGGAACATTTGACGGAGTTCATCTAGGGCACCAGGCAATCCTAAGGCAGACAGCGGAACTCTCAAGCGAACAGAACCTTGCAAGCATCGCCTACACGTTCCCGTTTCCCCCAAAACAGATCAAACCCTGTCTTCTACTTCCCCAATCAATAAAGGTCAAGCTACTCAATGAATATGTCGATCAAGTAATGACAACAGAATTCACAGCAATACAAGACCTTTCTCCAAAGCAGTTCTTCGATAAGATCATCATGAAACAGCTGAACTGCCAGGCAATTGTTGTAGGGGAAAGCTTTCGCTTTGGCCATGATCGAACAGGAAATCTTTCTTTACTAAAGAATCTCGGGAAGAAACAAGGCCTCTTTATTATGGGGGTCCCACCAATAGAGCTCGCCGGTAGCCCGGTAAACAGTACTCAAATTCGCTCTCTGGTTAGGGCGGGGAACATCCTTGCAGCACACTCACTAATGGAACGCTCCCCACTTCTGTTCGGTAAAGTAGTGCCCGGGGACCATCTTGGAGGACAACTTGGTTACCCAACTGCCAATCTGAAGATACCTCAATGTCTCCTTGTTCCAGCAACGGGCGTCTATCTTGTCCACGCCTTTTGGGATAGATCAGAAGGCACCGGGCTTCTTTACATAGGAACAAGGCCAACCTTAGATCGTAGCGAGCTGCGTTTTGAACTACACCTTTCTCATCCCCCAAAGGGTGATCTGTACGGGACTGATATGGAGGTTCACTTGTTGCGACGAATACGCGATGAGAAGGTCTTCCCAACCCCAGCTGCTCTCAGGCATCAGATAGACCTTGATCTGGCTAGTGCGCATTCCCTCTTTCGTACTATCGACCCGCCAACATCTATTCTCGCTTGAAAACCGTGCAGAACTGGCTTATCATCAGTGTGTAATGATCATATTGGGAGTAGATACTTCCGAAGATTATGCCAGGGTTGCACTATGGAACAAGGGAAGCCTTGCTGGAGAATTGATTACAGAGCAGCGCTTTCATCACGCAGAAGGGTTAGTTCCCCTAATTGAGCAGCTTTTAGCCGAAACTGGGATAGAAAAGAAACAAATACAGCTTGTCAGCGCTAACCGCGGACCCGGTTCATTCACCGGTCTACGGATTGGTCTGGCAACAGCAAAGGGAATCTGTCAATCCTTGCAGATTCCGTTAGTAGGAATCGACGGCACTTTCGTTTGCCGCACGCAACTGGACGATTGTGCGTGTGTATGTGTTCTAATTCCAAATCGGCGTAACCTGCTCTATGCAAGATGGTTTACGGGAATGCAGCCGGATAGCGAGGTAAAGGTAATGGCAATCGAAGAATTGCTTGAACATCTTAACAATGAACGGAAAGATCTGCTCGTTGCGGGAAGCGCTGCAGGTTCCATACGCGGACAACTGGAATCCATTCCTTGGATAAGGGTTGCGCCAGAGAAAGTGAACCGACCATCAGCACCACAGGTAGCTATGTTGGGAGAAAAGTACTATACCCAGGATGAAATCTATACTCTAGAACCAGAGTATGTAGGGCTTTCTGTGGCGTAAACAACACTTGGATCAAGAGGTGAACGATAATGTCAAAGGTATGTGAGATATGTGGGAAACACCCAACTACGGGAAACAAAGTCAGTCATTCGCATAGGCACACTCATAAGATGAGATTGCCCAATATTAAACGGATCCACGCCTATGTCAACGGAAAGAAGGTATGGATCAAGGTCTGTACTCGCTGCATCAGATCCGGGCGAGTAAAGAAAGTCTCTTAGAGAGGACCCCTGTGCATGAATCTTATTAGCCGGAGAACGTGTTCTATCACGCATACCTGTGTTTGTTCAGCTGGAGAATATGGTGTCTGTTGAGCTAGGCGCAACTGTATCTGGCAAGGTTGCCAGAGTCAATGAAGCTGAAGTTGTCGTTGCTATATCGGATGGGGATACTGGAATAATACGTATCCCGTATTCTGGGCAAGGGAAGCCTACAAAGAACCAGTTTTATGTTGGACAACAGGTCACGGCAAGAATCACCGCCTGTGATCAAATTGGCAGATATATTCTGACCCCGTTACTGACTGGGATCAATCATCACGCAGATGAATTTGAGCGAAACTTCCACAAACTAAACTATGTCCTTAACCATGGTTCCAGGCCAGCCACTCACACACGAGAACGACCATTGGAAGAGCGCCTAAGGACATGGGACGAACAGGTTGAGACAGCGCTGGCTAACCTGCGCAAACATCGCAACAAACGCTTGAATGAAGAACCCTAGAGAATTGCAGGAATGGAGGTTTTTATGGCGAGAGGAGCTGTAGTAATTGACAGAGAACGCTGTAAGGGGTGTGGGCTGTGCATTGCCGCTTGTCCTAAGAAAGTTCTAGCCTTCTCTAGTGAGCTGAACAACAGTGGCTATAACGTTGTACACATGGAACATCCGGAAGATTGTATTGGTTGTAGCTTCTGTGCTTTGACCTGTCCGGATGTAGCAATCGAGGTCTACCGCGAGGAAATCTCAGTATAAGGAGTAGCCATGGGAAAACGTTTACTGTTAAGGGGGAATGAGGTAATTGCTGAGGCAGCTATCCGCGCTGGTTGTCAGTGCTACTTTGCCTACCCGATCACACCGCAGGCAGAGCTATTGCAGCACATGGCGGTAAACATGCCAAGATTGGGCCGAACATTTGTCCAAGCAGAAAGCGAACTTGCGGCAATTAACATGGTTTACGGAGCTGCCTCTGCCGGTGTACGTACGATGACTTCGTCATCTTCACCCGGTATCAGTCTTAAACAGGAAGGAATTTCTTACCTTGCTGGTTCAAATCTACCTGCGGTTATAGTCAACATTGTACGTGGTGGGCCTGGACTAGGAGACATAGCCCCCTCTCAATGTGATTATTTTCAAGCAACCAAAGGAGGCGGACACGGAGATTATCACATGATAGTACTCGGCCCGTCGACCGTACCAGAGGCAGGACAACTAACTATGCTTGCTTTTGAGCTTGCCGATCAATATCGCACTCCTGTCATGCTTCTCGCCGATGGAATGCTAGGCCAGATGATGGAGCCAGTAGAACTCCCTGAACCAATTGAAATCAGCTCCTTACCACAGAAGGAGTGGGCAACTAATGGCGCTAAAGGGCGTGATCCAAACATTGTCCTGAGTTTTGATCTTGATCCTGAAGTACTGAAGCATATGAACCTTATCTTACAGGAGCGCTACCGCCAAATTGAAGCAAGAGAAGTCCGTTATGAAGAAACAGCGACCGGTGATGCAGATATTGCTATTGTTGCCTATGGTACGGTGGCACGTATCGTGAAGACGGTAATCAAAATGGCAAGAGCAGAGGGAATAAAACTTGGCCTATTCCGCCCAATCACTTTGTGGCCATTCCCAGGTCAAGCACTTAGAAAACTCTCCGAAAAAGTAGCCACGGTGCTCACCGTAGAAATGAGTGCGGGACAGATGTGGGAAGATGTAAGGTTGGCGATAGCCGAACAAGCGGAAACGCCGTTCTATGGAGAGATGGGTGGTGTCATTCCAACCCCTCAACGGATCCTGAGCGAGGTGAAGAAGCATGCCAGTTGACGTACAAAACATGCAAAAAGTCTTTGCGAGACCAAACAGCTTAACTGACGCCAAGTCCACGTATTGTCCCGGTTGTCATCATGGTATCCTAACTCGTATCATCGCTCAGACAATCGACGAATTAGGAATCGCTGAACGTACAGTAGGAATCGCCCCAGTTGGCTGCGCCGTATTTGCTTACCGATGGTACCGTTGTGACGCGATACAAGCAGCGCACGGCCGCGCAAGTGCGGTTGCGACAGGGGTAAAGCGAGCTAACCCCAGCCTAATTGTATTTTCTTATCAGGGAGATGGCGACTTCGCAAGCATTGGAACAGCCGAATCGATCCATGCGGCAAATCGAGGAGAAAACATAACTGTTATCTTCGTAAACAACCAGGTTTACGGGATGACCGGTGGGGAGATGGCACCCACCAGCCTTGTTGGCCAGAAAACCACAACAACGCCACAAGGACGAGATCCCAAGCTGTTTGGTTACCCAATCCGTTTTTCAGAAATGATTGCCCAACTTGATGCACCGGTGTATGTTACTAGACAGGCACTGTACGATACTAAGCGAATCAAAGAGGCAACAAAAGCGATCAAGAAAGCATTTACAAACCAGGTAAAAGAGAAGGGCTATTCACTGGTAGAGGTTCTCGCTACCTGCCCAACCAACTGGAGAATGAAACCAATTGACGCCAATAAACATGTCGCTAATGTAGTGGAAAAGACATACCGGCTCGGGGATTTAGTGAATAGGGGGTAACATGGACAATTCAGTAGTCATAGCTGGTTTTGGTGGACAGGGTGTTATCCTTGCCGGGAAGATTCTTGCTCAAGCAGGAATGAACCATGGGCTAGAAGTAACATGGCTTCCTTCCTATGGCCCAGAGATGCGTGGAGGAACAGCAAATTGTACCGTTGTATTGTCCAACGACCCCGTTGGCTCACCAATTGTCGATAACCCAACAGGGCTCATTGCGATGAACCTTCCCTCGCTTGACAAGTTCGAATCAACGGTTGCAACAAACGGGGTAATCATAATGAATTCCTCACTCATTCAACGCAGAACAAAGCAAAAAGATGTACGATCATTCTCTCTGGCACTAAACGATCTAGCGCAAAAAGTAGGAAGCGTAAAGACAATTAACATGATCGCTCTTGGGGCCTATATTAAGGCAACTGGGATCATCCCACTTTCTACGATTCAGACAACCATGGCACAAATGCTGAAGAAGGACGGCAAAGACAAATTTATCCCTCTAAACAAGAAAGCCCTCAAGGAAGGATATAACGCACTCTAAGAATGAAAACTTGATCAACCGGCGTGAGGTATTTGCAGGGCAAGTACTGCGCTTAGTTGTAGATCGCGTGAGTCTTCCCGACGGCTCTATCTCCACCCGGGAAGTTGTCTATCATCCTGGAGCAGTGGCAATCGTTCCTTTTCTCACAGATAGAAAGATAGTGCTTGTCAAACAGTATCGTCACGCCGTAGGCGAATTGCTGTGGGAGATTCCGGCGGGGAAGCTTGAACGGACAGAAAAGCCATTAGACTGTGCCAAACGAGAACTGTTTGAAGAAACAGGATATCGAGCCCGTCGCTGGACAAAGATCCTTTCTTTCTATACCTCACCTGGATTTACTGACGAACAGATCACTCTGTTTGTGGCAAAGGAACTGATCCAGGCAGGTACATTCGATACAAGAGAAATAGGGCTCGTCTCGATAATCAGCCAATCACAGATAGAGCAAATGGTTAACGCAGAAAGAATCAGAGATGGCAAAACACTCTTGGCCCTCTTCTGCGTAGGCATGCTGCCAGCTACCTCGCCCTCTTAGACCAAAAAGGGATCCACAAACCATGAGAGATCCCCCTACGCTCTTCCTGGGTTCACGATGCAAGAGATAGGCTAAACCCAGCCTCGCAACCGCATTGCTTCGGCAACCCGCTGCACAGCAACCATGTAAGCAGCTGTTCGATTATCAACATTATTCTCTTGCGCCATCTGGTGAACGGCATGGAATGCCCGAGTCATTTTCTCTTGTAGCCGTTTGTGCACGTCCTCTAGTGTCCAGTAGTATCCACCGATATTCTGCACCCATTCAAAATAGGAAACAGTCACTCCGCCAGCATTGCACAGGAAATCAGGGATGATGTACGTTCCCTTGCTGCACAGAATGTCATCTGCCTCAGGAGTAGTAGGTCCATTAGCTGTCTCCGCGATAATCTTAGCCTTTACGGCACCAGCGTTCTCTTCGGTAATTACATTCTCAATCGCTGCCGGAATCAGTATATCCACATCTAGTTCAAGGAGCTCCTGATTGGTAACCGACCTTGTGCCAGCAAGTCTGGTAACAGATCCGGTCGCCTTCTTATGCTCGAATGCAGCTTCGGGATCGATGCCATCTTCTGTGTAAGCTCCGCCACGCGAGTCAGTAACAGCAACAATCTTGCTGCCAGCAAGCTCTTGCATCAGCTTCGCTGCAAAGAATCCCGCGTTTCCATAGCCCTGAATGGCCACAGTTGACCCTTTGAGAGGAAGATCAATTACCTTGGCGGCTTCGAAGATACTATACACCGTTCCACGAGCAGTGGCATCCCCACGACCCAGTGATCCACCAACTGGAATTGGTTTACCTGTAATGACACCAGGAGCGTTATAGCCAACAAGTTTGGAGTACTCATCCACCATCCATGCCATAATCTGTGGTGTTGTATACACATCTGGCGCTGGTATGTCCCTCTCTGGACCAATAAAACGGCCAACAGCACGGACATAACCACGCGCGACACGTTCCAGCTCCCAGGCGGAAAGCTCCTTGGGATTGCAGATAACCCCACCCTTCGACCCACCGTATGGAATATCAACAACGGCACACTTCCATGTCATCCATGCGGCAAGCGCCTTAACTGTATCAACTGTCTCCTCGGGATGAAAGCGAAGTCCACCCTTTGTTGGACCACGAGCATCATTGTACTGCACGCGGAACCCAGTGAACAGTTTTGCCTTTCCGTCATCCATACGAACAGGAAAATGAACCTCGAGCGTTCGCATTGGCTCCCGTAGAAGAGCATGTACGTCTGGGTCAAGATCAAGCTTCTTTGCTGACTTGTCCAGTTGTCGTTGTGAAACCTCAAATGGGTTGAACATTGGGCCATTGACCATGCTTAAGACCTCCTAAAGTCTTTAAGAACTATTCGCCAGTATCAGAAAGTGAAAGAATCCCCTTCCTATTTGGCAACAAAATTATACAGGCCCCCTCAGACCGTGCAAGTCATATCCGGTTAGTATTTTCCTCTGTTCACAAACGCCTAACAACAGCAAGCAAAAGTTGACGTACCTGTTCTCCTACTCGACAAGTTGTCTCCATCACTTCTTCGTGAGAAAGACGGGCCCCTGGATCTACTCCTGCAGCAAGATTGGTTGCACAGGAGAGACCCAGCACCTCTATGCCCGCGTGGCAAGCGACAATCACCTCAGGAACGGTGGACATCCCCACAAGGTCCGCTCCCAGTGCGCGAAAGGCCCGGACCTCTGCTGGAGTCTCATAGGAAGGCCCAAGTGTTGCCAGATACACCCCTTCTTTGAGTTCAATTCCTTCTGCTCTTGCCGCTTCTCTTGCCAATACACACAGGCGAGGACTATACGCAGCAGACATATCAGGAAAACGAGGACCAAGTTGCTCACAGTTCTTGCCACGTAATGGATTCCTCCCCAACATGTTAATATGGTCAGTAATCAGTACTAAGTCTCCTGCGGCAAACTCGGTGTTAACGGCACCCGAGGCATTGGTGACAACGAGTGTCTTTATTCCCATAAGCGCAAACAAACGAGTGGCAAAGACAACCTTATCCAGAGGATAACCTTCATAATGGTGCGCACGGCCCCGCTGAACGAGAACAACCTTCCCCTCAATTTCCCCCACCCATAAATCGCCAGCATGCCCAGTTATAGTCGAAAGAGGAAATCCAGGAATCTCACTACATGGGATATGTACTCCTCGCCCAGGTACGCCAAATGCCTTAGAAAGACCTGAGCCAAGTACAATAGCAATTGTTGGAAGTGCCGGAAGCTTGTTCCGCAGTACAGAAACAGCTCTGTTCAGCTCAGCTAGTTGAGTATCATTCATCGCAACACCTCCTTCCCGAAACCTTGTTGCAATCTACCAACATTCAGAAGAACCTTTGAGAACTTGAGAGTGGTCGCCGAGTAGAAACCGGCTAGAAGAATCGCCCATGACTCTCAATTCTGCATACCTCCCAATCAGAGAACGGTCTATACTTTTCGCGTCTGTTATTACGGCTTGTTCCAAAATGATGCTGTTCTCTATCTTGCTATTCTTAATGATGACACCATCACCAATTGAAACATAAGGACCTATAACAGAACCTTCGATCACCACATTTTCCCCCATTATCACTGGACCAATTAGCTTCGAATCCCTTACTCGGGCGTTCTCATTCTGTGCTATCTTTCCCTTGACCTCTAAGCTAATCCCGCTCTTCATACGGGTTTCCGGAATCATTGCATCCAACAGAAGCTGGTTTGCATCAATCATATCCATAGGAGTTCCTACATCCTTCCACCACCCGGTAACCCTATGAGGAACAACACGGTAACCGTCATCAATTAACTGCTGGATGGCATCTGTAATCTCGAGCTCCCCGCGCTTTGATGGACTAATCTTCTCAATAGCAGCGAAAATATGATAATCAAACACATATGTACCGATGACTGCCAGGTTGGTCGAGGGATCATCAGGTTTTTCCACAACCTTCTTAATCTCACCGTTCTTGAGCCACGCTACTCCAAAACTGCGTGGATTATCGACCTCGACAAGGGAAATAACCGCATGGCTGTCCCCTTGACGGAACTGCTTTACTAACCCTCTTACCCCATTTTCCAAGAGATTATCCCCCAAGTAGAGTAAGAACGACTCAGAACCAACGAATCCTTGAGCACATTGAACAGCATGAGCCAGCCCTTTTGGTTTCTGCTGCACGATGTAACTCAGGTCAAGGTCATAGCGCGATCCATCCTGCAGATAGCTTTTGAAACTGGCCTTA
>Ga0315547_1000714_pt1 | contig 30305 bp, 26 predicted proteins | sample SalMarSW160240MG_2_FD_202542 | JGI IMG/M metagenome (GOLD analysis project Ga0315547, IMG submission 202542) | Salt marsh sediment microbial communities from the Plum Island Ecosystem LTER, Massachusetts, United States - Salt Marsh Sediment SW1601-240 ...
CCAAGAAGCAGACACGAGAGCTGGCAGCAAAGTTTGGCTTAGAGGCCGTTAAAAAACCGGAGTCTCAGGAGATATGCTTCATACCCGATGACAACTATACCGCCTTGCTCGAGCAGCGGCATCCGGAACTTGTCCGTAAAGGAAGTATCGTCGACAGCAGCGGCAAGGTTCTGGGTGAGCATAACGGTGTTCACCGATTTACTATCGGTCAACGACGGGGTCTGGGAGTTGCGATGGGCAAGCCTTACTATGTCACGACAATCGATGCCGAGACTAACACCGTTATACTCGGCCCCAAAGAAGAGGTTATGCGCCGACAACTTCGGGCGACAGGAGTGAATTGGCTTACGAGTAAGCCTGCTTCTCCTTTTCGGGCAAAGGTCAAAATTCGGTACAACGACACAGGGGCTGCTTCAACAGTTACCCCGGAAAATGATGACGTTACAGTTGAATTTGATAAGCCTAATTCTGCGATAACGCCCGGCCAGTTGGCTGTATTCTATATTCAGGAAGAAGATAAAAGCAGGGTTGTCGGAGGCGGATGGATAAATAGTGTCGCTAATTAATAAGTAAGGCCATATTGTAATTTGCAATTATAATTATGCAGATAGAAGACGACATTTTGCAATTGCTTAAAGAAAAAGGAGCTGAAATGGCGCGTGCAGCCCAGCGAGGAGTAATCTTGCAGCCGGGTGCTATCGGAGATTGTATATTAACCCTGCCTTTAGCTGAGTTTATGAAAGAAGCCCTCGAACTTGGTGGAATTGATATTCTTGGGCATACAGAATATACCGGTATCCTGACCGGCAGGACATGTATTGACAGCGTTCGCTCCATAGATACTATGGATTTACATCGTCTGTTTGTTGAAACGAGCGCTTTTGAGCTTGCCGACGGCGACTATTTAATAAACGCTTTTGCCGACTATGCCTGGATAGTAACATTTTTGGGTGAGCCGAACAGCAACTTTGAACAGAACCTGATATTCACTGCCAATTGCAGCCACAGCGCAGAAGTTATGACATTATCGATGAAGCCGCCTGGCGACTACTCCAACCATTTGACAGAGTACTACAGACAACAATTAGTAAATGAAAGTGGTCTGTCTTTGCAGGCTGGAGATTTTCAGCCCGGCAGTTGTTTAATAAAAGCAACTGAATCAGATGTAGATAAGGGCAGAGAATTGCTGAAAGAAATATATATCGACCCCGACGCAAATCTGGTTGTAATTCAGCCTGGCAGCGGCGGACAGCATAAATGCTGGCATCTTGATAATTTTTTAGCCATAGCCAAAGAGCTTCGTTCAAAAGGCGTCAAAGTAGTATTTTTGTTTGGGCCTGCCGAGAAGGAAAGATTAAGTAACAAAACAATAAATAGGATAAAAAGCGTCGTAAAATGCCTGACGGACCTGACTTTGACGCAGGTTGTTTGTCTTTTGAGCTGTTCGGATGGTTTCATCGGCAATGACAGCGGCATTACGCATTTAGCTGCAGGAATGGGCATCAGGACTTTAGTTGTTTTCGGCCCAACTAATCCGGCAGTCTATAAACCGGTTGGACCGGCTGTAACAGTGTTTGCAGGGGATAAAACAGCTTTTGCCGATAAACCCTCTGCAGCCCTACAGCAGAAGATTCTGGAAGTCTTGATGGCTTAATATCTAATTGCGATTTTAACTCACGATATGTTTATGGGATTGCCTGAGTCAAAAAGTGAGCTTGTGTTCACTACGAAATTGACAGCTAATTTTGTTTGGAGATTGAGTAGTTGACCACATTGGTATTTATGCTATAATCCTTGATTCTGGATGTTTATCAAACTAAAAGCATTCGATTTAAAGATTTTTAGTTTTTACACTTTATTTTTTCGCTACTTTTGAGGGCACTTATATGCAAGAAAGAACATTAAGTGAATTAGCTGAATATGTAAGTGGGCGTGTTTGCGGTGATCCCAATATAATCATCAAGTCTGCATCGACCCTCGGCCGAGCAGGTGAGGGCGATATTAGCTTTCTGGCAAACCACAAATACGAAAAGCAGCTGCGGACAACGAAGGCAAGTGCCGTAATCGTGGGCAAAGAGACTGCCAGTTCGCCCGTTCCTCTTTTAGTAGCTGATGACCCTTACTATGCGTTTATGCAGATTATGGTGCTGCTTCATGGGCACCGCAAACACAAAAAAGTAGGGATAAGCCCGCGGGCTTCAATCTCCGACAGCGCCAAAGTCGGTGTTGACTGCCATATCCATGACTTTGTTACTATAGCCGATGATGCAAGAATCGGGGACGGCTGTATAATTTATCCCGGTGTTTATATCGGTCAGGGAGTGCAAATTGGGAACGACAACATAATATATCCCAATGTTACAATTTACGATGGGTGTAAAATAGGTAATCGTGTAATTATAAATGCCAACTCGACCATCGGTGAAGATGGCTTCGGTTATGCCAGCCACAAGGGTATGCATCACAAGATACCACAGACCGGCACTGTGATTATCGAAGACGATGTTGAAATAGGTGCCTGCTGCGGAATCGAACGAGGAACACTTGGTGATACTGTTATAGGTCAAGGTAGTAAGCTGGGCGACCTGGTTACAGTAGGGCACGGCACAAAAATCGGCGCACATTGTTTGCTTGTAGCCCAGGTAGGTATCGCGGGCTCAACCACGCTTGGACATCACTGTGTAGTCGGTGGGCAGGTTGGTATTGTCGGACATATCAATATCGGAAACAACGTTACAATAGCAGCTCAAGCCGGTGTTATTAATAACATTCCAGACGGTAAAGTGGTGCTGGGCGCGCCCGCTATCGAGGCAAACCAGGGTAAACGCGCATACAGTATGATAGAATATCTGCCTGAGATGCGACAAAATATTCGCAAGCTCGACAACCAAATTGAAAAAATCACCTCACTAATCGAAACGGAATCTGAAAATTCAATCGAGGAGGATACCGAAGCATAACTTGTACGCCGGCGTCGAAATAACAGAGACAAATGTCAAATGCCTAACAAAGAATATCGGATTTCAAACAGGAATTTTTTTTGAACGAGATACAAGATACGAGCCATAAGAGTACAGAAGTGCTTGGCTTGATTGCAGGAGGGGGCAGATTGCCCTTTCTTGTGGCCTCCGGGGCCAAAAAGGCGGGATTAAGAGTCGTTTGTGTCGGCTTGTTAGGCAGTGCAGAGCGAAGTCTGGCCGACGAAGTCGATGTGTTTTACAGAGTTGCGATTGCCCGACCGGGTGCCTGGATACGAAAACTAAGAAAACACGACGTACGTCGGACGATTATGGTTGGTCGGGTTGCCAAGTCGCGGCTATTTACGCCTTGGCGAATCCTGCGATATCTGCCGGATTGGCGGGCATTCAGGATATATTACTGGCGACTGCGCAACAAAGACAAACTCGATGATTCGCTTCTATCTGCCATAGCCGACGAGCTGGCGAGCGGCGGGATAATACTGGAGAATTCAACAATGTACTGTAAGGAACATATAGCAACAGAGGGCGTAATGACAAGGCGCCAGCTGAGGCCGTCAGTAGAAGGTGACATTGAGTTCGGCTGGCAGATAGTTAAAAAGCTCGGTGAACTGGACATAGGGCAGGCAATTGCAGTTAAGGAAAAAGAAGTAATCGCCGTCGAGGCGATAGAAGGCACGGCGGAGATGATTAAACGTGCCGGTCAATTTTGTAAATCGAAGGGCTGGACGCTTATCAAAACCTCGAAGCCGGGTCAGGATGTGCGATTCGATGTGCCGTGTGTAGGACCTGATACTATTAGAAGTTTAGCCGAAAACGGCGGTAAATGCCTTGTTGTCGAAGCAGGTAAAACGATAATTATCGATAAGGGCGAAACAATAAAACTCGCCGACCAATTGGGCATAAGTATTCTGGGACGCTAACACCTTGGACAACGATTTTGATAAAATACGACGGAATAACTGCACGTTATTTACCAACAAAAATTTTCGTAACGATAATCTTGAACAGACCTTATTGGCTGGCGAAAAAGAACTGCAAAAAAATTATCAATTAACGCCTATCCCGTCATCGCCGTTTGCTCGAGTGAACAAATTTAGTGTTACTTTTGGCGGCTTTGAGAAACAAGTTTACTTAAAGCAATATCTCTACAGGTCGACTTGGGATTTTATTAAACATTTTGTGCGTTCCAGTCGGGCCAGGCGGGCGTTTAAGGCGTCGCTGATGCTGGAGAGAAATGGATTTGAGGCCCCCGTTATTGTTGCAATTGGCGAACGCAAATCCACCTTTCTCGACAGGGAAAATTTTTTAGTGACTATCGAGGTTGAGGGCGCAAAACATATTTATCAATTTCTTCTCGAGAGTTCGGGGAATTTAACCACTAAGCAGCTAAGAGGCAAACGTGAGTTAATACGAGCATTTGGGCGGATAGTCGGTAAAATGCATAAGGCTGGAATTTTACACGGGGACTTGAAAGTGGTCAACGTTCTGGCAAGAAAGGATGAAAGCGGCTGGCGCTTCTTTTTCATCGACAACGAACGGACGAAAAAGTTTTATAGGTTACCGACTTGGCTACGTTTGAAGAATCTTGTTCAGTTAAATATGTTCAGAGATAACATCAGCCGCACCGACCGTTTAAGATTTTTCAAAGCCTATCTTGAAGAAAATGAAAATATTGTGTCGGATCGAAACATCTGGGCCCAAAGAATATTTTCGAAAACTGCTGAGCGATTAAGTGAAATGCTGGCAAGAGGGCGGATAAGCAAATGACAGTTTTTTCTCTTAGCAGATATTAAGTGTTGAAAAAGATGGTTTTAATAGAGCAGAACAAAATTTTATGGATTTTAGAAGATGTAAAAAGCATTCATAAGAGATATTACGGGCCAAGATGGAGTTGGGCAATATGAAGGTAAAACGCGACTTGGGATATTCTAAAGATTACGTCAGAGCCAACTTGCAGTGTCTCTCTGATAAAAGTATAAGTTTAGCCGGCAAATTAGAAATTAGACACACGACAAATGCGGATTGCTTTTGACTTTAATCCAATTATCATAAACAAATATTCCGGTTTTTATGCTTACGGAGCAGGTCTGTTACGAGGCTTCGAAGCTCTTGCAGAAAAGCCAGAGTTCTTGCTTTTTTATTCTCGTCGCTTTTCGAATGAGGCTGGATTCGTAAAAACAGAGATAGGCGATTGGGCCAAGCTTTCAGCCACATCTGTAAAGATGCGATGGCTGGAAGATTTCTGGCGTTACAGCAAGTATCCCAAGCTACAGTTTTTTACCGGTGAATTTGATATATATCATTCAGCCCATCATTTGATGCCACCGACCGGAAATAAGTCTCGTATTCTTACCGTTCATGATTTGAGGCGATATAGAATACCGGAGCTGTATAAGAGGTCAAAATTAGACTTATTTGAATCGGCGCTGAAACGAGCCGACCATTTTATCGCGATTTCAAAAGCGACAAAAAATGACCTTTGCAGTTTATTCGGGATACCAGATAACAAAGTAGATGTTGTTCATCTCGCTTCTCATGCCACGTTCAAATCTATTACAGAACCTGAAAAGAAGGAATCGAAGAAGCAGTTGTCAAAGATTCTGGGAGTTGAATTAGAGAATTATATGTTAACTTTCTCTTCCTCTGACAAACGAAAGAATATTTCGCGTACAATTAATGCTTTTCTCTCGGCAGAAAAACGGTTACCTGACAATTACAAGTTGATTGTTGTTGGAAATTTGCCCAAGAAGGACAAAGAATTTGACTCTATTAATTTCAGCAAACTTGCGGATAATGTCGTTCTCACAGGCCCAGTGGATGATATACAAGACTTGCTAAGCTGCGCGAAATGTTTGGTTTTTGCGAGTCTTTATGAGGGCTTTGGAATACCAATCATTGAGGCCTTTTCCTGCGGTGTGCCTGTAATAACGTCCAATTGCTCTTCTATGCCGGAGGTTGCGGGTGATGCGGCGTTATTGGTCGACCCTTATGATGAGGAATCAATATCGGAGGCGATGGTTTGTATTTGTAATGACGCCCAGATTCGGAGTCGTTTAATCAATTCGGGCACACGAAGATGTAAAGAATTCAACTGGCAAAAGACAGCTTCAAAGACTCTTGAAGTCTACAAAAAACTGCTTCGATGAAGTTGATATTACTTCCGCAAAACTACATAAAGGTTTCTATAGAAAACCCTACATTCGGTTCCGCCCCGGAGCCACAAAAGTGTTTTGTGCAGGAACCAGTTTATGACCGCCTTTATCCTTCCCTTGAAATTTTGGAATTTGAATTGATTGAGCATTTCAACATTTGAAAAACCTGCAAGCTTAGCGACTTGCGCAATACTTTGTTCGGTGAAAGCGGTGTTATGTGTAAAGTCGTCACAGAAATGGCCTTGTGCCATAATGTTGGTCATATTCGGTGTTCGAGCCACCATAAAACCATCATCTGAGAGACTTTTATGCAAAACCCGCAAGGATTTCATGACGTTCTCTTTGGGTATATGCTCCAATACATTCCATAAGAATATAATGTCGTATTGTGTTTTCTGTTTTTCCAGGTAGGTTATTCCGTCGTCAACAATAAACTCTGCGTTTACTTTCGACTTTGCAATAGATATCAAATTTTCATTCTTATCGATGCCGGTTACATTGTCAAAACCCTGTCGTTTCAAAAAAAATACTAAAAATCCCACGCCACAGCCCAAATCCAAAATTTTTCTGTCGCGTGGTACAGCTAAGAGCTGAGACAATTTTTTGCCAAATCCTTTGCATCGTTTTTGATAGGCACTAATGGGCGTAGGCTTATCGCGGAGATAAAACTGGTCATAGCCTGTATATTCGTTATTATTCACTGCGTATCCATGTAAAAAAGAGCTCACTAATTCTTTTATCACAAAGCTTCTTCTGTGAAACTAATTTGCGTGTTCATCAGATTATTGTTTTTCTGCGCTTACGTGACAATTCGGCCTTGGAATAGTAATCAAAGCGTCTCTTCATTTTCTGTATCTCATCGGTGCTGTTAATATCGATGGCCCTTAAAAGTTCGTCCAGCCACTCATTGACTGTTTCGGTTGAAATCCAATTTCGGCACGCCTTTGCAAAGTGGCCGGCCTCAAACATCAATATCTCACGACTTGGTTTGTCGTAAAATTTGGCATGCTGAAAATCCAGAAGGAAGACTTCGTGATTTAGATTTCTCTCACTGAGCATAACAGCCCCACTATTGACATCTATATGGTTACATCCCGCATTGTAAAGACTAACAAATAAAGGGATGGTTCTCATAAATATTTGGTGACGTTCGTTATCTGTCCCTTTGAGCAGTAAGTATTTTACAGGCGAGAGACCAAGCAAATCTTCTGATATGACTACATTGGCTTCAACAAGCCGAAACAGGCTATATATATGTCCGTAACCATAGACCCTTGGGGTGTTGATACCTTTGTCAGCAGCCTTAAGCAGGTTAGCAACTTCGTCCAAGCCGTATTTATGATATTTAAGTCTGTGTTCAAGACGAGGTAAAAGAAATGCTTTTGCCACAAGTGGCCGCCCAGCACCTTCGGAAGGTTCCACACGGAAAACTGCTTTTCTGTCTGTCAGTTTAAAAATTTCAGCTTTGGGAAGCAGCGAGTGATGGGTAATGTTTCTAATGGTTTCCGTTATTGACCGTGCCGCAGGAACCAGACTTTCATCTTTCAGCCACCACTTGACCCTTCTTGAATCTTCATACGTAAATTTCAAGACGGACTTTACTATTCTTCGGTTGCTTAAAAATAACATATAGCTTTAATTGAGCCAACTTTTTTTCTGAAAAATCACCATGCACTGCTGCTCGAACAAATTCAACTTCGGAAACCGTTCGATATGCACAAGCCCAGCCTTTTTTGCCAGGTTAACAATATGAGCAAAACTTACATAATTACCTCTAATCTTTTTGCCAAGTATTTTACGCCAATAATATCTTGGGCAGCTTTTATTGTAAAAACTGAGGGCAACATATTTCTTCGAAACCCGAGCTAATTCCTTTAGTGCATCCAACCGGACCTCGTCGTTTTTCATATGATGAAATAAGCGCATACAAAAACACACGTCTGCTGAGCCGGCATTTAACGGTATCGCCGAAATGTCGGCCTGAAGTAATTTGACATTTTTTGAAGTTCCAAATCGCTCTTCGGTAGCAATGAGCATATTTTCGGAATAATCGGCCATGATCAACTTTTCAGCTTTTGAAAAAATATGGAAGAATCTACCATTACCGCAGGGAATATCAACTATGTGAGCATGGCTGCCAACCATATCAAAGAGCCGTTGAGCAAATGCCTTTTCAGACTTGTCAAGTCTCCTCATCCTACGTTTTTGAGTAAATCTTCTCTGTTCATAATCTCTAGCATTTTCTCTCGTGACCTCATTTGCCGTAACCGTGTTTTCAGGTAGATGGATATCTTTTTCAAACATTTTCTTATTAAAAAAACCTAACTCTTTGAACAGGCCGAAACCATAGAAAGCAAGTATTACATACAATTTGCCGCATTTAAGGCTGATTCTCATTATTATTTATGTTATAAAGCAATTTTGCCATGTTTCTACGGATCCCACGAACCATCCGAAAGCAAAGCCTGAAGCAAGAGAGAAAACATTATTCTCACAGCAGCATTCCATACCAAAAGTCGTCAGAGTGAACGAAAGTCACACATTAGGCAGGTGCGCTGTTTTCTTCTCATATTTTCGAGGCGTTTTCTTTATCTCCTGAATCTTTGGACGGAGGCCGCTCAACGGTCTTGGCCTGCCGTAAACCATTTAAAGTATAACTTTTCCAGGCGAAAAAAGCTCCGAGCAAATGGGCACATTTGTTACTCACACTAATACACCCCCTTTGCTTAGCAGTGCGTCAAAGTAAGCAATCGTTTTCTTCAAACCTTCCTCCAAAGACACTGTTGGCTGCCAGTTAAGTTTTTCCTTTGCCAGAGTAATATCAGGACAACGTCGCGCAGGGTCATCGAAAGGCAGAGGGGCATACTCCAATTTCGAACGCGAACCGGTCAGGTCGATGATTTTGTCGGCCAATACAAGAATGCTTATTTCGTTCGAGCTGCCGAGATTTACCGGGCCGGTAAAATCATCCGGTGAATCCATAAACCGAATGAATGCATCTATCATATCATCAACATAACAAAAGGAACGAGTTTGACTGCCGGCCCCATAAATAGTTATAGGTTCATTTCTAAGCGCCTGTAGTACAAAGTTCGATACCACACGGCCGTCATTAAGGTGCATTCGGGGGCCATACGTATTGAAAATACGGGCCACTTTTATTCGCAGTCTGTGCTGCCGGTAATAATCGAAAAACAGGGTTTCGGCACAACGTTTCCCCTCATCATAACAGGAGCGCACGCCGACGCAATTTACATAACCCAGGTAGCTTTCTGATTGCGGATGAACCTTGGGGTCACCGTAGACCTCGCTGGTGGAGGCCTGAAATATCTTTGCCTTTATCCTCTTGGCTAATCCAAGTACATTGATTGCACCATGAACACTGGTCTTAGTCGTTTGTACAGGGTCAAACTGGTAATGAACAGGGGACGCAGGACAAGCAAGATTGTATATTTTGTCCACCTCGACATAAAGCGGAAAGGTTATATCATGCCGCATTGCTTCGAAGTTAGGATTATCAATGAGATGGGCGATATTGTTCTTTCTTCCGGTGAAGTAATTGTCAACGCTAAGCACATCATGGCCTGCTTCCAACAGTCTCTCACAAAGATGCGAGCCAAGGAATCCCGCTCCACCTGTTACCAGAATTCTATTCATTGTTTCGCTCCACACTATTTCTTTTAAGCCTTTAAAAAGTACTGTACGAATAGTAACGGCGTACAGCAAACATTCTTTTTCACCCAAAAACCTGCCTTTTTCCCTTATCCACTATTACTGCCGGCCAACCCGCAGCCTCAGGTTCGTTACACGGGTGTTTGTAAAGCCAACATCAGACATTATCATTGAATAAAATCAGCCTGCAGACAACTTATCAGCAGCACTTTTTTGGAACTTCGGTCAGCAGTAATTCTACAAGACAAATTTTCGGATTCAAGAAAAAAATTTGATTATTAGTTCAAGAGCCCTATAATTATACCTTAAAAATTGTACAGTCAGGAGATTAAGTCAGATGGCCGAAAGGAACGAACCTGTCGTAACTATTTGTATACCTCATTGGCAGGTAAAGGAATTAGTTGCCCTCTGCCTCAGGGCGATTCGAAAATATACCAAAGCCGTACCCATTGAAGTTATTGTAGTAGACAACGGGTCAGAGGACGAATCATTAGACTATTTGCGCAGTCTGTCGTGGATAACGCTGATTGAACGTGGGAAAGAAACGCCGCAAAATTGGGTCAAGGCATTTATTACAGCCCTTGACCTGGGTTTTAAGAATAGCCAGAGCCGGTACTTCCTCATTATGCATACTGATACCATCGTTAAGCATCCGAACTGGCTGCAACGCCTTATGTTACCGCTCGATACCGATGCCAACTGTGCTGCGGTGGGTGCCTGGAAGCTGGAGATGCGAAGCCCTTTGTATGAATTCACGAAGAAGATTACCGATACAAAGAAAGCCAAGCTGTGGCTGTGCCGCACTATTCTCCGAGACCCCACCGACCGCCAACTCAAGCGCGAATTATGCCCGCGCGATTATTGTGTAATTTATCGTTCGGAGCCGATAAGAAATAACGGGCTTCGGTTCAATTGCGGTGGACGCTGGGAAGGCTACACGGCGGGAGAACAAATGTACTATCAACTCAAGGAACATGGCTACCGAGCTGAAGTTATACCCACCGCCGAGATGATGCAATATATGGAGCATATTGCACATGCGACAGGTGGATTGCGGCCACGGCAAAGACGTCTCGACCACTTGCATTCCCAGAAAAAAGCTGAGCGCAGACTGCGGCGGCTTTTCAAATCAGACCTGGCAAAAAGCTTGGCTGATGATACATTGGACCAATGATTCTATGTGGGTACGAGCAGAGACTGGAAACGAAACCCGACGCTGCCTACATGCCCGTTTGCACAGATTGTTGATTGTAATTGGCATTAGTCAAGCTTGACCGCGATTTCCGTACATCGAATCATAATACTTCTGATACTGGCCGGAGACCACGTTGGCAAGCCACTTTTGATTTTGTACATACCAGTCTATGGTGTTTTCAATGCCCTGCTCAAAACTGACCGACGGCCTCCAGTTAAGGTCGCTGATTATCCTGCCTGCATCGATGGCGTATCGTCTATCATGCCCCGGCCTGTCGGTGACATGTTTAATCAGTGATTTTGGTTTTCCGAGTCTTTTCAGTATCAGGTCAATGACTTCCAGATTTGCCTTTTCGTTACAGCCCCCGATGTTATAAATCCCGCCTGGCGGCGCTTTTTGTAAAATTTGCCATATCGCGGTGCAATGGTCATATACATAAAGCCAATCCCGCACATACAGGCCGTCACCATAAACGGGTAATTCTTTATCATTGAGAGCATTATTAATCATAAGCGGAATCAGCTTTTCCGGGAATTGGTACGGCCCATAGTTGTTGGAGCATCTTGTGATATTATATTTTACACCCCAGGTATGCCCAAATGCCTTAACCAGCAGGTCAGCAGCGGCTTTACTGGTCGAATAAGGGGAATTGGGACTTAGTGGTGTTTCTTCAGTGAACTTGCCCTCCTGTCCGAGAGCACCATACACTTCATCCGTCGAGACCTGAACAAACCGCTCCAACTTCTTATCACGGGCCGCTTCCAGCAGCGTTAATGTGCCGGTGACATTTGTTTCGATAAAAATCTTCGGCTCGTTAATTGAACGGTCTACATGGCTCTCGGCGGCGAAATTGATAATCGTATCTATCCGGTGCTGCTCGATGATTTTTCCTATCAGGGAGCCATCACAAATGTCGCCCTTGACAAATTTGTGATTGGGATTGTCCAAAAATCCTGTGAGATTTTCGAGATTGCCGGCGTAGGTAAGCTTATCGAGATTAACGATGAAACAATCCGGATGCTCCGAAAGCACGAAACGAACAAAGTTACTTCCTATAAATCCCGCACCACCTGTAACGAGAAGCCTGCTCATAACTGTTTCAGTCCCCTCAAAAAACGTTCCAACGGCATCTGCCAAGGCTCGATTGGCTCACCCAGCAGAGCCTTAATCTTGCTGCAATCGAACCGGCTGTTTAATGGCCTTTCAGCGGCAGTGACAAAATCGCCGGTTTTGCACGGCAACAGGTTAACATCGAACGAGAGCTTGTCAAATATAAACTTTGCCATTTCGTAGCGGCTGACATAGCCGACACTCGCAAAATGAAATGTGCCCTCCGGCTTCTTTGACAGCAATTTGCAAATTACCCCGGCGACTTCGGTTGTCGCTGTCGGCGAACCTACCTGGTCGTCTACAACTTTTAAGGTTTTATCAGCTTTCGCAAGCTTGATTACTTTGGTTACAAAGTTGCTGTCGGCAAAACCGTAAGTCCATTCCAGACGTATTATGCAATGCCTGCAGCCGCTTTCGGCCAGCAGTTTTTCGCCTGCCAACTTTGATTTGCCGTACTCGTTAATAGGATTTGGAAGGTCGGTCTCGACATAGGGCATACTCAACCGGCCATCAAAGACAAAATCCGTACTGACGTGCAAAAGCCATTTATCCGCATCTTTTACGATAGCACCGAGCCGCCCTACCGCCTCAGCGTTGACCTGATATGCCAGCTCGGCTTCGCTCTCGGCGCCCTCGACATTTGTATAAGCTGCACAATTTATGATTGTGTCCGCAGCAGCGACAGCTTGTTTTAAATGTTGAGGGTTTCTTATATCAAATTCGGGTAAATCGAATACCTTGACATCAAAGCCCTGCTGCTCGCAGAGACGGGCCAGGTCGGTGCCAAGCATTCCCCTGCCGCCAAGAATGGCAATCCTTGTATCATTAATTGCCATCACGGTCTCCGAAAATGCGGCAACTTGTCAGATGGGAGGTCTTTAAGTCTGGAATAGTTTGTATCTTTGGGCGATAAGACGGGCTGCTTTATCGGCCAGTCGATGTTAATATCCGGGTCGTTCCAGATGATGCCATTTTCAGTTGCCGGATTATAGAAATCAGTGCACTTGTATGAAAAAACCGCCGTCTCACTTGTAGCACAATACCCATGAGCAAAACCGGGGGGAATATACATCTGCCTGTGGTTCGCATCGGAAAGTACCTCACTGACCCACTGACCAAAAGTCGGAGAACCTACGCAAATATCGACAACAACATCCACAACCCGGCCTGATAAAACCTGAACCAATTTTCCTTGTGATTGAGGGTATTGAAAATGTAAGCCGCGTAAAACACCTTTCTTTGAGAATGAGACGTTGTCCTGCACAAAGGGGCCTTTGATACCTGCGTTCTCGTAACGCGTGCTGTTCCAAGTCTCTAAAAAGAACCCTCTCTCGTCAGAAAACACATCCGGTTCCAATACGAGTACTCCCGGTAGTTTCGTCCCTTTAGCATTCATTTTATACTGATATCTCTACTAATATCTCTTTTTTCATTGCAGCGGCTCCTTATTTTCATACAAACGAGATCCTTCGCTGCGCTCAGGGTGACAAGCGGGTCATTCCGGAGGCTCCTTTACGATTAATTCATTGGCTCTATCGAGTGATTCAAATGTTCCGGCATCCGTCCACCAGCCTTCGAGTATATCATAAGCCAACCGGCTTTTTGCAATATAGGCATTATTAACATCAGTGATTTCAAGCTCGCCACGAGCAGATGGTTTGAGCTCTCGTATAATATCAAAGACTGATGCATCATAAAAATATATGCCGATTATGGCATAATCCGACTTCGGTTTTTTCGGTTTTTCTTCGATAGCAATAATCTTGTCACCGGATACCTGGGCAACGCCGAATCGCTGAGGATTTGACACCTGCTTTAGCATGACCCTGGCGCCGGTTTTCTGGGAGATGAACCTCTCGGCGTATTCTTTCAAACTGGCTTTGAAAATATTATCGCCAAGTATGACCACGATGGGCCGTCCCCGTGCGAAATTCTCAGCCAGTCCCAGGGCCTGCGCAATTCCGCCGGCCTCATCCTGTACTTTGTATGTGAAACGACACGAAAACTGTTTTCCGGAGCCGAGCAGACTCACAACGTCACCCATGTGCTCAATGCCTGTTACAATTAGTATTTCCTGGATGCCAATCGAGGTCATTTTCTCAATCGGGTAATAAATCATAGGTTTTTGCCCAACAGGCAGCAGATGCTTATTCGTGACCTTTGTCAGCGGCATAAGGCGAGACCCTGTCCCGCCTGCAAGGATGACACCTCCTAAATCCATATTCAACTCCCAGGCCAGGTTAAATGATATTTTGTTAAATAAACGGCTATTACTATTCTATATTTACTCAAAACTTCTAACAAAATGATAGTGCCCAGGTTTGTCATTGCGAGCGAAGCGAAGCAATCTCGATTCTTAAGCTTGAGATTGCCGCGTCGGCCTTCGGCCTCCTCGCAATGACATTTCCAAGTGCTTTTTCATTTTGTTATATGCTCTCAAAACTGCCTCAGAAATCGCAGGTCGTTTTCAAAAAACAGGCGAATATCGGTAATGGAGTGTTTTCTCATAGCAAGCCGTTCTATCCCGAAACCGAACGCCCAGCCTGTATATTTCTCGCTGTCTATGCCAACCGCATCAAAGACATTCGGGTCGACCATACCACAGCCACCCATTTCGACCCAGCTTTCTTTGCCGCTCTTATCGGCTAACAATAAATCAACCTCGGCACTTGGCTCGGTGAACGGGAAAAAGCTCGGACGAAACCGCCATTTCGTATCTTGGCCAAAAAAGGCATGGATGAACTGCTCAATAGTAGTTTTCATATCCACCATACTGACACCTTCATCGACAACAAGTGCCTCGAGCTGATGGAACATATACATATGAGTCGCATCGACGGTGTCCGGCCTATAGACACGTCCCGGAGCAACAACTCGAATGGGCGGCTTGGTGTTCTCCATAACGCGAATCTGGACGGGGGATGTATGGCTGCGCAAAAGCGCGTTGTCACCAATATAAAAACAGTCAAAGGGGTCCCTCGCCGGGTGGTCCGCGTTAATATTCAGTGCTTCAAAATTGTGCCACTCGTCTTCAACTTCCGGGCCATAGGCCACAGCGAAGCCCATTCTGCCAAATATTTCGAGCAGCTCACTTAAGGTCTGCATAATCACGTGCGTTTTGCCGATATCGACGGGTATGCCCGGCAGAGTAACGTCAATGAATTCTGTCATTTGCTGCTGAGATTGCAGCAGAGTTTTTTTTCGCTGCTCAAACGCCGCCGTCACCTCTTTTTTGATTTTGTTTGCAAGCTGTCCTGCCTGGGGTTTTTGCTCGGGGGGGAGCTTTCCTATCCGGCTGAGCATTTGTATGATTTGGCCTTTTCGACCAATGTATTTTATGCGGTACTCTTCCAGAGCCTTCAGGTCGGAGATTTCTTCCAACTCAGCAAGCGCGTCTTTTCCGATTTTTTCGAATTGCTCAAGCATCCGGAGTATATTGCATTTACACGGTGATTGAGTCAGGGGCGCATTTCAGGATTTTTGCAGCCCTGTGGCCTCAACAACAGCATCAAAACCTTTTTGGTCATCAACAGCGATTTCACTGAGCATTTTTCGATTCAAAGCAATATTAGCTTTCTTGAGACCGTTTATAAACTCGCCATATCTTATGCCCCGCTGCCGGCAGGCTGCACTTAGTCGTATAATCCACAAGCCACGGAAGTCCCGTTTTCGTCGTTTTCGGTCAATCCGCGCATTGACGCCCGCTCGGACAGTCGCTTCCTTTGCCTGGCGATACAGATGGCCTCTGGAACGGCGATATCCTTTAGTGGCTTTCAGGATTCTTTTTTTTGCCTGATGTCTTGCAGCGCCTTTTCTAACTCTTGGCATCTTTGCTAACCTGCTTTCACTTATTGTCAAAAGGGTTTTATATTTTCAGTATCTATTTGCCGAGTTTGGCCTTGATTGTCCGAGCGGACGCGCCGGTCACGATAGAGGAGCTGTCGATCCGCCTTCTGCGTTTAGCGTTCTTGCCGCTCATAAGGTGACCGCCGCAGGAACGCCTGTATTTGACCTTGCCACTCGCGGTAATTTTGACTCTTTTGCTTAAACCCTTATGGGTCTTCTGTTTCGGCATTGAGATAATTCCTTAAAATACTCAGTCCACTGGAAAGTATAAAACCGTAAAAATACGGTATTTGTAGGCGTAGGTCAACACCATAGTGTGCAAATTCTGTGAAAAATTGAAAAATGAACCTGCTATCTTCGAATTACATCCCCATAAGCCCTAAGTGCACAAGCCAGAAGTGCATAAGCGACGACCGGCACATTATGCGATTAACGTTATCTCTACAATACGCTTCGGAAGATACGACTCGCAACTCACGAGATACCCATTATTTAGGCACAAGCAATAAGGTCATCCGCCTGCCGGACATCCTGCTTGGCAGTTCGATTTTCGCCATATCTTGCAGCAATTCGGCAATTTCCTCGTATATCTTGTAACCCAGCTCACGGTGCAGCATCTGGCGTCCGCGGAAGAACATTGTGAATTGTACCTTGTGGCCCTTTCCGAGAAATTCACGGGCGTGATTGAGCTTAATATCCAGGTCGTGTTTGTCGGTTTCGGGCCTGAGTCTGATCTCCTTCAGGGTTGTAGTATGGTGCTCGTGTTTTTTATGGGCCTCGCGAACTTTGCGTTTCTGCTGATACTGCCACTTGCCGTAATCCATAATCCGACAAACGGGCGGGGCACTGGTGGGTGCTACTTCCACAAGGTCCAGGCCGGCCTCGCGTGCCCTGCTCATCGCCTCATTTCTGGCCACGACTCCTATTTGATTGTTTCCTTCGTCAATCAGCCGAACTGTTTCGGCTTTTATTCCCCCATTCACCTTTAATCCTCGTTTACTGATTGTATACCACCTTACCTTTCTTCAAAAATTGTGTTTCGTAATTCGATTGACGGTTCATAGCCACGAGCCATGAATCATAACGCTAAATCAATTTTTTATCGGCAATTTTCTGTTTTGCCATTCCTAAAAACTTATCAATCTCCATTGTTTTGGTTTCTTTATCTGCACGTATTCTCACATTGACGGTATTGGACTGAGCCTCTTTAGGCCCAACTACCAACATATAGGGGAGCTTTTCGCTATGGGCTTTTGCAATTTTAGCATTTACTTTTTCGTCCGTCAAATCACAACTGCAGCGAAGGTGCGCATCTTTGAGCTTCTGATGAACAACTTTGGCATAATCATTCGTTTTTTCACTTATCGTCAGAACTCTGACCTGCTCCGGCGCCAGCCATAGAGGCAAATTGGCGGCATAGTGCTCTATCAGAATACCGATAAAGCGCTCAAAAGAACCGAGAACCGCCCTGTGAATCATAACGGGCGTCTTTTCGGTGTTATCTTTGTCCGTGTAGACCAGGCCGAAACGCTGCGGCATAGAAAAATCCAGTTGAATCGTACCCAATTGCCACGACCTTTTCAGGCAATCTTTGATGTGAAAATCTATTTTCGGCCCGTAAAAGGCACCATCACCTTCGTTGATTTTGTACTCGATATTCTTATGTTCGAGCGCGTTTTTGAGGGCGGTTGTAGCAGTTTCCCAAATTTCGTCCGAGCCTATATGTTTTTCGGGTTTAGTGGACAGTTCGATGTGAAAATCTTCAAAGCCAAAGGCTTTATATATCTCGAAAGTAAGGTCAATAACACCTATTATTTCGGATTCTATCTGCTCGGGCGTGCAGTAGATATGGGCGTCGTCCTGGGTGAATTGTCTTACCCTGAAAAGACCGTGCATAACACCACTGGCCTCATGTCGATGGACCAGACCCAGCTCTGCCACACGTAATGGAAATTCGCGATACGAATGCTGCCTGGTTTTATAAATCAGGCATCCGCCGGGACAATTCATCGGCTTTATCGCATAGCTGACATCGTCGAAACTGGTAAAGTACATATTCTCCTTGTAATTGTCCCAATGGCCGCTCTTGTGCCAAAGCTCTTCGTTGAGAATGATGGGCGTTTGGATTTCCTGATAATTATATTTGTCGTGAACACCTCGCCAGAAGTCTACTATGGCATTCCAGATAATCATTCCTTTGGCGTGGATAAAAGCAAATCCGGGCCCGGCCTCGTTGAAACTAAACAAATCCAACTGTTTGCCCAATACACGGTGGTCGCGTCTCTTTGCCTCCTCCAATCTTGACAGATAATCGTCCAGCTCTTTTTTTGTCGGCCAAGCAGTACCATAAATCCGCTGGAGCATTTTTTGAGTGGGGTCGCCGTGCCAATAGGCGCCGGCTACGGACATGACCTTAAAGCTTCCGGCCTTGCCGGTGCTTGGCAGATGCGGGCCGCGGCACAAATCCTCAAAGCCATCTCCATGTGAGTAGAAACTGATGGTGTCACTGTCGGCGCGATTAATATTGTCAATTTTATATTTATCGCCGGCCAGCTTGTTCAGCGCTTCGGATTTGCTCATTTCACTGCGAACAATTGGCTTGTCCGCCCTAACGATTTCTCGCATCTTTTCTTCTATGCGTTGGAAATCGTCCGGGCGAATCGCCTCATCCAGGTCAATGTCATAGTAAAATCCGTCCTCAATGGTCGGGCCGTAAACCAGCTTTGTATCCGGCCAAATGGTGCATATCGCCTCAGCCATTATGTGCGCGCAGCTATGGCGCAAAATATCAAGACCTTCGTCATCTTTGGGTGTGATGATTTTGACAGATGCGTCGGCTGTTATAGACGCGGATAAATCTACTAATTGCCCGTCCAATTCCGCTGCAACGGCTGCCTTTGCGAGTCCTGGTCCAATCTGCTCAGCCAATTCTTTTAGAGTCGCGCCGTCCCTAACCTCTAATGTGCTGCCGTCGGGCAGTGTTACTTTTACCATAAATCTATCCGCTAAAACCAACCCCTTCTGTTTGCGTATGAAAAAAACTGTTCAGGCACAATTGCTGTCCCAATAATTATCAGAATTTGGCCCAATTTTCACTATTTTAACCGGAAAAATTAGCTCCGTCAATATAATTTATCGCCGATTTAGGTGTTGCCGTATACTTTTTTTGTAAATATAATACAGCGGTTTCCAATATTTGTCATTGCGAGTGATTATATGGAAACATTGGCAATTATAAAATTTTTTTCGACAATTTTGGGCCGCTTGTTTCCGGCAGTGGCAAGTACGGCCTCCCCTGTCGAATCATTGTCTTTCAATCCGATTAAACTTGTCGTGCTCTGCGGGTGGGTGTATCTGTGCTTTTACTTTGTCCAACAGGTCCAGTACAGCCTGTTAGTGCCGCCGAAATATAAAACAATAGCCAAGTTATCCGCCCTTTTTGTGGGACCGATACTCTTTTTTGTACTGTTAATAGTGGATATACACCGCCAAGTCTCCTCTGAAGGTCACAAAAACATCTCGGAGGTAATAAAGCAGCGGTTTCGAAATGCCTTTGCAAGCAGAAGCCCTTTAGGTTTTATCCGGGCCAAAGAGGAACCGGCGATAAAATTGCTTGATTCATCCGGCACCGAGCTTAAACAGATATACGGTCACGGTAAAAGCAGGCGGGAGGACCGCCACATTCTTGACTTTACTGAGCACATTATCTTCGACGCTCTCCAGGAGCAGGCCAGCGATATTCTTATCGACCCGAAGAACGACTCGACCTACACAATCAGGTTCCGAGTGGATGGTGTACTTAGAATAGTTGAGCAGATAGATGCCGGCAAATGCCAGGCGGTCATCAACAGCATCAAAGCCGTCTCAAATATGGACATTTCGGAAAAACGCAGGCCCCAGGACGGCGCTTTTATAGCCCAAACCGCCGACGGCACGGCCTCCTTTAGAGTTGCAAGTGCCGGCGTCGTGAACGGCGAAAAATTGTCGGTAAGGGTACTGAGCCAGAAAGCTGGCATGTATACACTCGACAATATCGGATTTTCGGACAAACACAGGGCAATCATCAGAGGAGAAATTACCAAGCCTTCCGGTATGATACTTATGTGCGGACCTACAGGCAGCGGCAAGACGACAAGCCTGTATGCGATGCTCAACGAAATCGACCTTTATACGCGCAACGTTATCACAGTAGAAGACCCTATCGAATGTGTGCTGCCGAACGCAAGCCAGATAGAAGTAAATCCGAAGGCCGGTATCACCTTTGCAAAATCCCTGCGGAGTATCTTAAGACAGGACCCGGATGTTATCAGTGTGGGTGAAATACGGGACGAGGAAACCGCCGAGATTGCCCTTCGAGCGTCTCAAACCGGCCATCTTGTCTTTGCAACAATCCACAGTTACAGCAACGAATCAGCAATGGTTCGGCTGCTGGATTTGGGAGTGACATCAGTGTTGATATCATCAGGTCTGGACCTTGTCATTTCCCAGCGATTGCTTCGCCAGCTTTGCACGGACTGCAAGAGGCCCGCGCAGCTTACTCAAAAACAAATCGACGATTTCCATAGAAAAAAAATAGATTACAGACATCTCTTCCGAGCGGTCGGATGCGAACAATGCCACGGGACAGGTTATCTTGGAAGGACCGCAATTTTCGATATGCTGGTCGTCGATAACAAATTAAAAGCCAGTATTGTCAGCAGCGACTCGTGGATAAATGAGCTGAGGCAAGCAGGCGACGAGCAGGGAATATCCTACCTGCGAAAACAGGGACTGAAAATGGTACTGTCCGGGGTAACAAGCCTCGAAGAGTTAAAAAGAGTCGTAGGATAACAAGTTATGGTATTCTGGATAGGGATATTGTTCGGATTCCTTTTCGTATGGGTGGCAGTCAAATCGGGCTTTTACGAGACCTGGATTCTGCTTTTCAATATCGTAATCGCAGTCTATTTAGCGGTTTTTTTGGGGCCGGTCATTGCAAATATTGTCCCCGTAGCACACGGATCGGCATATAATACTGCTTTGTGCATGATAATTTCGGGAGCAGGGGCGTTTTTGATTCTGTACGGCATATCCTATACATTGTTTACGGGGCAATTCAGTGTGCCATTTACAAAAACAATTGATACCTGTGTCGCCGGCTTTTTCGGGTTTCTGACCGGCCTCCTGGTTTGGTTTTTTTTGAGTCTGTTAATTAGCATAACGCCGATTTCTCAACATACGTTCGTAAGTGACCTTGACTTTGCCGGTTCATTTAAGCAAACGGGACTTCCATACATATCGCGGTGGTGTAATTTAGTTAATTCGATAGTGGCTTCTAAAGACAGTAATAAAACCAGCGAAGATATGATTAGTACGCTGTTGAAAAATTCCGAACCGAAAATCCCATCTGAACCGAACGACCTGAGAATATAACTACTCAATGCTCCATCGCCATAGCTTTGGAGCGTCGGCAACTTCCGCTGCTGAGCCTATTCACTAATCCCAATAGAAAAAGGCCGAGTTGTGAAAGCCTCGGCCTTTTTGCTTATGTTAAAATAAACAGTAGATTTAGAATTTGTACTTCAGACCCAGGTTGACCCATGTTTCATCTTCATCATTGACAGAATCATCCATTGAGACCTGGCAGTAGAGTCCCGGAGTGAAGCTCAAATTGTTGCCAAGGTCAAAGTCTGTTTCAACACCAAAGACGATGTTTGACCAATCATGGTCCACACCTGTGCTGCCTGGGCGTGGGTCAACCCCATCATTGTAGACGAGCTCTGTGTGGAGTCTTAGGACCTGCTCATCAGTATCAGGCAGAATGCCCGGCACGGACAGGCCGTAGTCAAGCATGAAGACGTGTGCAAAACCAGAGGCCTCATTAGCCAGGCTGTCGCTGTTGTAGGGCCACAGTTTGATGAGAACATAGCTGGGAACCAAACCTTTAACAGGTATAACATTCGGCCAGGAAAGAACCCAGTGTAGTTCCGATATGTCTGTGCTGCTCGTGGTGTGACTGCTGCTGTCCGGGTAATTATACTGGACATAAGCCATTCTCCAGTTGGTCGCATAGACTTCGTCTTCAAAGAGTTTGTTACCATAATACACCATGTAATCCCAGCGTTCACCGTCTTCATATCCGGATGCATTTGCCCTGTGCCCCGTGATGCTGACCCCAAAGCCTGAGCCAAACAAATCCAGGTCTATGGACGGCTGTATCGCACTCTTGTCACCGTACACATCGAATCCACGCCAGATGTACTTACTCTGAAACGTTAAGTCAATCACCCCGTGCAGCTCTCCTACCTGGGCCTGTGCCAGTCCTGCACTCATTACCGAACACAGGACAGCCATTAAAATCAGTCTCTTCATATTAATCTCCTTAAAAAGTACTCTTTTTAACACTCAACCCAAACGTTATATCTATAAACCCCAAGATTGTCCTACCATTTACCAGTTTTCCTCATTTCCGCCTTCGGCAGCTTTTCAAGGTCTTTGAGATACTTATTCATTTCTTCTTCCGGCAGTTCATAATCAACGAGCTTACCGGACAAATAAGCATCATAGCCCGTAAGGTCCATAAGTCCGTGCCCGCTGTAGTTGAAAAGTATAACCTTTTCTTTACCTTCTTCCTTTGCTTTCTTTGCCTCCTCGATTACGGCAGCAATGGCCTGGCTGGTTTCCGGAGCAGTGATAAATCCTTCAGTTCCGGCCCAAGTTAACGCTGCTTGATAGGACTCAATTTGATGGTATGCCCTCGGTTCCAACAAACCTTCCACAATAGCCTGGCAAACCAGCGGTGCCATGCCATGGTACCGCAGCCCTCCGGCGTGAATTGGAGGAGGAATAAAGGCATGGCCAAGTGTGTACATCGCCAAAAGTGGTGTTGTACAGGCCGTGTCTCCAAAATCATAAGCAAAAGGTGCACGGGTCATAGTTGGACAGGCCGTCGGTTCAACCGGAATGATTGTAATGTCGGCACCATTGATTTTATCGGCAACAAACGGGAAAGACAAACCTGCAAAATTGCTGCCGCCGCCGGCACAACCAATTACTATATCAGGTTTTTCGCCGACTTTTTCCAGTTGCTTCTTTGCTTCGAGGCCTATTATTGTCTGATGGAGCAGTACATGATTTAGCACGCTTCCAAGAGAATAACGTGTCTTGCCGGTTTTATCGGTTACCGCTTCCTCAATGGCTTCGCTGATGGCAATTCCAAGACTGCCCGGAGTATCGGGCATTTCCTCTAACACTTTTCTTCCGGCATTTGTTTCAGAACTTGGACTTGCAACACAGTTTGCCCCCCAGACCTGCATCATTGTTTTTCTGAATGGTTTCTGGTCGAAACTGATTCTGACCATGAAGACTTTGCATTCGAGACCTAACAATTTGCACGCAAAGGCAAGGGCGCTGCCCCACTGACCGGCTCCCGTTTCGGTGGTTAGCTTCTCTATACCAAACTCTTTATTGTACCATGCTTGAGCAACCGCTGTGTTCGGCTTATGGCTTCCCGGCGGGCTGGTACTTTCATCCTTGTAGTATATGCGTGCAGGCGTATCAAGGTATTTTTCCAGATATACAGCTCTTCGCAACGGTGCTGGTCGCCAGCGATAAAGTATGTTCAGGATTTCCTCCGGGATATCAATCCATCTTTCAGAGCTTACCTCCTGCTCAATCAAATTCATCGGAAACACAGGCGCAAGCATATCCGGCGAAATGGGTTTCCCATCCGGCCCAAGCGGTGGAAGAACCGGATTAGGCAGATCCGCCCCCAGGTTATACCACTGCCGAGGAATGTCACTTTCACTAAGTAAAATCTTTTGTTCCATTATTATACTCCTAAACTATTCCATAGCTTCTTTAAAGCATAAAAATGGTATCTATACAACATAGATTTAAATATGTCAAGGGACTTAGAAAAAAAAATTTATTCCTTCTTTACATCACATCAAGACCGGTTCCGGCTGTATAAACCGCCTTTATGGACACCGTATAAGACACTCTGAGAGGAACTGCGAGTTCCGGCATTTCCGGGGAAATACAAATATAATTGCACTTTAGAAGCAAATGGAACAATAAAACCCGCGACCTGGAACCTCACATTTAATTTCTGAGCCTGCAAAGGATATCCCAATATGCCCCACGTTGGCCTTTTCCAATTGCCTCGACAAGTTGGATATTATCGCTGTAATTGTGGTCGGTGGGCATTATGCTCTCATCCTCAGGAGCTACTTCTTCCCTGGGCTCAAAGAATCTCTTGTCACCGGCAATCAGTTCTTTTACGAGTTTTGCCGGTTGTGGACCCAAGGCATTTGCAATGTAAAAAGTAGGCTTGAAAAAGTCGACCGGCCCGGAGTATTTTCGACGGATATTGGGATTTTTTTCAGGTGTGCCTTCCTTTGCCGCCAAGTCCGCCATTGGGGTACCGGGATAAATTCTGATGCCAAGCGGGGCGCCGGCACAATCAGGATTGGCCTGCTTGATAAAATCGATTGTTTGTGATACCGTCTCGGCTGTTTCGCCGGGTCCGCCCAATAACAGGTCTATCATAATCCTTATTCCGTTCTCACGGCACAAACGTATGGCCGACGCCATGTCTTCTTTAACATGTCTTTTATGATAAGTCTTCAACATTGAAAGGCAGGCAGAATCGCCCGTGAAGTTAATACCGACACAGCCGGCTTGTTTCATAACCCGGGCCAGCTCCGCATCAAACGGGACAACCGCCATATACGTGTACCATCGAATTTTGTCCCCGAGTGAGCGGCGATTGAACTCCCGGCAAACGTCATACGCGTGTCTGCTCGGAATGTTGAACTCAGAGTCGCATATATGCAGCACTTCCACTCCCTGATTTATCAGCGACTGGACCTCGTCGGCAACATCCACAGGATTCCGCAGCCGCAGTGCCGAACCCTTGGCCACCGGATCGGCGCAGTAAAGACAATGACGGTTACAGCCTCGTTTTGTCTCCAGGCCACACTGTCCTCCTTTTTTGAAATAGGCCTGATTATCAATCGCATCGCGGTCTGTAGACAAAAACAGGAACTCCGGCCAGGCAGGTCGATTACTGTGATACTTTCCATCAGTATGCCATATCAGTCCTTCTACCTTCTCATAATGTCTCAAGTGCCGCAGTTCCTTGTAGAGCGAAACTATCGCCTGCTCACCGTCACCGCGTATGCCGAAGTCAGCACCTGTATACTCAATAATTCGCTGAGCAAAAAGCGAAAAGCCGATACCGCCGATTAAAATGGGACTATCTGTCATAGTTCGTATCTTATTGACCCTCTTCACTAAGTCAGGGACAAACCATTTCGCACTGGGCCAGAAACAATCGTCAGTGTTGCGAAACGAGAGGCCGACTAATTTCGGACTGTGGCCGGCAAAGTAATTCTTTAAGGTCTTATCCGGATTATCCGAGAGGCACAGGTCGACCACATCCGCGTCGAAGCCGGCAGTTTTAACAGCCCCCGCAATATAGTCCAAACCTATCGGAGCTATGGGAGGCACCATTGTATTAGTATTAATTAAAGTCAGCATCGATATCTATAGTAGCTAAATTAGATGATTAATTCAAGCCCCTACGCTATATTTGGTGTTTAAGGATACCCAATTACGGTGTAACTTTGACTGACAATTTGTTAGTAATCTCAAACTCATACTTTCTACCTGCCCGACCTTCCGCCCCATTTGTCTATAACTTTGATTATATCCTTGGCCTCGAATTGACTTCCGTCAGTCAATTGGCCGGTGATTGTCAGTTCGACTCATGTTTAATATAGTCCTCGAAAAGAACGGAGAGGTAACCGATGCCACCCCACAATTCTAACGGTATCGGTGCCGTAGAAATATTGGCAGGTCTTTAGCCGGCCGACAACCTGCAATTCAACTTTGTCATTATCGGGGACAGCCTCCATCAACTCGGACTTATCAAAGAAAGCAAGAATGCTCGTCTGCCGAGCGCCGCGTCTTCGAGACTGAAAAATATATTGATGGAGCGCTTCGACGCCGCTGGGATAAAGCAGAAGTGGCTTGTCGGTATCGATTTGTCTTTTCGTAATACCTTCTATGTTAGCGTTTATTGCGCAGCTGCTGATCGTGGCACAAGCACCATGACAGTGGATTCCTGCGCCGCCGTTCCCGGTGATGGTAGAGTTAATTATCGTGGGTGATTTGAAGCTACCGCTGCAATATATTCCAGCCCCAGAATTTCCTTTGATCGCACAGTTTATTATTGTGGGTGTGCTCGTGAAGCAATTGATCCCACCACCCCACTCTGCCGAGTTCCCGCTGATGGTGCAGTTACTAATCGTTGCGTTGCTATTGCTAACAAACTTTATACCGCCACCATACTGCGCCGAGTTGTGTGCGATGGTACAATTAGTAATCATAGGGCTGCTACGGTTCCTACAATAAACACCACCGCCGTCCCAACGAATGGACGTGTTCGCACTGATCGTGCAGCCGATAATCTTTGGGCTGCTGTAATTGCAATAGATCCCACCGCCCTTGTCAGCATACCCGTTGCAAATTGTGAACCCTTCCAAGATGGAATTCTGACCTTCACCGCTGTGGAAGTGGAAGCCACGGTGTGGATTCCCATGGCTTGCTTGGCAGTCGATGATACAATTCTCTGGACCGTTCTCCGAACTAACCGTAATGGCTTTGCCGTTAAAGTCAATGTCTCGATTTCCGTCGCCGGTGTAGATCCCGTCAGCAACCATGACTGTATCGCCATCGTTAGAATCATCTATAGCTGCCTGAATGTTATTGAAATCGGCGGGGCCATCGTCGTCAACGTAGATAATTTTTCCCGCGAAAGCCGGGGCAGAGATTACCAGTATAATTAATACTATAACCGACCGAATGTTTAGATTTGTTTCCGCGCTCATTTTATTTCTCCTGCTTAAACCATGCCCACTTAAAAGCTACGTAAGGATATTATAACATTTTTTGAACCTAAATTTTTGAAAATCAAGACACTTTTTTTCGGACGCAAAATAAAACTTTGCTTTTTGAGGTGGTTTTTAACAATGTTCTGGATGGGAATCAGACCGAGATAGGCAAAAACAAACAAAAAAAACCCGCTTTTCAGCAGGATTTGAATTCAAATCCGGATTCCTACACCCCTATCAAGAAAGGTGCAAGCTGCGCTGGAATGACAATATTGTACAGCAATGGCAGTTAACTTTTTGCCTGGTCGAGAATAAGGTCTTTCACCTTCTGGCTGGGCAGATTGAGTGAGCCATAAGCACGAGCGGCGGCGCTTCGTAACTGCGGGTCGGCATCCTGCGAGCTGACCAGTGCATAAACAGCATCTACCGTTGCAACGTCGAGCAGACTGGCGTTAAGCTTGGCCGAGTGTGCCAGAGAATTAAAGGCGGATATCCGCACATCCAAAGCGTTGTTTTCATCAAGTGCCATTGACGCTATTGCGCGCTGGGCCTCAGGGCTGGTTAAATGCGCCAGAATTTGGCCTGCAAGCATCTGAATCTCGGCTCGGCTGTCCTTTGTTGCGTTTATAACAGCGGTTTGGGCAGCAGACAAATCTATAACGGGATTCCGCGTCTGACCTAATTTCAGCATAACCTTTGCTGCACGGACGGCGTATTCCTCGGCTACCCATTCGTTGGCCAAATCAGTATCACTCGTCTCGCCAAGGGCCTGGGCGAGGTTGGCAACGACGAGCTTGCTTTCAGCAAACTTCTCCTTTGGTCCGGCTGCAGCTATTGCTATAGCAGCACTGTACTTAACCGACTTATCATTAAAAGACATCGCCCAAACAAGGGGCTGAGCAGTACCAATTCTGTAAAGCAATGACTTCTCACCGGCCGTTGTGGCCAGTGCCTCGATATTACCCAGTGCCACATAAACATTCTCATCTTTAATCGCCCTTCCAAGCGCCTGATGCAGATATTCAGGCCCTGCGGTGGTCGCATAAGTCATAGCGTCTGCGTGTCCTGGGCCGAAATAATCCGGCATATCAATACCGGCGGACTCGGCCTTGAAGTAAGCAGCCTGCCAGAGGCCGATAGCCCAGCCGAAAGCTGGGTCAGCTTTCAATGCCCACTCACAGCCGCGCATCGCCATAAGCTCGTTAAAATAACTGCGGTCCACTTTCTCGCGAAGAAGGCGCCGGCCAGCCGAATCCCAAAACCAAATATTGCCGAAATTAGCATCCTCGGCCGGCTGGAGGGATTCAGCGTGGTAATAATAGCCTTCAGCAAGACGGAAGAATAAAGTTGCTGCCGGTGCTGTCAAAGCCTCCGGGTCAATCCGCTTTATGCTTTCGGCGGCGAGGGCACGAAGTTCGGCGGAGGCATCTTTTTCCATAACATACTTTAAATAACCGAGCGCCTGTGGATAACTAATCCCGCCGAGTGCCTTTATTATCTCGGCTTTAAGGGCGGTATCGTCGGACTGCAGTGCAGCGACAAGCGGCCTTATCGCATCCCTGCCAATTTCCGGCAGTGCGCGTTTAATGTCTTTCCATTCGTCCTTGCGCGAATTATCAGTTATGGCATCAAGCATAAATGGTATCGAATATTCGCCGGCGTTGCGCAGGCGTTTTACCGCCGTCAACCAGCCCCGTTCGGTGGTGCTTAGCCTTTTTATTTCCTCTATGATAATCTTCGGGTCTGAGCGGCGGAGGAACTTTCCCTGCTCGATTAAATCCAGGACTTTGCGGCTGACATCGACAAGTTCGGCATCGGGTGCGACATCCACAACACGCAGCAGGATAGCATAACCTTTGGGATTTGCTTCACTGAGAGATAGTAACTGGACCGGGTCAGGATTGCTGTCGAGCACAGCCTGTGCGTATCCCTTGGCCAAATCGAATCTGCCGATTTTCGTGTAGTGCAGAAAGTCGTTCCAGTTATCCTCAAGGCTCTGGCCGAAACCAGAGCTGACGGCGAAAACTGTTATTGCCAAGATTGCTGTAATGGTTTTTTTACTAAGCATCGAACTCTCTCCAAAAAGTCAATTTTGGTTTATGGCAAAAAATCCGGCTAAGCTGTGATAATACACAAAAAACGTTTTGGCCGGCCCTGACCTCCAATATTCTGTCCGATAACAGGGGACATAAAAAGCCGTCTAACCGGCGTAAACCACGGTTTTTCCCATAAAGCTTAAACAACAAGCCATTATAAGTATTCGTCTCTAAAGACTCTATACTATAAAAAAATGCCTGCTTTGTCAATAGAAACCTGCATCCAAAGCCCCGTTTAATAGCAGACAGCAGCATTCTTCTGCCTTTGAAATGGGGTTTGTTTGGCTTTGTATTGGGTTCGTATTGGGTTTGTTTTGTCATTTTATTGGCTTTAATTGGGTTCGTTTTGGGTTCGTTTTTCCCGCTTTCACCAAGTGTCCTTTTTTCTTAATCCCTTGTTAATACTTTAGTTACGTTCATTTGACTTTTTCTGAAATTGGGTTCGTTTTGCATAAAAGGTCTGATTTGTAAAGCTCTCTTTACAGTTGTAAAGATGCCGAAGGCATAAGGCACAAGAGCATAAGACATAAGTGCATAACTGCGTTGGTGTTAACATCATATTGGGTAAGGAGTTAGCCGGCATACTGAAATCCTAAATCCTAAGCTCTAAATCCTAAATTCATCCTTCGTAGTAATACTACGGAGAACGGACAAATCCAAATTGCCGAAATTTAAATGTTCAAAATCCTGGCTTTTTTGCCAGTAAATGGGTTTTTGCGTGTATCCGCCGATACTAAGACTTGCGGTTCTGCGCTTTCGGTACGAATAAACAAGCCACAGAGCTCACAGAGAACACAGAGAAGTCTTATGGCTAAAAACTACGAACAACGAACTATCAACTAAACATGCCTGCATGTTTACATTATACCAAACTTTCTCGAAATGTTCAATGATAATATAACTTTTTTGCGAAAAAAACGGCCCAAAAAAGGACAATTTTTTAACCTATACTTAACAATGTCGAATTGGACGGACAATTGATTTAATAATAAAAAAATTGTGACCATCCTTGTTTTTTTCAAATATATAACACGCGTTGTACTAATGTTATCTTGACATTATTCTATCAAGCCAATGTGCATAAAGCTTTCATGACATTATTTTTAAATATGTACCTATACTGTTCCAGCAATGCTGGAGAAAATCAGCGTAGTCAATAAATATTAAATCTGAAAGAGGATATATATCTGAAAAATGGGCATCATCAAGAATTTTAATAATGCTTCTTGCCATCGAGCAATTTTTCACTCTAGTTCGCATCTTACTTTTTGAAAATTCCTTAAAAACAACAGCTTTGTTTGAATTTAACAACATATCTTTCAAGTCGGAGAATGCAGCATGATTTATATGGTAATCCTTTCCGGTAAAAGATTTGA
>Ga0315547_1000718_pt1 | contig 30091 bp, 29 predicted proteins | sample SalMarSW160240MG_2_FD_202542 | JGI IMG/M metagenome (GOLD analysis project Ga0315547, IMG submission 202542) | Salt marsh sediment microbial communities from the Plum Island Ecosystem LTER, Massachusetts, United States - Salt Marsh Sediment SW1601-240 ...
TTTAGGTAAAGGATTAGATCTCTCGCTCTTTGTCACTGATTTAACCAAGCTCTATATTCAATAAGCTTTATGTCGATATTTTAGTCTGGGGATCAAAGGACTTGTATATCTTAGGAAATCTATTAATAAGGGCAAGTTACACTCTTCAGGGACATTATGCTTCTTCTGAAAGAAAGAGAAAGGATAGCAAATTCTGATTTTAGAATGCCTGAAGGATTAATAGAAGTGTACGTGTGCCCCCACTCTGGAATGCTAGCCGGCTCCTCCTGCCCCGGAAGAATCAAGGAGATATTCATCAAGGGAACTGAGCCCAAAGAATACTGCACTCTTTGCTCTGCTGAGGGGTCGTTCACTCTTTCTTTATCAAAATCTGCACTCTTCTGTTTTTCTGCCTTCCTGCTGGATTGTCAGACCCATCGGAATTGGTATTAGGAACTACTGGCTTTGATTCACCATAGCCAACAGTTTCCATTACCTCTGGATTTATCCCGCCATTTTCAGATAGCCACCTCTTAACTGACTCAGCTCTTTTTTCCGAAAGAGTCTGATTGTATTCCTCCTTGCCAATCGAATCAGTATGTCCAGAAATAACCACTTTTGTACTTTTATAGGTCTTAATGATTTCTGCAACTTTTTTCAGACTCTCTTCTGCATCAGGACGAATATCCCATTTATCAAAATCAAAAAGAACATCGCCGGAAAGCTCGATTTGAATCTCGGTGTCGGTTACTTTTGCCTCCAGGTCTTTCAGGGCACTTTGAATTTCTTTTCCTTCCATCACTATTTTTCGGACTATTCTCTCTATTGTGCTCATACGGTAATCAACTTTTTTGGCTCCTCTCTCTGGCCCAAGAGTTTTTAGAGCTTGAATTGCTTCTTGATGAGCCTCAGAAGGAATAATCAACTCTTCAGCGTTCGATTTACCGCAAACAGAAAGAGCTAAGGCAACTGCAAGCCATGGAATCAATAAAAATTTTATACTTTTCATAGTAAGAATTCTATTCCTTCTCTTCTATTTCCTGGATTAGCTCTATTTCTTCAAAAGGAAAGACTCCCGGAATAGATATTGTTATCGTCTCGGGATTATCTGTTGGCTGAGGAAATTTCAGCCATAAACCCTTTGACTTGGAAGGTTCAATTGTGACTTCAAAGTATCCCCCTCTGTGGTCACCAGCACTAGGCCCAGCAATGAAGAATCCATCAGAATCCTTAAGAGGGTAATATTTTTTCTGATTTACCTCATCCATAATATAACAATCCTTAAAATAAAATTCTACTTCCTGCCTATCTTCCCCCTCGTTTCTAAACTTAAATTTAAGAGTTACAATATCGTTTCTCACCTCTAAGCTTGTCAGGTCTACTTCGATTTCATCCCAGGTGTCACTTTCCTGGGTCTGAATCACCTCATTGCCAAAAGCAACTCCCATTGAGAGCATTGATAGCATAACGCTCACTATCAATAAGAGAAATATCCTTTTAAAGATGCGGTTCATACCTTTCCTCCTCCAATTTCTTATTATTTTATATTATTATTTTGTTAAGTCAATGCAAATCGGCGGAAAAGTTAGGACATCGGATACTATCCTAAATCCTTATCATTGCATCCTTTTCAGCCAGGAAGCAAAAAAAACAAGAGCATTACAAGTTCCTTCTGAAGTCCCCAAAAATCGTGCTTGACTCTTTCTAGGACGAACATAATATAGTAGAATCTAAAGAGGACGATAAAATGAATGGGCACTGTCCCTGTCAAAACTGAAAATATAGGGGTTTTTTGAAACTTCGCCGTCTTGAAATAAAGAAGAAAATAAATGCCATTAAGAAAAAAATTGTTTATTAGTCTACTATTCTTAACCCCTATTCTTATATTTAATGGAATTAAAATCCATTATCCAGAATCCGGTTACTATTTTCCTATGTACATAGGCATTAATAATGAAAAGGGTGAATTAACAGGATTTTTTGATGAAAGAACTGGATGGGATGAAAACATACAAGCTTCCAGGTTTGCCTGTACATTTTATGTTTTTGGAAAAAAAATTGATAATAGTAAATATAGGATAAGAACCTGGTATCCGGGTAGGGAAAGCAATGATGCCTACATTGACGGTGAGATAACTTTCATTAAGAGAGAAAACCAGCTACAAATCTATATGATACTTGAGGAGGAGCCGGATGGTTGTTGGAATGTTTATCCATTCGATACGGAAGAGGGCAACTTATTTGATATAACAGAATCTGGCCAATGGTCAGAAATAAGAGTTATTTCGTCTGATAAGGCCTTTTTTCACCAAGAGCCCAACTCTGAAACGAAACAAGAATCTTATGTCATAAAACATGATATATTAAGAATCTACGATAAGAAGAAAGGATGGGTTTTGGCAGAATTTAAGGGTGAAGAAATAACCCTTGCCTGGATAAGGGAAAGTGATTTATTTGACCTATACCCTGAAAAGATAAAATAATTTACCCCACCTACTGACAAAGCGTATCTGAAATTTAAGTCTTAGAAAAAAACTATGAATCCTCCTACCTCATTTCTATTCTTCAAACTACTCAAGCAAACTCTCTAATTGCTCCTTAAGGGAGTCAACCCTGGCTTCAAGCTCGGTAAAACGAGGGGAAATCATCTGAATAGCATGCCATTCCAGGCTGTATTTTTCCGCTGATTCTGAAACCTGTGCCAGGTGGGGGCCTCCGATATGTGCCTCAATAATAGGTTCTATTCCTTGAAAAGGAGACCAGGCTTTTGCTGGTATCTTGATAATTTGAAATTCTGGCTCTACCTCAGTTCCAAGACCGCCTACACCAATCGGTATAGTGACTGAAGCGACAATGCCAAACTCAAATTCGGCACCCGGTATGGTCATATCCCCGGTTTCATTAGCTACTTTTATGGATAGCTTGTTATCTCCGGCGATAATACCCCATATCTGATACTTTCTGGTTGTTTTCTCTGATGCTCCTGAAACCTGAGCATCAATTGTTCCTCCGGTCGGCAAAGGTATTTGCCATTTCATAGCCTGCAGTTCTGCTTCATAGGTGATAAACCCCTCGCCACTAATTTTTCCCTCTTCGTCCGCAACGAACCAAAACTCCGTTTCACTCCTTCGGGTCAGCTTTCGCAAGGGGTCATTAATCACCTTTTCCCATATCACTCCTGAACCAATCCAGTACCCCGAGTACTTCTGGTAGTCAGGGCTTTCGGCCCAGGCTACAATCCCTCCCAAAATGCAGACCAAACTCACTATTATCATCTTCATTATTCGAAATGTCATCTTACCCTCCTTCCTCCTAAATTATATACTAAGTTTATCTTTTGTTAAGTTTGGTGGACAGGGAGTACCTCCAATCATTCTCACCGCCCTCGTAAGGATAAATCATTCGTCATTCTTGCTATGCTCCTCAAAGCCAGGCCAGGCGAGATGGGATAATAATGAAAGAGAACTACCAGGTTGACAAAGGGATAGGGTCAGAGTATAAATATCAAACCGTGTGTGCTTCAGATGGATATTTCGGACGTGCTCCAGGCACATGAAAAAGAATAGTAAAACATGGCCAACAAATTATTCTTTTTAACCTTCTTTATTTCTACCATTATCCTTCTTTCTGGATGCGCATCTAGAGAGAAAACAATGAGAAATCGAGTATTTGAATTTGATAGTGGTGGAGCTTATCATTTTCAAGGACATGGTGGATGGAAAATCAAATTGGATATTGAGCAAGAATTCTCCATAACGCATAATGTGCGTGGCAAAGCAAAGAAATATGGAACTTTTCTACTCACAGAAAAAGAGAACTCGGACCTGTGGGAGCTTATCTGCGATGTGAACATTGAAGATATGAATTCTTCCGAGCGAGCAAGGGTGTCTGATGAGATTGAGTACACTTTTACCCTCAGGAATGAAGCGCAAATCCACTCACTACAAATTTTAATTAATGATGCCCGCAAAAACAACAAAATCACTATCCTTATTGATTATATTGCCGTCTTAATAGAAAAATACACGGGGGAGAGACCTTTTCTTCGATAAAATCGAATTTAATTAGCAATGTCCTTTATGGCATTGCTTCCCTTGCTCGCTCCACTCCCCACAATTAACAGCATAGAACATCCTTTATTGAATATTTATTACTATTTAGATAGGGAGGACATTAGCCTTGAAAATTGATATAAAAACTCTTCGATGGTTGTTTATGGGTTTATATATTGCGATTCTTATTGGCCTCTTTGGTGCAGCTTATTCTGGCAACTTCCCCGATTGGCTCTTATTATACTCACTGCAGGGTGAACTTCTCTGGACGCTTTTAGTGTTGGCAATCACAGTGGTCTCTCAAGCTATATTCATTCTTGTCCCGGGAACTATCAACTTGTGTCGTCCTATTCGGCGAGGCAGATTAGTTGCCCCGGTCATAATTGCCTCCTTGATGATGGCACTGCTTGTGGGTGCAGTCATTATCTCTATTATGGGCCTTCTAGATGTACAGGGTGAAGATTGGTTTGTTTACCCCTTCTGGATAGCCATTGGACTGAGCTGGATTGTATGGGGTATCGTTTTTTTCATAAGATATAAAGATACGGGGCGCTATAAGACACTGAAAAAACTAATTTCTACCATCATTACTGGCAGCCTGATAGAGTTACTGATAGCCGTACCTTCCCACCTTATCGTTACTAGACGAGGTGGCTGGCTTGTAGACCTGCTGACCGCTTGCGGTATTACCGGTGGAATTGCTGTGATGCTGTGGGCATTTGGACCGGTGATTATCCTCCTATTTTTATACGAGAGGCAAAAAAAGGAACTTCAGTACAATGAAAAAAAATAGCCTGAGCTACTACGGTCTATTATGGCAGCAGCTCAAAGTTCATATCTGAACAAAATTAGTGTACCGCAGCTATCCTTTGTGATACATCTATTTATTCTTCTTATCAACATCATAATTCTTTCCATTTAGTTACCTTGATTGCCAGGAGAATAAATGTTACCGCAAAAATACCCAAAACCAGAAATGATACCGTCGGTAAGGTGGGGCTCCGGTAAACCATAATGCTCCTGAGGCCATCGTGGAAGTAATAGAGAGGTAGAAATTTTGCTACTGTTTGAAGGTAGCCGGGCATCATCTCAATAGGCCAGAACGCACCCGATAGAAACATCATTGGGAAACCAATGGCGTTACCTACTCCTGATGTAGCCTCCACATCCTTAATTACATTGCCCAGCACTATACCCACACTGCAAAAAGCGACCGCTCCCAGAAGAATCAGAAGGATAGCAAAGAAACCAGGAAGTATACGAACATCGAAAACAACCCATCCCACGGCAATCATCACCGCGGTAAGAGCAAAAGCCAGTAGCGTTTGCTGAAGGACATTGGCTATTATCCAGGAGGCCTTGCTCAGGGGTGTGGAAGCTAACCTTTTGATAGTACCGTTTCTTCTATGTTCTGAGAGCGTGGTGGCTAAGCCCATAATGCCATTGGTCATTATAAAAGCAGCAATGTAGCCGGGAAGATAATAGTCTGCCGCTTCCATTGTTCTCTCCCTTATTGACTGACTGCTAACACCAATGATGTCCTCTCCTCCAATGAGTTCATTGTTGAAGGCTTTGGCCACACTCTCTATTATACCCCTTACAACAGGCGCCGAAGTATCTCCCTCATCAGTCATAAGCAGTATTTCTGCTTGCTCTGAAGTAACCACTCTACCCTTCCAGGTACTTAAGAAATCTCTTCCCTCTCTCATACCTGAAAGCCCTTCCTCACCGACATAACCACTGTATGTCTCTTCAAGCTGCGAAAGCGTATCAACGGTTATATCGATTCTTACCGCCATACTTTTGTCAAGTGTTCTTTGCTCAAACCCCTGGGGGATAATCAGAACTCTGTAGCTGGCAAAAGTAGGATTTTCTTTGATGTAGGTGCTCACATTGACAGTAGGGTCCAGCTTTTTGATATCGAAACTCTCGGTAGACTCTAAGATGTCTATCAGGGCGCGCGAAAGTTGTGTGGGTTTTTCACTATCAACGTCAAGGTTTTGGATGTGCAGTGTGAGCTTTGCACTCTGAGTGCCGCCAAATATTGTGCCGAAGACCAATAGCAGCATAACCGGAAAGAGAAATGAAAAGAATACTCCCGCCTTACTTCTGAACCACGTCTTGGTAAGTGCAAGAAACACTGGAATAACAGATCTCATATTAGCTCACCCCGCTCATCAACTTTGCTTCCAACCAGGTTAAAGAAAACATCGTCCATACCCGGCTCAATGATTTCCGTAATATACTCCTCGTCAAGTTGATACAGAGATACCAAAGCTTTACTCGCTTCTGCCCGGGTCTGAAACTTTCCTATGAGATTGTCCTCGTCGTCGAAAGAGACATTATCTGTTAAGCGTCCTAGCGTATCCCTTGCCCCCTTTTTCCTGTTTCCTTTCACCAATACCTTTATGTCCCCACCGTATGCTGAGATGAGGGATCTAATGCTGTCCATGGCTTCGATTTTTCCATTGGCGATGACTGCAGCTCGATCGCTTAGCCTCTCTACTTCTTCCATATAATGGGATGTAAGGAAAACGGTCTTACCCATTTCCTTGAGATTGCGTATAACATCCCAGGAGTCTTTACGAGCTTGCGGGTCGAGACCGGTGGTAGGCTCATCTAAAAACAGAAGCTCTGGGTCACTCACCAGAGCCATACAGAATCCAACTCGCCTTTTCATACCTCCAGAGAGCGTATGGAATTTCCTATTTTTTATCTGCCATAGACCCAATGTCTCAAGAGCTTCCTTAGTTTTTCCTTTCACACCATATATCTGGGCAATAAGCTCTACATTTTCTTTGACGGTAAGCCTCTCAAATGTATTGAAGTCCTGGGGCATTGCACCTATTCTCTTTTTTATTTTGGCTTCATCCTCTACTACATTTAGACCTAATACTTTTGCTGAACCGGTTGTCGGATTCCTCAGACATTCCAGTATTTCCACTGTGGTAGTTTTGCCAGCACCATTAGGCCCAACAAGTGAGAATATCTCACCCTGATAGACATCAAAGGATATTTCATCTACAGCTAGGACATCTTTGTACTGCTTTACAAGCTTTTCTACTTCTACAACAACTTTTTTCGTCATCTCTTCAACCTTCTATGAAAATGATACTAGTTTAGCCCTTTCTGACAAGGATTCCCATTTTAAATCATGAAATTCCGATACTTCGATGATATGCCCCTGATCCCTCATCGCACTATTAGTAATAATATGTCGATGACACCTAGTTGTCAAACTCCCCCTGGGGGATCCCTGCAGTAGCCTTCGACATGCCCGAGTTAGCTGTCCCCGCCGCGTGGCTTGAGTAAATCCGGAACCTTTACCTACCCTTTAGTTTTTTGAATATATCAATAACTGCAAGAATTACTCCAACTCCAATTAGACTATAACCAATTAATCTATCATCGCTAAAAATAATTCCTGCCAAAATAAATGCAAAAGCAAGGCCAGCTAATGCAGTAAATTTCCTATCTTTTCTACTTTTTCCCATAAAAAAAACAAGCAGGACGATAATAGCCAACACTACAATAGATATGACGATGTAGATTTGTGATGTGTTCACAATATTGCCTCCTATGTATAGAGATTATATAAGTTTCTTGAATAGTGTGCTTTTGGGCTCCAGATCTAATTCACTAAACTCAACATACACGAAATTCACTTTTTTGTCGAGATTGCACGTTCTTGCTGTCAATGCAAAATAATTACGTCACTCTTTCTGCAAAATAGAAATGTCATCCCCTTACCGCTAAAGCTGCTGTTCTAGAAATTGACCTTTTCTAAAGAATAATAGACTTAAGCGAAGGCTGAAACCATTTATACTAAAGAGATTGCTGGTGCACCTGGCAGGACGTTATTCGAACTTTTTCCCAAGAAGATACGGAGGTCCCAATCTACGAGATTCCACCACCTAAGCAAAGGCCAAAGGCGAAAACTATACAATTCAATTCTAAAAATAACTCATGAAGTAATCAAAAAGGGTGGCCGATATGACGAATATGGTCTGTACAATAATCCAGGAGAATATGTTCGTATAATGGACAAGAAAGCTGCTGCTCATAACTGTCCCGAATGTGGGAGTACAATAGAGAAAATACAGTATTTAGGTGGAACGTGCTACTTCTTTCCAATCCGCCAAAAATAAGGGATTCAATAGTTCAACACCTATAAGTTCTCCTTTATAGTCAAAATCAAGAAAAATCCCTGGAGTGAACTCTTTATCTCTTGCCGCTTTCCTCTTTTCTAATTCAATATAGACCGCTTTAGCTAAGGTATCATATGAAATCTTCATTTGTACCACTGTTATCAACATTTGGATATGGTGGCTCCCCTTATTGGACACATTCAGAACTCTGCATTGGACTCAAATTAGAAAACAAATCATAAACCTGAGAACTGCCGGATTTCTGTCAACGGCCGAACTAAATAGAAAGGAAAGAATCTATCTGCCGAGGCCATTATTTCACGTGTCAAATCATTTAACCCCGTAACCCAATTGAAGGTGGTTGAATCATATAATTTGTAACCGAACGAGGTCTTTGTTTTTTTGAGGGATTAGCTTCTGTTGTTCTCTTTTTCTTCTCATATGTTGTATAGAGCCTGTGGATTTTCTCCTCAATCTTTCTTTTGAGTTCTGCCGGATTGAGACTGCGGTATATGGCTTCTAGTTCTTTCTTTTTCTCATCAGAGATTTGTCCTGATCCCAGCAGCCTTTGGTAAGGGGTCTTGGGGGTATCGTACTTTCTTTTTACTCTACCCCCAACCCTTTCCTTTTCTTTTAGCTTCATTACCGGAGAAAAGAAGTTCTTGTAAAGCCTTAGTTCTTTCTCGTAAAGGGAGTTCATTAAGATGAGTTCCTCGTCGGTATCGTATCTTAGATAGCCAACTGTTTTCCTTACGTGAGTCCAGTTCTTCTGTTCAACATAGGCGTTATCATTCTTCTTATTGGGTCTGGAGCGGGTGAATTCAAGATTCTCTTTTTCACAGTAGTTGATAAGATGATAATTGATAAACTCCGGTCCATTATCTGAGTCAATTCCTTTCCAGGAAAAAGGAGTTCTTTTTCGGATTCCCTTGAGAGCCTGGAATGTGGGATCCTGTCCTTTTCCCATAATCGCCTCTGCTTCCCACCAGCCCGAGGAGATCTCTACCGTGTTCAAGGAACAGATATATAGTCCCAGGGGAGAAGAGCCGCAGTGAATTACCAGGTCGATCTCTAGGAAACCCAATTCGGAGGTATCCCATTCAGTGAGTCTGATCGGTACCTTTTTATACAGGAGGGAGGCAGGCTTTGGTCCTCCCTTTTTTCGATTAAGGTGCAAGACCTCTCTTTGATGTTTTAATTTACGATCAATAGTAGCAGGGCTGATTCTTGCTAGCTTTTTTGCTACTTCACTAGAGATGAAAATCTCCTCTAGCTGCCTTAACCTATTTACTTCAGTTTTTAACAAAGGAGCCAGTCTTTGTCCGCAGGGATAGTCAAATATCTCTGAGAGCTTCGCCAGAGCTGCTTTTACATAACCATCGTAGGTCTGTTTTCTTTTTCTCCTTTCTTTGGGGGATGAAGAGAAGGAGCGTATTCTCCTAATGGCATATTTTCTGTTTTGATGAGTATTTTTCAAGTATTCATCCAGGATAGAAGATTTGTCCTTCCTTGACTTTGCCATAAAATATCTTTCTTGCAATACTTTGAGGTATTGACGTCTCGCATCCATATTCATATCCTTTCACCTCCCTGGTTGATTTTTAGTTTAACCAGGGAAGATTATATCAGATTTGGGTTACCTTTTATGTGATTTAACCAATACCTCTTTAGTTACATTATAGATGATTCAATTCGTTTCATTGACTCTAACTTAACAATTGGTATTATTAATGGGGGCAGGTCGTACGCGTGATATAATCTTTTAAAAAAGTGAGGATTGCTGTTGAAAAGAGAGGAACAATATATAGATAATAAAGTATCTAGTACTGCAAGTTTCGTTACCTATTTTAGAGCATGCTCATATAAAGAAAAAAATAAATACTATCATGGTCCAGATTATCTTGCTCAAATATTTCACATTGGAATATCAAAATTATTTTTAGTTTTATCAAAAATATTTTTGCCACTTGCCCGAAGAAAAGTACCTGGACACTACGAATTTATTATAGCAAGGACATTCATATTGGATAAAATATTCCAGAATGCTTTAGATAATAATTTTGACCAAATCATAATTTTAGGTGCAGGTTTTGATACTCGTTCTTATAGATTTATAAATAGAATTATAAATACCAATATTTTTGAACTTGATCTCGGTCCCACTCAAAATATTAAAAGAAAATGTTTAGAAAAATCTAGAGTTACTATCCCTAAGAATTTAAAATATATATCAATCAACTTTAATAAAGAAGATTTAAATACCGTATTGTTGAAGAATGGATTTCAAAAAAGCAAAAAGAACCTTTTTGTGTGGGAAGGAGTGACTGAATATTTAGACCCTAGTTCCGTTGATTCAACCTTAAAATTTATCAAAGATAATTCGGCGGCTGGTAGTATTGTTGCATTCACATATATTTATCAAGAAATATTGAATAAAGATTTAAGTTTTTTAGGTTCAAAAGAAATCATAAAAACAGTTTCAAAGGAAAGAGAACCGTATCAGTTTGGTATAAAGAGGGATAGTATCAATGCATTTTTAAAGGAACGTGATTTTGAAATAACAAAAAATTACAATTCACATGATATGGAAGATTTATGCTTTAAAAATGAAAAAGGGGAAATAATTAATAATATATGTGGTCATCAGTGTATAGCAGTAGCGAGTGTTATATGTCGAAAGCGCGCGTTCTTTCCTTTTCAAGCAAAAAACACGAATGTTGAACCTGATTCGTTTAACGGCCTGCATCAGTTGTCGAAGGATTAAACGCATAGAACTTCAAAACTTTCTATTACTTGCGACAACGCTCAAAATGTAAAAATTACGCCAGATCCCTTTGGTCAACTGAATGCAATTATTAGGCTTTCAAAATTAATTAGTTGAATCATTTTGTATTTGTTTTATCAGCTGATTCAATTGACGTTTTATCTATATGATCCAACCCTTCATTCACTTCATTTCGTGGTAAATTTCCGCTTAATAATTCTTCGTCGGATTTATTCAATAATCTCAAATAAAAAGACTTGCATTCAAATAAAATATTAGGATATTTCAGGTCGATTAATTCATATAAAATATCTTCTGCTTTGCTAAAGTAGCCAATTATTTCATAATATTGGAATAATTTAAATTGTATTTGGTTAGGTAATTCATACTTTATTATTTTCTCAACAATTTTGTCTAGTTTCTTTAAATATTCTTTTTGATTATATCTACTATCATATATTATGGCTTCAACATAAATATAGAACGATTTGAAAAAAATATATAAAACATTATCATTTAGACCATTTTCTAATTCTTTTATTTCTGCTTCTTCTCGTAATAATTCAGCGATAATAATAGGTTTTTCTGCATCTATACTACCATTTGATTCTAACATACCAACAATTTCACCTTCTGAAATAGCTTTAATATAGTCAGGGTTAAGACCTAATAAATTTTCATAAGCAGAATCAATTTCAAGTAATGCTTGTGTATAGTTCTTTGTTTCTTTATTAAACAGTATTTTCATCAGAACAACAGATAATTGTTCAATCATACGCATTATATAATCTTTTTGAATCATTTACTGTACCTTATCAAGAGAAAATGATGTACATGCTAGGACAGTTGGCGAGCTTAACAAGAATAGATCAACAATTAACAGGAACTTGATGGGAGTCTTCATGGTGGCCTAAGTCTCCTTCCTATTCTCGAATCCAAATCTTTACCCCATGATACTCATGACCTTACCCTATTAATAGAACCACTTTTTGAGTCAGAGCCATAGACCCAATGTCCCCGCAACCAGGTCAATATTAGGCCAAATTTCAGGACTTGTCAATTTGTTGGGGAGTTCTTCAAGAGGGCGGGCTTACTTATTGCTGGATCCTGGGTGGTTCCTATATAGGTTCATGGCTAGCATTCCACTCAGTCCTGCCAGGGTAACAATCCAAGTAAGCGTGAAATAAGCTACAGAAAAGCGTTTTAGACTTTGGTGCGCCTGGCGGGACGTTGTTAGAACTTTTTTGGAAGACAATATAGAGATCCCAATCTTTGGTATTCCCCTGTCATAGAGGGTCAGGATATCTTAACCTAAATCCTAGTGCTTATCAACCTAGTTTAGAGACATGTTGTTGAGACAATCGTCAAGACAAGAAGAATCCCCAAATTGTCGTTGCAAAATGATAATGTCATAGTATTTCAAAGTGAAAATCTCACCCCTCCATAAGATTTGATATACTACCCTTCCAATCGATAATGATTGGGAGGTAAGAATGCAGAGGTGGCAATTGAGTCAAGAAGAGATAGCAAGATATGTTCTTATTAAGAACACTATCGAAGGATATCTGAGGGCAGAGCTAGCTGCTGAAGAACTGTGTCTATCTAGAAGGCAAGTATTTAGACTTAAGAGAAAATTGAAAGAGGAAGGAATCGAAAGACTGATTCATGGAAAAAGAGGAAAGCTATCGCCCCGGCGAACAAAAGAAGATCTAAGAGACAGCATCAATTATCTTTACCAGGGAAAGTGCGACGGCTTTGACCTCTCTCACTTTACGGAAACGCTTGCCGAAAGAGAGGGAATTTTTATCTGTCGGGAAACAGTACGTGGCATTCTGCTTGAAAAAGGTTCGCATAAAAAGAAGAAAAAATATCCTAAGCACAGGTCCTTTAGAGAGCCCATGCCTAAAGAAGGTATGTTAATTCAGCTCGATACCTCTGATCACGATTGGCTTGAAGGAAGGAGCCCGGGGATTAAACTGATCGGGGCAATAGATGATGCCAGCAAGGATGTTCCTCACGCAAAGTTTGCCTACCAGGACAGTGTGGAAGAAAATATGGCTACATGCAAGGAAATAGTAAAAAGAAAAGGGATTCCCTCATCCCTTTATGTAGATAAGGACTCTAAATTCATCACCACTCGTCATGGGAGCATTCATTTAAACATAAAAAGGGAGCAAGAGAAGACTCAGATGCAGAGAGCCTGGGAAGAGCTAGGAATAAATGTTATCTATGCTGAAAGTCCTCAAGTAAAGGGAAGGATTGAAAGACTCTGGAAAACATTTCAATATAGACTAATAAGTGAGTTAAGGCTGAAAGGGATCTCTAGCCTAGAGGAGGCAAATGAATATCTACATTCGGTATTCCTACCAAAATGCAAGGAAAGTTTACCAGGAAAGCCAAGGTAGAAGATTCGGCTTATAGAATGATACTTAAAGGAATGAATATTGATTTTATCCTTTCTATAAAAGAAGAAATGTGTGTTCAGGGAGACAACACCATAAGCTACAAGACAAGACGTTACCAGATTCTTCCCACAGAAACAAGATTTGGCTTTGCTAAAGCAAAAGTGGAGGTACAAAAGCACCTAGACAAAACTATTCATATCTTCTACAAGGGAGAAGAGCTTCCATTCAAGCCTATTGTTCCTCAAAAAGATGAACAATCATACGTTCCTTCTCAAAAGGAAGCTTTACTGGTATGGGTGTGACATTTTTATTTTGCAGAAAGGGTGACATAATTACTTTGCATTGACAACCAAAGCGTGGGGTTGACTAAACAAACAATTTGTTCTAATATGATACTATCATAAATGACTCCTCGGTGCTTTTGCTAGAAGACTATCTCGATTTGGAGGTATTGTCTTGTGAAGAATCGAAGAGAATCTTTGCCCTTGTTCAAGGTAGAAGATTGCCCATCCACATATCGGTCAAACCAGAATCCCCGATCCCATCAGATGACGGAACCCAAAGTTCGGCTCTCTAAAAAATAAAGTTTGCCTCCTTTCTCAATTAACGCCATAGTTGCCTACTTATAAAAATAGAAGAAACCTGGATAAGAGGACAGAATCTATCAAGAGTTTGAGTCTTTTGAGGATACTTCTTGATGGAATCGTCTCAATAATATAAGTTAGCCCTAATAGGTGAAGCGCTGGAACAATTGAAACAAATTTTAGTGAGACCTGTGAGATAGCATACAGTTAAAGTTTCAAAGAAACCAGCAAGAAGAATGGATATATGGTAGGAGGAGGTGAAAAGATATGTGTAAGACCTGCGGTTGTACCCCTTGTAAGTGCGGGGCAAATATAGTTAATGGTGTGTGTGAGGGATGCGGCAAAGCCTATGATGACTGCACCTGTGAGAAGAAGTAGAATTTTGGATTCTCTAAAACACTAGAAACAAAACAACAGGAGGTTTTTATCATGCACAAATTGACATTGATAATTGTAGGTTTAGTAGTTTTCTTAATGGGAATCTTGGGGGTTATTCCTTCGATTGAGCTGGCAACGGAACCTGCATGGCATGCTGCTATCAAAATCATAGTTGGTATCATAGCCATAGGGATAGGAATGATGAAAGAGAAGAAAAAGTAAGGGGGTTATCCTGGATAAGGCAGGACGGAAAAATCTTCTCTTTCCGTCCTGCTTGAAACCCAAAATCATCTCACACAAATTCTTCACTTTACCCACCTGAGGAATTTGTCAGTAAATTTCTGGTTGGATAACGCTACAATAGAGGAAGGATCAGAGGGGAAATCCAATGGTCAAAAGAAGCTACAGACCTGAGCAAATCATTAAGAAGCTGAGGACCGTAGAAGTATTTCTCAGTCAAGGATCCACCGTGGGTAAAACTGCCAGGAAGATATGGGTAACTGAGTAAACTTACCATGGTTGGCGTAGATAGTTTCGTGGGATGAGGGTTGATGAGATCAAACAGCCCAAAAAACCTGAGTTGGGTAGACTTATTACCTAATTAGGACACAGGCAACCATGCCTTAATCAATAACTTGCAAACCATCTCCATAACGACATTTCAGACGTTGGTGCGCCTGGCAGGACTCGAACCCGCGGCCCGCGGTTTAGGAAACCTATGACCCGGGATTTTGTAAGTCCTGCTGAATGGGCAAATCCTAAATCTAGACTGAATTGTGGCTTTCCTGTACTCCCATCAATTTGTGTGAATTTGTCTCAATTTGTACCCACTATAGTCACAAATTGGTCACAAGATCTAGTCGTTGTTTGTGGGCGAAAAGACCTCGGTAGGTGAGTCCGATTCAAGTTTTGCCCCCGGAGTGTGCGATATTGACGCTAGCATAACTCATTAACCTTTACTATTCTACCTATCACATAATGCAGTAAGCGCGACAGACACTCAAGCCATTATTTTCTTCAAAAACATGTTGCTGATATTTTTCCCTCTGAGCAAGATGACGAGGAAAACCCGTTGCCACAGCTCTTGATATTCGTGGTATGCCACACCTTTACATACAGCGGCTCAATCTGTCAATAATAATAATGGTCGCTGTCCCTATTTTTTACAGCAAGAAATGTGGGGGCCTCTTGAAAAACAGGGCCGAACATCGTCCAAACGTAACCGTATTGGGCGGTTTTTCAAGCGAGGTATAGATGGTTGCTAGCAACGACCATTTCTTCGATTCTAGAAGGGTGCCGACTTCTTGTGGATAACTCTGTTTTGGGAAGATTCCCAGATTCCAATTCTCTCTTCGTTAGGATGAGAATCTGGTAGCCTTTCTCCTTAAGAGCGCCAATTTTTTTCTTTTCGTAGCTAGATAATGTCGACCTAAGTGTAGCGAAAGTAATAAATAACCAGGTTGGGGGTTCTCCTGGCTATTTGCTCCATGAGCTCAAAATCTCTCCTTTTAAAAGTTTGTCGAGTCGTGGCCTCTCCAACAATCAGTTCGTGTTTGGTGTTCAATGTACTTTGGATTAACAAGGCAAAATCCGTTTCTCTTAGCTCGCCGGGTGTACCGACTAAAATCTTAATGGAGGATAGGTATTTTACGTCTGAAAAAAATTGATGACAAAAGAAGTAAAGGGACAATATCACGGGGATGCTACCGTAACCGATATCTTGAGTATGAAATAGTCCGTGGCTCTTGTAGAGCCAAGGATGTTTATCGATTCTGACGATTCGCTGAGATTCACCACAATAACGGCACAAGAAAGTATCGCCTATTTCCTTTATTGAGTACCATCCGGTCTTGTAGCAGAAACGACATTTCAGCCGAAGCCCGGGTCTAATAACTTGCTGCCGCTCCAGGAAGGTGATAGTCTTCTCGACAGTCTCTCCTTGATCCTTTTCGTCAGAGACAAGCATTTTTCTCATAGTGTCTACACAGACTTCCTTGTGTCGCTCATCACCGTTCACAATACCGGACTCGAGCTTCTCCAACATTTTCCTTACCTCAGGCTTCCTTAGTATTATGCATTCATGAATACCTCCCAGAAGTTCAATCATTCTGCTAACATACCGCCCCTTTTCGGAATAGTCTCTTAGTACTAGTCCGCCTGTACGAAATAGCTCCTTGAAAACATCAAAGGTAGGAACGGGGTAGAGTTGCTGCCATTGACTCCGATAGCGTGTTCGAAGACATATGCCTTCACGATTTATCCGAACCTCCCTGGGGTCTGAACCCAAAAAGAGTTTACGCCGGATCAGATCCTCTACGTTTGGATCCATCGGAAAACGGAAACAGTATTTATTACCATAATGGCCCCTGAACTGCAACGCAACGTGGTAACTACGTTTGTTCACGGTCCATCGGTCGGAATCCTCTAAGAAGGGAGGAGTGGCCAGCCTAAATTCTGTGAGCTGGTCTCCAACAAGCATAACTACATCCTCCTTCTCCTTCGAACTCAATTCGGCACATTCGGTCTCTTTCCCCCATAGGGGAAATGGTTCACGTAGAATTAGGCGAAAATTACCTCGCTTTTTAATCCAACTGCATACGGTTCCAAAGGTTTTTTTGTCTATACTACGGGACTTTTGAACAAGGGTATTGTGTACGACTTTACTTGTACCTATCTCGTAATGGCCATACTTCAGAAAAGAAGCAACCGATTCCTTGAAGTGAGTATACATATTATAGGGTAGGAAAAACACGTCGACGCCCATGCACCGGAAATTCCAAAAGTCTACGAGATCCGACAATTCGGACATGTCACCGATGAGAATAATGTGGTCTTCTCGGTATCGAATATTCCCTCGCTCAAAACGGCTATAAGGAATATACAATTCTGTAGCAAATAGAGGGGTATGAAGTCGCCGGGCATCGTAAGACCCCACATTATCGCCTCTTATTCTTGCTGTGTCCACTCGTAGGGCTCTACAAATGACAGATTCGTAGTTAACCTCGAAGTTGCTGGGAAATCTGCCGAAAGTGAAAAGGCAGTAAAGGTCGATTTCTGTGTTTTCATCCCAAACAGGGAAACTTGCGGGAGTCGGCTCATCTGGTCGAAAAAGTCTGGGTTCTGCTCTCACATGATGGTCGATTACGGGTAATATGTCGCAGATCCCATACCGGAAATTATTGCCTCTTTGACCAGATATTAGCTCCTTGCGTTCGATGATTCTCTGACCGATGGTATCTTCAAGTGGTTGAGGTAGCTCTAGTTCAGAGAAATTCACTATTAAATCCGGATCGGTGCTATCCAGCAATAATAGAGCTTCTTTGTCACATTTGGATCCGATGGCGATAATAGGATTGAACACGCCGCCCCATAGCGCCGAATTGTATTCTACAAGGGACCGGATAATGTCGTCATGCTTGCTTTTCACCAAAAAAGCAAGCTTTGTCGGTCTTACTGTTTGACTGACTTTTATCGATTGCATTTCATCCCTCCTCTTCTATATAATGCACGTAACTAAAAGGGTCAGGTCTTGATTTTTGAAAACACTGGAACTATTATGAGGAACAAAGTTTTCCTCCAGGAAAAAGGTCTTTCTGGTGAATCAATAGAAAAAGAAGACAGAAATATTTCCTCTGGGTTCATTATTCAAGTACGGTAATGTGTGGAAAAGATAAAAAAGCAGACACTAAAAGAAGGTCAAGGTTACGATACAATAATTCAAAAATCAAGACCTGACCCCATATATGCGTAAGGCTTGCTTTCGACTAGTCTTTCTTCTTGGGCGGTGTCTGGGGCTTTGGGGGGTTCGGTCTCGGAGTCGAAGGTTTGGGATTTAGACCGCCTTTTTTCCTTATACCTTCTTGGACTGCTTCATCAGCCATTTTGTTTTCCTCCCTCCTTTTTATCCTCTTCATGTACTTCTTTTATCCTCTTCATGTATTTCGTGAATTGCAGCGAAGGAAATTCCATAATTAAGTTTTCTCTTTTACGGGATAGATATAATCCCGGAATTGCATACAATTTTTCCGCAGTAGAATTCTTATATATCATGACATCGCGTACAAAAACTTCGTCTTTCCTCGTGCTATCTGAAAATGCTTCTATCCATCCTTCATACATAAGATCGTTTTCTAAGTCTCTGATTACTACCCACTCTGGCATTTTTGAATTCATAATATAGCTCCAAACGTCTATATCACCGAATTTGTTTGACAGTTTCAGCGCATGAGCAACTTTGTGTAAGACTTTACGGTCGATCAGAAATGTAAAGATAAATCCCATTGGGACCGACCATCCAATTACAAGGATTATCTCTTTGAAGTCTAACGATGTATTCCTATCGATCAAAGCCTCGAAAAATGAAAACTGAAGACTAATGTTTGAGTACGTTCCAATAATCAGGATTATCAAATAATAGGAAGCATAACAAAAAAATCCTAGTACAAAGGAATTAATCAATAATTGATGTAATTTTAATTCTTTATGAACGGTCAATCTGTCTATTATGGTCAGACATGTTATTCCAGGGATGAAAAGTAAAATGATTCTCAGGGTAAACTCAGATAACTGCATAGAAGCTCTTCTCCTCCCAGTATTCTTATGCTCGAACCTACCACTTGTTCAAGAATTATCTAACGCATCCCTTGAGGATACGTTAGAGCAAAACTCGGTGGTTGTCAATCTATTTGACTCAAAAGAGCTCGAAGAATCTAGGTGAAAATTCCTTTTCAGTCTATCTCCGCATATCTCATAATGACAAGCCCCAACCCATGGGTTCAATTGACCATATAGCTGAATGGCTTGTTGGATTTCTCGTACCTTATTTCGTCTTCTAAGAGAGGCTTGATCCACCTATGCAATTGATCGATTGTCTTAACTTTAGGAAATTTATTCACTCTAAATGGACTTAACTCCAAAGTTGCTGCAGCGAAAGCATCGCACGATCTTCTGGGGTATCTTGCTTGATAACTGTCAAAAAAACCGTTCCAAATACTAAAATGTTGTCTGACAACAAATTTACTCCATGTGTTTTCTAGTTCTTCTTTAGGCTTAATGTCTATTATGTTAATTTGAGCTAATTCCAGAGTTGGATTATTCTTCCATATCCCTAGTATCAAATTGATTGCATCAATGTCCGAGACAGGGGCACCGTAACCAAAAATTGTTAGAAAATAAGCTTTTTTCAACGCAATCTCTAGTTTCTTCCATTCACCTTCTATGACTGGATCAGAGCTATAATTTTTTTGTCTAATTGGATAAAGCAGTCTTACAGGACTTAGTGGCTTTCTGCACTTATTACAAAGCGTGTAAACATGGCCTATAACCCTGTCTCCATGACATATGCCAATCCCTACATTACCATGTAAGAAAGCCAACTTCGGCAGTCTCCCTATATGTATATGTCTTTTATATGCCTGCAGTAATAATGGATCCCAATTGAAGGTGGCTATTAAATCTTTTTCTCGAAGTGAAAGTATTAGATAATCGTAAAGGGTTGGTTCGTCAGGTATTTTCATCTCAGAAAAATATTCATATATTATTCTTTCAATACGTTTGGCTGGGGATCTATATTTCTTGTCCAATGTTAAATCAGCGTAGATTTCTTCAATATTACTATTTTCATAAGGAATCCCTGTCTTGTCCAATATCCTTGATAAGCCCAGTGTTTCTACAAAATTATTCATGATTGGCAATTTTTTCCCATTAGCGTCACCGTTTGGAAAACTCGCAACGCTTGCACCTGCACCTAGCAAAACAACATGGGGAGAATTATTTACGTTTTTATCCAACATTGGTAAGCTTGGCATTTTTACCCTCTTTGAAGATCTCAAGCATCTTGGCTTGGCTCTAACTTAGAATATATACTAATCCTTCCCACCCCAATCCTAAGCTTTTTCCGTGCCGATAGCACCAATCTGTTTTTGTCAATCAAACAGAATCATTCTCTTCTAAACTCGACAAATTCCTTATCAATTTCCTCTCTCAATTCTTCACTTACTTTTTGAAATACATCTAATAATTCCTCACAAATATTTGATTAATAGGGACAGCGACCATTTATTGATTCTTACTCATAGAACAACATACCTATATCTCCAGGAAGTATCTTCGAACATGATTTCTAGTTCACCTTAAATATCGCCTTAAATCATTCTTATCTTAAAAAAGAGATTCCTAATGACTTTTCCTCTGAGTGAAATGACGAGAGAAACCTGTTACTGCGACTTTTGATATTTGTGGTATGCCAATAGTCTATGCACAACGACTAATAATAATGGTCGCTGTCCCTCTTTTTCTAAGCGGTTTACTGAATATTCAATTACCCCTCTGGCATAATCTCTCAGAAGAATATTGGGGTAGACATATTCGTCTTTGAATATAGTCTTATAAACATACTCGCTCAAAACCCTTAAATTGTCCTTATTCTCAGTTCTTAAAGCACAACCGTAAGCTACGGCATATAGGCGCTCATAAACATAAGGGTCGTTAACTCCTTTAAACTCCTTTAAAATTCTTATTAAAATAGGAATTCTGTTTTCCAATAGTGCGATAAGTGATTTAGTTGAAGAATCTCTTAAATATCGATTTGAACTAGTGAGAAACCATGCTATGCCTTTGCATATAAGACGAATCGACTCATCGGGTATGTAGGTCTTCTCCTCATCTGACCATGCCCAGTCAATTAGTCTTTTAACAGAGCTTTGCTCGTCAGATTGATGAAGAGGAAATTTATCATGAATGTATGTTGTCCACCAAGCATCTCGATTAGATAAGGAAAATTTCATCAAGTGCTTATGGAGAAAATCTGCATTGAGGAGATGTTTGGGGTTAGATGTGATTAATAATAAGGTGTCTAAAAATCTATCATGGGTACCGTTATGTTTAATGACAAACTCATTGATGTAACCTATTAACTTATTAGTCACTGTCTCTGTCTTTCTCCATATGAGACTTTCTACGAATGACTCTATTACAGGATAAAAAGATTTGCAGTGGGGAGCTACCTCATAAAGTTCTTTGTTTATTAGTTCTGGAAGTTGTACAGAAAGGGCTTCCACAATTCCTTTGTTGAAATAGCATCTATTTTCATCTTTAATTAAATCAAAAAGTGCTTGACCATCTAAAAATGAACTTTCGGGGTTATCTTTATCGAGGTGCTTTTCAAGCAAATAGGAAGTTATCAAATGGTCTTCGAATCTTTCGTAGGCTAAGAAAACCCCTTCCGTTGACTCTCCATTTTTCTCCCAAAATAAGTTTTTTGTTAAAATGCCTTCTGAAATGAGTTCATCCAGAAATCTTCTTTTGTTACTATATTTTTTAAGTTCACTTTCAACTAAGCCAAAGACTTCTTCACAATGAATATACCTGCTATCACTTTCTACCTTTTTTTGTACAATTAATTTTACGGCTTTTTCAACCAGGTTTATATTTTCCGGATAATCCAATCTTTTAGGTTCAGATAAATAGCTGTTAATAGCTTTCATATAGAAATTAATAATTTTTGTAATACCTTCATATCCATCAGGAATTCTTGATAACCCAGCTTTCTGCAGCCCTTCACAGAATAATTTCAAAAATAAAGGATTTTGAAATTCAGGATGAAGTAAAGGAATACTTGGTTGTTCAATTTTATAGTTTTTAAAGAATAGCTTAGACGCTTCATATTCAACATTAGCAAATCCATAGTGAGTTGTCCTCACTGCGATATCCGCTGGAATCAACTTCTCTGGGACAAGTAATTTTTTGTACGAAATTCTTATGCTGATAACGAGTCCGAGCCAGTGGTATTTCTTAAAAGATTTGATGAAACTTTTGATATGGTCTTCCCAGAAATATTTCCCCTTTCCTTCGTTAATAGCATCAACAAAGACAACTATTCTAGAACCAATAGATTGTGCTTTTGCATTAAGGGCACCTAAAAATTTGGATTCATTGCACTTCAATCTTAGTAGGTTTCTTAATATTTGTGTCCATGGATTTTTCTCTGAAACGAAGTGTTGTCCTAGCAATAAAATGCTAGGTTGCTTCCTTTCTAAACGTTTCATTGCAACATCTGCAAGTAAATAAGATTTTCCTACCCCTGCGTCGCCGTCGAGAATTAGAACCGGTAGATTAGAAAGGGAAGCTGTTTTACTGGTTAAGAAATTTTGAAATTCATAAACACTTCCAGAAAATTCCCTGAGATTATAAAGTTCATCGCTGAATTTATCTGATTTACTGATATAACTTGCTTTCGACCTTCCTCTTTTTCGTTCTTCGTCTTTCTTGTTTAACTCTTCAAGTAAATTTTCGCAGGCCCGGATACTTTTCTGCAAAATTTTACTAGCTTCTAGTGTTTTGTTATAGTCGACTGCTTGCATCTCTTCAAAATCAATCTGGCTGTATTCATTTACTATTCGTTGCAAATTACTATTCAGATCCTCTTTCTTTTCATTCAATCTTTCGTCTCTTAGTAAGTTTATGGCCTTTAATGACTTTCTTAATAAATCATCGTAAACTTGCTCGAATTGTTTCCTAAAATTCTCGTCTCGGGCAATGCCATCAAATACTTTTGCAATTTCAAGCTCAAAGTTAAGCTCTGGCGTATATCGGGTACCTAAATCATCAATGCTTTCATTAATCTGTTCCTTAAACCATTGATTCGAAAACTCTTCTTGGTTAAACCAGAAATATCTTCTGCCAGCATGCTTTTCTTGGGAAAGCCTTGCCAGTAACTCATAACTCCCCCAATATTCAAATTCAATATTTCTTCCATTTTCTTGTGCATATTCTTTCCATTCTTTCATCTTAGTATTCCATTTATCCATAAGCCATTTTTGTTTAGGGTTCCTTGGATCTGGGCGGTCAATGGGAAGACATATATAGTATTTTACAAGTCTGGGGTGTGTCTCGAAAGCTTTTTTAAAGGATTTTTCGATTTGGCGCCATTGAGAATCTCCCATCGAAAAGAAATATTTCGCTTGCCATCCATATTCATCACTATTGCTAAGAATACAATAAGCTTCTACTCCACCATCCGGTGTTCCGATTCTTAAGAATGACTTTTTGCTTTCAATCTTTTCTTTGCGAGCTAATTGGCAGACTAATTCTTCAAATGCGTTATTCTGCGAACTGTTATGGCTTCTGATGTTTTTCCAGTTAAAATTATGCATATCAATTCAATTCCTAATATTTTTAAGGTATTGAGGTCATCTCATTATTAAATTTTCAGTATCCACAAAGAAACGCATCCCATAATCCGCATTTGAAAGTTTCCTCAAAATCCAGATACCTAAGAATAATTCTCCTATTTCACTTAGTCAACGGCTACATTCTTCGTTATATCATTATTTGAGAAGTGAGAGCCTAAAATTTTGAGGAGACTCCCCTCTAGATACAGCGTAATCCAGCAATAATAATGGTCGCTGTCCCTATTTTTACCAATTCCTCCTTCAATGTGCATAACGGGGGGACTAAGCGGCGCGGCTGTTTGCCACGTCCGACTTCAGCCCTTTGCTAGGCATTAGGTAATATGTGAGTCCATATCCATAATCAGGTATATGAGGTCACCGGGCCAAAGGTCCCCATTCATGATTTTCCGACCGTTGTCCGATGGGCTGTATGTTAAGCTTCGCCACTGCACCGCCGCCGCAGACGAATTCTTGAAGTATACACCTACTTTATGGACAAACGAGTTGCGAACCACTCGCCCAAAGTTCCAGTCCTGCGGCCAACTTGTTGTGTCTTCGCCGTACTGCGTTTCGATGTCTGGTCGACGCCGTTCGAAGTAGTTTACGAACATCAACTGAGCCAATTCAAGCAAAGGCTTTTCGAACATACCGAGTTTGAGCACTGCATCTGCTGGGGGTATCCTCGCCTTTTCTTCTTCAAATGAAAGGGTAGTTGGCCATTTTGAACGAAAGAAGTCTTCAAGTAATGTGTAAGGATAAAACCGTAGCCACCTGCCGGTTTGCTTTGCTTGAAGTCTTAATGTGTGATTCGACAAGTATTTTCCTGCCGAACCTCTGATATACAGCTCTGCTGTAAGGGTCACAGAGATGAAAGTAATCAGGTAGTTGGCAATATCATCGAAGTAGTTGTGCTGTGACCTTCTTATTTCCATATGGCCATACCTCGCTCACCGTAAGGATGATAACGTAGTCAATCCACAAAGTATCCCATACTCCCTTGCGCAGTTGCTTGTGGTCGTGCCCAATCGGGGATGGGACGAAGCCTCTTAGATCTTTTTCTCCCGCACCACCTGGCATATGTATTCACTTACCAAGGCGGTGCGGCTGGTAAAGCTGATTTCTTCAGCAGGATATTCTGTACAGTCAGTCAAAGCTATACAATCTCCCTCATACAAAGGCAGCCGTAATTGTTCTACCAGTTTAATTTTCACTCGCCTCACGACGACGCCCTTGTCCTTCTCCTAACCTTCAGCTCTACGCATACCTAGTACGAAGACATTTGACCCCAGTTACATGTCATGCCCGGCATGCAGGTTATGCGCATAACCTGCGCCAAGGATCCTACACACATAATTTTCAAAAAGCTGCTGAGCCCTTGGTGTCAGGTTAATGCGCGGGTCACGTGTTATTATATTCCAAATAGTAATTAATTTTCTTGGAGTAATCTCTAATTTCCTTTGTATTTGTAGGATTATTGAGATTCGGAATTGCAATATTGTCACTGGAAATAATTACTTCGCTTCCAGATTTTGAACTATAAGCACTATAATTTAATGAATAACATATTTGCCTAAAATCTTGATACAGTTCTTTTATTTGTGGCACATCATCATAGGAAATTATCCAGGGACGATTTTTTAAAGATTTAATAATTTTAGATATCCATTCATGGTCATTGTAATCATAATAATTTAGGTATAACCCTTTGCCCTTCTGAAAATAAGGTGGATCAAAATAGAATAACGTTTTTGGGGGTAATGTTTTTTTAAGTTTTTCTGTCAATAGCATTGCATCTTCATTATAAATATTTATCCTATTCTTAAAAACGGCTATTTTTTGAATTCTATCAACTAGACTTTCCTTGTTAAAACGTGCACTTATTTTCCATTTCCCGTTTTGATTTATTCCCCCAATCACTCCTGCATTTAAGATGCCCGATCTATTTGTTCGATTTAAATAGAAAGTAGAAAATCCAACGTCAATAATAGAAAATTTATCTCTATTGCTTTGTATTTCCTTTTGCTTTTTCCATTCTTCGATTGAAATTGTTATCTTAGATATCCTTTCACAAAATTCTTCTGTTTCATTCAAAATTGCATACCAAAAAGAGTAAATAGAATAGTCGATGTCGTTTATATAAATTTCTGAAATATATTCATTTATTAATAAATCCAAAGCGATTGAAGCTCCACCTACGTAAGGTTCAACATAATAACCATCGAGTAAGAGATTTTGCTCTAAAACCATCTTCATAAAACTAGAAAGCTTGGCTTTGCCCCCAGGATATCTTAATGGTGAATAGAATCTCATTTATATTAATTCCCAAATCTTAGTAACAAATGGTTCAACGTTATCCCAAGTTATTTTTAGATCATCAGGAAGGGGATTAAAATGTCTACTATGTATATAAGCATTGAATGTATTGATAGATAATATTGAATTTGGATTAGAAATAGCTGTATTGATCGGTTTTAATTGATATTCTGTCAAGAAATTATTAGATTTTAAATATTGCGAAACCCTTTGCACTTTATTCATTAATCTACTATTTATGGATATACTCAATTTTTTCTCTTCTATAAAAGCATCTACACTCAACTCAACAAAAACTCTAAAGGTTATTGCTGCAGCATTTACATAATCTCGTAAATCCAAATCTTTAAGCTCCCTATAAATTTTATTTATGCGTGGTTGGTTAATGCGAACAATACGACTTTTAGGAATAATAGTATTCCGTTTTGTGGAAAGTGGTCTGCTTCTCTCAGCTGTTTGTTTTATAGGTTCTTGAATAAGAGGTGGGGTTGAGGTAATTATTTCCCAAATATTAATTTTGAATGTTTTGTTGGGAAGTTCTGTGTCTTTAAAGGTTTCTATATAATTAGCCCGATCATCTTTATAATAAATTTCTTTTACAGAGAAATCATCTCTAAGTAAGTCTCTAATAATTTTTGATAGTGGTTTAACGATTTCATCTGGGGGAAATCTTGAAATAATTTTGCCGTCTTCTATATCTATCCCAACTACATCTCTGACATCAGGATCAGATAAAAGCCTCTGTAAACTGGAAATAGGGACTTTTGATAATTGATTCTTTATTTCTTCGTCGAATTTATCATTTTTCTTTAAGAATTCTATAACTTGTAAGGAGTATCGAGATTTACCTTCGAATCTCTCTTCAAAGCGTGCCTTTTGTTGAGCGTCCCAGGTGACTATTCCAATCCCCTCATTCTCTCCTGTATGTTTTAGTTTTATCCATCTTAATGCTTCTTTCTCTTCTTGGAAAACAACACAGGGGATTTCATTTATTGGATTACTTTTGAATTCGTTTGATAATTTTTTAAACCTGTTCAGGATATTTTTGTATTTTTCTGGAATTAGTTCAGGATTATTTAGCAGTTTTATTGCAATTACGCGTCTATTCCCTTCTAGTACATTGAATTTACCTTCAAGTTTTTGGTGCGGGGTAGTAATTACCAAGTCAGAAGGATTAATCCCGTTTTCAATAATATCTTGTGCCAGCCTCACAAGTTTATCTTTTTGATTTTCTATCATTAACGAAATACCCTCTCTTTGATTACCAACCATTTTGAATCTAGGATTTTCAGTATTCACAACTAATAAAGTTGCATCTATTATTTTTGTTTCACAACTCATCGTATGCTACCTCCTGAAACTTATTCTGACACATAACGTGGATTTACGCCCGTCAGCTCTGGCGGATTTGCTGGTGATTCACATGTTACTTAGCAAACCTATGCCTCTAAGCGTCTAAATTGGTGATTTCTACAGTAATATTCGATATCATCGAGTCACGGTGGACTGAAAGGAGTTTTTGTCTTTCTTGACCATTAAATAGGCTGCATTTTTTTATAAATTTCTTAATTTTTTCCAGAAGAGTGTGCATATTTTCTGGTTTGTAAAGAGTTAACACCTCCTCCTTATCTTACTATATTTATTTTTGAGGAGACTTCAAGTCAAAGTCATAACAAATTATTTTTTTTCTGAGTCCCATAAGGTCTAAAACATTTCACTCTCTAAGCGTTTTCTATCTTTAAGATATTTTTTCTGTGCCTTTTCAGCTTCTGGATAACTCGAAGTTTCTTTAAACTCTTCTATTGTTAACTGTTTTATATGGAGATATTTCATAACTTCATATCCAAATGGTGTCCAATGATAGGCGTATTCAGTCGGTCTTTTTTTGCCACCCGTAGCAAACCAAAGAATGCCTAAGTCCAATAATCTCAATACAGACATTTTCTTTGGAGAGGAAAAGTTTAGAGTATTAAAATGATTCCATCCTTTTGGGTGTCTACCGATATTCAACATTAACATTAAACATATATCATCAATTGATTCTGCTGCAGATTTCACACGTTTACTTTCTGTCCAACGGTGATTATCAACAGATATTTTCAGTAATTTTGAAAGCCAATCTTTCGTTAAAATACCACCCTTAGGTTGATTAATTGTTAACCCTTTTATGTCAAAATTTGCAGAACTCGGATCTTGATCTCGAATCATAACGATCGCTGATGGTTCACGTATCGCATGAGCAATACCAGCTTCATAAAGAACATTTCCATTTATACTTTGAGTATGTATGCATGGTGAATTTGGATCATCTGATAAATCTATCAATACCATTTTTGAATTGGCAATTCCATTTAGAATCTTATCCATAATTACATTACCATCGGATTCTTCTTTTACTCTTCTTGCATTATCAAAACCTGCTTCTTTTGCAGCATGTGCAATTATTTCACTAAATCTCTTATCATAGGAGTAATGAAAAGGCATGCAAACAAAAAGCTCATTAAGCTGTTCACCGTCCCAAAACCTTTCAAAGAAAAACTTTGGATACATTGGATAATTCCTTTCTTAAATATGCATAAATTAATATTATTATCACATAACGGCCTCGAGATCAGCCGTCCTTACGGAGCGCAGTGGAGTAAGGGTCGGCTGCAGCGAGCTGTTAGATTCATGATTTTGATAGAATGTAAATAAACGCAATTACCAAAGCAGCAACGATTAACCCACCTATAAATTTATCAGACTTTACTTTCTCTGCAATAGAAGAAATCACTCCCTTTAAAGCCTCTACATTTCCCGAAGATATATCTACTGCTTGATATCTCCTAATCCATCCCGGCAATTCTTCTGCTGATATATCCCATATAATCGGAATTATTATCTTCCCTTGGATTAGGGATGCTCCAAGTTCTTGTTGTACTGCTGGTGATTGGCAAGCAGCCTTTGAGGCTAAAAATAGAACCCATTGTGATAATTTCAGGTTGTTTAATATCTCCTCTGTCCAGTTGCTTCCGGGTTTTAAAGAAATACCGGCTAAAAATGTTGAAACTCCTAGAGAAGAAAGCGCATTGTACATTCTCTTTGCGAAAGGCTCGTCTTTAACAGAATAACTTATAAATACTTTTGCCATGAAGAATTCCCCCCTTATCTTTTTTGTTTGCAATCAATAAATGTAACGACCAAACTCACCTGCCGCTATGGAACGTAGCGGAATTACGGTCAGGTGCAACGCATTGTTAGCTGTTTTTCTAAAATCATGCGTGCATCGCGAATCATTTATCTCCCTCCACAGTCCGTATCTCTTTTTCTGTCAGGCTGTAGAGCTGGTACACCATCTGGTCAATCTCCTGCTCCAGCGCCCTCACCTGCGACTGCTTCTGCGGATTTTGCAGATAATTGTCGTCTTTGGTGATGACAAGAATGCGGTCAACTAGAGCAATGAACGGTTGTTGTGCAGCAATATTTGATGCCTTTTTGATTGGTAATAACCGCAATAGCTTAATCTTAATTTGAGCGAAAACCTTTCCCTCTTCTGCAGTAGTGCTTCTGTAATACCATGTCATTAACGTACTATTCATAAGAGCTAGCACATAAAGAGGATGATAATTATTATCCATAATAGTTGTTCCATGTAAAGTATTAGAGTAATAGTAGTTATCAGAATCATAAGCGGCAATAATTTCATCCGCTGTTTGCCGAGTCAGGATTTTGTTTCTTTCAAATATTTCTGCCACTCTCATCCATAATCCATGTCTTACGCGTGAACCCCTACGTTCTACTTCCAAACGCATCATTTCACCAGGTTTATAATTTACCCAATTATCATTGAATCGTATCGAGTATTTTGTAATATTTTTCCCAAATAATAAAGGTTTAGACTTTTCATCTATCGGTTGATTTATGAAAAGTTTATCCGAAATCTTTCCTTGAATAATACCATCTCTTATCTCGCCGATTCCCCCAAGAGATACTGATTGAGACCTTATTTTCTCTAAGAGACTTGCAGTAAATGGGTGGTAAGATAGATCAAATTGGTTGCTTGGTGAGTTTGAAAAGTAAGATACGGGAATTTCTATTGCCGAGATCTGCTCCAAGAGATTTGAAGGTACCCGGTCTTTTGCTTTGATACTGCCTTCATTGCTTTTTATATTTCGATAAATTATGATAATTGAGTCAACAACCACCACCCAAGGGTGGTGGCTTGTCAGTGCGGTTCTTTCGTTTCTTTAGCAAAGAGCTCTAACTGCTCTGTGTGGTGCTGGTAATATTTTATATATTTTTTGATCTCCTCTGCGGTG